>TARA_R110001599_G_scaffold26544_5_pt1 | contig 18811 bp, 14 predicted proteins | sample TARA_R110001599 | Tara Oceans TARA_R110001599 (sample SAMEA4398360) | marine metagenome | biome: Polar Biome; feature: [MES] marine water layer (ENVO:01000295) within the mesopelagic zone...; material: water (ENVO:00002006), including particulate matter (ENVO:01000060) such as...... | reverse complement strand
CTGGGGGTGTGGGGGTCGGAGGTTCGAATCCTCTCGTCCCGACCAATGGATATTGATTCCCAACCAAAAACCGCAGTTGTCCTCGACTTTGAGGACGCCCCAACATGCGGTTGAGAAATCAGAATCCCAAATTGTGCACCTACCTGTGCACTTTGATGTGCACATTTTCCAGGCAAACGCCTTGGTTGCCAGAATCGGCCAATCGGACGTGAGTATTTATCGCCGAGGCTAACCTTCTTTCAGAACCGTCACAGGAATGGACTTGAACGAGGGCGTTTTGCTGCGGGGATCGGCTGTATTGGAGGTCAGCACATTGGCTTCCGGATAATAGGCCAGCATATTGCCGGGCGGCACATCGAAGGGATAGACGGTTAAACCCGCCATCTCGCCCCGCTCCGATCGCATTGTCACCCTGTCGTCGCTGCCAATATCCAGCGCATTCATATCTGACGGATTCATCAGCACGCACCAGCGTGTTGTCGTCTGGCGGTAGCTGTCCTTCTCTTCATAGATGATGCTGTTGAACTGCCCTTCGCTGCGGATCGTCGCCAATGTGAACGGGAGTTCTGCCGTTCTGGATGCATTTGCGGCCATTGGGCGCACCACGAACCGGGCCTTGCCGGTCGGGGTATGGAAAACCGGCTGATGCATGATCCGGTTGCGGACGGTGAACTCCTGCTTGGCGATATCGATCGATTTCAAATCTTCCATACCGGGTATGATTTCCGCGATGGCTTCCCGGATTTTGCTGTGACGGCCAAAGGCGGAAAAATCCACGGGACTGTCAGGCAACAACCGGTTTCCAAGTTCCGACAGAATCGCGACCTCGGGCCTGACGTTGTCATGACGCCTGATGCCACCATCGCTCAACCGGACATAGTTGAACATGGATTCCTGGGTCGTCGATTGCCATTCCTCGTCGCGCGCCGTGACCGGCAAGATCAGCGTTTCTCCGCTATCGGCGCCGGCAAGATGACCTTTGTTGAGCGTGGTGGTGAGAAAGACCTTGAAGCCGATGTTGCGCATCGCTTTTCTTGCCGCCCTGCTATCCGGTGTGGCAGCGAAGAGATTGCCGCCCATGATCACCGCGGCATCGATATCCCCGGACGCGGCGGATTCCATCGTCGCAAGCGTGTCCAAACCTTCGCTTTCCGGCAGTGTCAGGCCCAGTTTCGCCTCGATTTGCGCGATCACGTCCTGCGCCAGAACGGGCTTCACGCCGATCGTGCCGATGCCTTGCACATTGCTGTGACCGCGAAGCGGCAGCAGGCCGGCACCCGGCCGACCAATCATGGCCCGCATCAAAGCGAGGTTGGAGATATATTCGATATTCTCCACGCCGTTTGCATGATGGGTCATGCCCATGCCCCACGCAAAAACCGCTGATTCAGCCTTTTTGTATAGCTTGGCCGCTTCGACAATCTGAAAGCGATCGAGGCCGCACAGGTCCTGAATTTCCTGCCAGGATATTGCCGCCAGGTCCGCAAAAAATTCATCGGCCTGCTCGGTGTGCTGGTCAATAAAATCGCGTTTGATCGCATCTTCTTCCAACAGCGCCTTGGCCAGCCCTTTGAACAGGGCGATATCGGTGCCGATGCGAGGCTGCAGATAAAGCGACGCAATCTCGTCGCCGCCTTTGAGCATCGAGCTCGGACTCTTGGGGACCGCGAATTTGACGAGGCCCGGCTCCTTCGCCGGATTGATGATGATCACATCACCGCCGCGATCGCGTACCGATTTGAGCAGATGAATGAACCGGGGATGATTGGATGAAGGGTTGGCCCCGATAACAAAGACCAGATCGCTTTTTTTCAGGTCGGCCAGTTCAACCGTTGCCGTTCCGGTGCCAATGGTCTCCTCCATCGCAACCGATGTCGCCTGGTGGCAGTAATAGGAGCAGTTTGTTACATTGTTGGTCCCATAGGCCCGGGCCAATAGCTGGAACAAAAAACCAGCCTCATTCGAAGACCGACCGGAACTGTAGAAAAAACTGCGGTCAGGCTGGGTATCGCGCAGACGCCGCGCCATGTGATCCATAGCGAAATCCCACTCAACAGGCTGGAATCTGTCGGAATCGGCGGCCTTGAAAATGGGGCTGGCGAGCCTGCCCAGATGTTCCATTTCGCTGGCCGACAACTCATCAAGTTCCGCAACCGGGTGCGAGAATATTTCGTCTGGAATGGCTGGCTGGATATCGGTCGACTGGGCCTGGACACTTTTGTTGCAGATCGACGGGAATTCGCCAATCTCGTTGGTCATTCCCCCCATCTGGCCGCCCATCCCGAGACCACAGGCCTTGCAGGCGTTCCTGGCGGTGAGCGCCTTGCTGGACTTCGTGATACCCATCTTGCGGATGGTGTTGAGTGTATAGAGGATTTTCTTGGCGCCGCCGCCGATTTGCTGATCAGCCATTTTTCCGTCCTCGATATTTGAGGTTACAAGCTTTGTAGCATAGCTCGAGAATGTTTTCGTGGCGCATGGCGTTATCTCGGCTCTGGCCGGTGCAGCGATTCGGGACTTACTACGTACAACTTGCGCTGAAACTCCATGATAGGCGAGAGGCACGGGGTCATGTCGACCAGATGTCCGTCATCGGGAGTTTCCCCGCTCGATTTTTTGAACCGCGACACCCATAAATAATCTCCGATATATGCCGTCCCGCTTCTATGCACTTTTATCAGGATACATACCAATCCGAAACTTTGACTACCTATAAGATATTGTACATTTCAAGCAGACATGGAGGGCAGTTTCAATTTCCGCCATTTGGCTGCTTGTGCAGCGCCAACAGATAGCGCAACGGCCTTATAAATTTTTTCGAAGTCTGACCGCATTCAGGTCATACCGGAAGGCCGACATAATTCTCGGCGATTGCGGTCTGCATCGCACGACTGTTAGCGATATAATCGAGTTCTGCGACCTGCATCGCTCTTTCGAATGGGCCATCGTCGGGGAAGCGATGCATCAATTTGGTCAGGGACCAACTGAAACGTTCCGACTGCCAGACCCGGGCGAGCGCGGTTTCGGAGTAATGCGAAATCCCGTCCGGATCGTTCGTCTTGAAATATCGCGTCAGCGCCTCGGAGGCATAGTGCACATCGCTGGCCGCCAGGTTGAGCCCTTTGGCCCCGGTTGGCGGCACAATATGCGCAGCATCACCGCAAAGCATGAGCGATCCGTAACGCATCGGCGCAAACACATAGGAGCGGAGCGGTGCGATGCTTTTCTCGATTGCAGGCCCGCGGGTAATGTTGGCGGCAGCTTCGGGTCCGAGCCGGATTGCAAGCTCGTCCCACAGGCGATCGTCGCTCCATTCTCCGATATCCTCATCCACCGGCACATCGACATAATAGCGGCTACGGGTCGGTGAACGCATCGAGGCCAGCGCAAAGCCGCGCTCATGATTTGCATAGATCAGCTCATGATTGCAGGGCGCGACATCTGCGAGAATGCCGAGCCAGCCAAACGGATAGACCCTCTCAAATTCCTGCGAAACCCTGGAGGGGATGGCTTTGCGGCTTGGTCCGTGGAAACCATCGCAGCCGACGATGAAGCGTGCATCAATCCGCTGCTCTGCCCCTTCATGGGTATAAGTGACGAAAGGCGCGTCGCCATCCACGTCATGTAAAGCTACGTCCGCGGCCTGATAAATGACCTCAAGGCCGCGTTCTTCGCACGCTTCCATAAGGTCCCGTGTCACTTCGGTCTGGCCGTATACCATCACCTTCTGGCCAACCAGTTCGGCAATATCGATCCGGATCAGTCGCTCGCCATCAGCCAGATTGAAGCCATCATGCGGCAGCCCTTCGGCTTTCATCCGAGCATCCAGGCCAAGTCGCTCCATCAGGCTTACTGTGATGTTCTCCAGCACGCCCGCGCGAATGCGGCCCAAAACATAGTCCGGTGCCTGCCGCTCGACTACGACACATTCGATCCCTTCTGCCCGGAGCAAATGCCCGAGTAGAAGGCCTGCCGGTCCAGCGCCGATAATGCAGATCTGAGTGCGCATCGCCGGTCTCGTCACTCAGAGACAGTCTGCTTGCTTTTGTCATAAGAGCCAAGACCCGGCTTGAACGTCTTGTCGTCGATGAACTGCTTGATGCCTTCCTTGCGGCCCATATTGTCGAAGTAGTTGGCAGCTTCCTGGGCGCGAACGAGGTAGTCCTCCGCGTTGTCATAGGTCATTTCACCCACACGGCGGATCGCATCCTTGGTCGCTTTGAGCGCAACCGGGTTCTTTTCAAGAAGCACCTTGGCAACCTCGATCACCCGATCTTCAAGTCTGTCTGCGGAAACGGCTTCGTTGACCAGTCCCCACTGCGCGGCGGTCTTGCCATCGACGTTTTCGCCCATCATCGCGTGGTACATGGAGTTGCGGAAATTCGCGAGCTCGCGGATGATCTTGGATGCTGCGCCGCCGGGCAGGATGCCCCAGTTGATTTCAGAGAGACCAAATTGCGCGTCTTCTGCCGCAAAGGCAAGGTCGCACGCAAACAGAGGACCATAGGCACCGCCAAAGCACCAGCCATTGACCATCGCGATTGTTGGCTTCTGGTACCAGCGCAGCTTGCGCCACCAGGCATAGGCCTGTGCCTGCACCTCGCGGATTGCCCCCAGACCCTTTGCCTCTGTTTCGCGAAAATACTCCTTGAGATCCATCCCCGCAGACCAGGAGGTGCCTTCACCGGTCAGCACGAGAACGCCAAAATCGTCACGGAATTCGATCTCCGTGAGCAAATCGCCCATCTCCTTGTTCAGCGTCGGGCTCATGCAATTACGCTTTTCCGATCGGGTGAAATAGACCCACGCAATTCCGTCCTTGATTTCATATGCTGCAACACCGCTTGGCGAGATAACTTTGGTCATTTGACTTCTCCTGTGGGCCCTGAGGGCTAGACTGTCGGAACTCCGACAAGGTGATATGAACGGACTTAGATCGGGAAGTGGCCCGGTTCGGTTTCCATGGTGATCCAGCGTAATTCGGTAAAAGCATCGATCCCGGCTTTGCCTCCAAACCGGCCGTAGCCAGAGGCACCGACGCCCCCGAAGGGCATTTGCGGCTCGTCATGAACCGTCGGGCCGTTGACGTGGCAGATGCCCGACCGGATCTGGCGCGCCACCTTCAGGCCGCGCGCGCTGTCCCGCGTGAATACCGCTGCCGAGAGTCCGTATTCAGTATCGTTCGCCAACTCGATCGCATGCGCTTCGTCACGGGCGCGCGTGATCCCGACAACCGGACCAAAGCTTTCATCGCGGAACAGCTTCATGTCGGGTGTCACATGATCCACCAGATGCGCGGGCATTACGACATTCATGGTCGTCTCGCCTTCAACAAGCAGTTTCGCCCCCTTGGCTACGGCATCCTCGATCAGTGATCGGCAATGCGCGACCGTTTTCGTGTCAACGACAGCGCCAAGAGGTGTGTTTCCTTCGCGCGGATCGCCAGCAGGCATGGCACGGACCTTTTCGGTAAATTTTTCCGCAAAGGCATCCGCGACCGCATCAACCACGATGATGCGTTCGGTCGACATGCAGATCTGGCCTTGGTTCATATAGGCGCCAAAGGCTGCCGCCTTAACCGCTTCATCCAGATCGGCATCTTCGAGAATGACGAGCGGTGCCTTGCCTCCAAGCTCGAGCAGGCATGGTTTAAGGTGTTCGGCTGCGCGCTTCGCGATGATCCTGCCCACTGCGGTCGAACCGGTGAAGTTGATCCGTTTGACCGCAGGCAGGTCGATCAGCGCGCCCACGACATCCGCCGCATCTTCGGGAGCATTGCTGACCAGATTGACTGTGCCCTCTGGGAATCCCGCCTCGTTAAAGGCATCAATAATCAGGGCGTGCGTTTGCGGACACTGCTCGCTTGCCTTGAGAATTACAGCATTCCCGCAAGCAAGCGGCACAGCAATGGCGCGCACGCCCAGAATGATCGGCGCATTCCACGGCGCAATACCGAGGATCACGCCAGCCGGCTCGCGCAGGGCAAGAGCGATACAGCCCGGTTTGTCTGACGGGATTACTTCGCCCGAAATCTGGGTGGTCAACGCAGCCGCTTCGCGCACCATACCGACGGCAAGCCCGTGGTTGAACATTGCCCAACCCGCAGTGGCTCCGATTTCAGTGGCCATAGCGGCAACGAAATCAGCTTGCTTGGCTTCAAGCGCCTCAGCCGCCTTCATCAGTACCGCGCGGCGTGCATTTGGTCCCATCACCGACCATTCTGCGAAGCCTCGCTGCGCCTTTTCTCCAACGGCCGGCATATCCGATGCCTGCATGGCAGGTGCGGTCGATGCGATATCGCCGGTCAGTGGATTGACTCGTTGGAAATTCATGATTCTCTCCCGATTGCTATGTATCATAGCAATAAATGTCCGAATGGGCAATATTCAAATTAGCGGCGGGAAAGCGGGCAAGGCCGCCCCCCTTCTCATCATAACGACCCAAGCTGGTGAATATGCTTCAGCTGGTGGCCTTTGAAATCGAGGTATTCAGAAGGGCAGCGCTTGTCGCCTGATCGCCGCGAAGAGCATTCGCATTTGGGCCAGCTTCTGGCGGATGCTTGACAAACTCCAATCGCGCAATCGAGCGTGCGTGGACCTCATCCGGCCCATCGGCGAGCCTGAAAGAGCGCAGACCGGCAAACGCCTCGGCAAGCCCATAGTCGTCGGCAACCCCGGCACCCCCGAATGCCTGGATGGCATCATCATAAATTCTGAGCGCTGCTTGAGGCGCCTGAAGCTTGATCATCGCGATTTCCTGCCTCGCGCCCTTGTTACCGACTTTGTCCATCATATCGGCAGCCTTGAGGCATAGCAGGCGTGTCATATCGATATCGATCCGGGCACGGGCAACCCTCTCCTCCCATACAGAGTGCTTGTAGATCGGTTTGCCAAACACTTCGCGTTCCTGAAGGCGCTTGCACATCTTGTGCAAGCCTTCTTCGGCAAGCCCGATGCTGCGCATGCTGTGATGAATCCGGCCTGGCCCAAGACGCCCTTGCGCAATTTCGAAACCGCGCCCTTCGCCCAGCAGCATATTGTCTGCCGGCACCCGCACGTCTTTGAGCTCCACCTCCATCTGCCCGTGCGGAGCGCCGTCATAGCCAAAAACATTCAGGTAACGCAGCGGCGTGACGCCCGGCGTATCTTTCGGGACAATGATCATGGATTGCTGCGCATGACGCGCTGCGGTGAAATCGGTCTTGCCCATCACAATCGCCACCTTGCAACGCGGATCGCCGAAACCCGACGACCACCATTTGCGCCCGTTTATCACGTAGTGATCGCCGTCCCGCTCAATCCTTGTTTCGATGTTGGTGGCATCGGACGACGCCGTGAACGGCTCTGTCATCAGGAACGCGGATCGGATGTCCCCGTCCATCAGGGGTTTCAGCCACTGATCCTTTTGTTCACGCGTGCCATAGCGGTGCAAAACTTCCATATTGGCAGTATCGGGCGCCGAACAGTTGAACAATTCTGCCGCCCATTCGATACGCCCCATTTCCTCCGCACACAGCGCGTATGCAAGGTTCGTCAGACCCGGACCATCGAATTTGAACGTTTCGTCCACATGATGGTGACTATCATTGCGCGGCGGCATGAAAAGGTTCCACAGCCCCGCCTCCTTTACCTCGCCTTTAAGCTCTTCCACCACTTTGAGAATTTTCCATCGTTCGCCAGTGGCCTGCTCTGCCTGATACCGCGGAACAGCGGGACGGACCCTCGTTTCCATGAAATGTGCAACTCTATCGCGCCATTGGGCCTGCTGCTCTGTGGGCTCGAAATCCATGCGTAATCACCCTCTCTTTTTAACACGGTCCGGAAAAACATCCTCAGACTTGGAAGGTGACCTGGATAAAACCCCGCCAAGCGTCACGTGGCGCATTTTCGGCGTCTCGCAATAATTAATGTTATATAACATAGCAATTGTGATTGCTACACGAAATTATATGAGATAGACGGCGCCATGGAAGATTTTCTGAATCGCCTGCCGGGCTACAATCTGCGCCGCGCATCAACGGTTATCCTGAGCGAGTTGACAGATGGCCTGAGCGAGCTGGAGCTCAGACCTTCCGATGCGTCGATGCTGATTACAATCGACAGCAACCCCCGGATTACGCCAAGCGAGCTGGGCAGAATTCTGGGCATCCAGCGCGCGAATATGGTTCCTATGGTTGCGCGATTGGAGGATCGCGGTGAAATCGTCAGAATCAAGCGTGATGGCCGGTCATTTGGACTCGAACTCACACAGCAAGGTAGTGAACTGTGCAACCGCGCAAAGGCAATCCTGCTTGAATATGAGGACCGCTTCCTCCTGCGTGTCCCGGCGGAACATCGCGAGCACCTGTTGCCAGCGCTGAGGGCGCTTTGGGACCAGACTTCTGCTTAGCAGACATAGCAGTCCAGCCAAGCTCAGGCGGTTTTGCGTGGACGCCCTCTGCGGCGTGGCTTTTCGTCGGCGACAGGTTCCGGTGAAAACTCGTCCAACCTGCCTGTAGTCTCAAGCAATATTTTCACGTCGTCCGATGTCTGCTGAATATGATGCGTGACCAGTGCCATAGCCTGCTGTTTATCGCGCGTTATCGCAGCGTTCTTAATCGCTTGATGCTCGTCTACGGCGCGGTTCACCATGTGCTCCCGGTCAGTCATGGCGAGCGCCTGGTAGCGCAAGGCCTGAGTCTGAAGGGCAGAGCGGAAAAACATCAACCATGGCGATCCGCAGGCAGCGACCAAAGCGTCGTGAAAGCGCATGTGCTTTTCGCCGTAATCGTACATTTCCTCTGCGGGAGCATCCACGCGCGGAACCTTAATCTTGCTCAATAGATGATAAGAAGTAATGATCTCTGCTTCCCAGTTATCATCACCATTGCCAATCGAAGCGTCAAGCGCTCGCGTTTCGAACTCAATTCTCCAAGATGTAACATCTTCGAGATCTTCGACCGAAACTGGGGCCACCTTGAACCCGCGCCCAACATCTATGCGCACGAGACCATCGGAAACAAGGTGGGACAAGGCCTCGCGAAGCGTACCGACACCGGCACCATATCTTTTGCGAAGAGCATCAAAGCGAAGCTTCTCGTTAGGCTTTAGCCGGCAGGAAATGATGTCGACCCGCAGCTGACGATAGACATCAAAACTTGCTGCGTCTTCACGAGCAATGTCCTGCGGTGCAGTCGTCATGCCTCCATTGATTACATTCAGCATTTGTTTGTCGCCCATCTCAATCTCTGTAACAATAAAATAACCGTACTCTCGCAGTTATCTGCTTTTTCAAACTTTCGCAAACGGACAAGAAATTCAAAATTGTCGGGTCAGCAAATCAGCCGTCATTTGGGGGTTCACACATTGCCCGACATCATTGTCTTCCATTAATCAGAAAGCCTGCATATCGACGCCTGCGAAAACTTCGCCATGAAAAACAGCCTGCACTGCGGTGACCATTTTTTCGACACTTTCCGCTCCTTGCCCCGCTCCTGCGAAATGCGTCAGCGCCACCTTCGTCACACCGGCTGATCTGGCTAAATCGCCCACATCTTCAGGCGTCAGATGTTTGGCGCGCATCTGCGCTTCGATCACGGGAAGTTGCGCTTCCGGAATATCGCCCCGAGCACGGAATGCAGCAATTACGCCGTCAACATCCATAACCTCTGCAACGAGTATGTCGGCCCCGCTCGCCAGTTCCTGCAGAGCCTTCGATTGGCCAGTATCTCCGGTAATGACAACCGATCGCGCTGCACTGTCGATGCGATAGCTGAATGATCGCAAGGGTCCAAAACCGATGTCGACACCAGCCAGATGGTCAAAATGCGAATTTTCGACTGCTCTCACGCGGACATTCTCGTCCTTGAACAGCTCAAAGATTTTACCGTCCGCCTGCACAATATCCTGCCCGGCAACCAACGCGTCAAACTCTCGCAAGCTGGCCACTTCGCGTGCATGCACTGATCCGGGCATGGAAAAGTAACGCAACGCAGCGTCAACAAAATCGCCGGTACCCGGAGGACCAAAAACTGTCAGCTTGGTGGACGCTCCTCCTGTCCACCGGAAGGCCGCCAGAGCGCCGACCCCGCCACTATGGTCCAGGTGCAGATGCGTCAGAAAGGCTTGCTCCACCTCGGCCGGATTGAATCCCGCTTTAAGCAGCTGGGTCGCACACCCTTCGCCGCAATCAAATATATAAGGCTTGCCGCCTGCAACAATAAGGTTTGCAGGTTGAGAGCGATCTGTGTCGAGCTGCGGCCCGCCCGCCGTCCCCAGCAGTACAAGCTGTTCATCGGCGGCGGCAACCGGCACTGGCGTCACAGACCCGGAGATGACGGACTCCGACAAGGCGAGCATGCTCAAGGCAGCCAAGCGAAGACCGCCCCTCATCAGATTATAATACCATCGCGGCTGGATCGCCGCTGGTCAGGCGCTCATAACCGCCAGCCGTGATAAGATAGGTATCGGCGCGCATGACTGCAGGGTTACCAGCAGCCATCGGGTGAAATATGAAGGTCATGCCTTCTTCCAGTACCAGCGAGGTGCCGTTGATATGATGATCTTCCAGCTCAAGCCCAACCGCATGTCCGAATGAAGGCGATGCGGGTTCGAAACCATCCTTGGCAAACTGATCGGCAATTGCCGACCCGACTTCGATCAGATCAACGCCAGGTTTTACCAGTTTGAGTCCCGCTTCGCGCGCCCGGTTCACCGCCTGATGCGCCTTGAGCATGTCCGACGGGATTGGCCCCGTCCCCACGAGATTGGTCTGCTGTCCAAAATAGCCAAGATAACGCGGAGAGATTTCGAGCAGATAGACGCTGTCCTCCTCAACCGGCAGCGCCGAATAGGGATTCCGGTCGAGAGGCTCCTGGAGCATCGGCATTGCCATCAACAGATTGAAGGAATCCTCACAGCCTTCCAGCCTCAGGATATGTTCGATATCAGCCAGCACTTCGTAGCGCTTGCGACCGACCTTCATGATTTCAGGAACATGCGACCAGGCAAGATCCGAAATCCGGCAGGCTTCCCGAATCAGTGCCTGCTCGTCTGCACCTTTCGCGAGGCGCAGCAGGTGAACGTCCTGCCACACGTCAACAAATTCGACCTCCGGAATGGCAGCACGAATAAGCTCGACCCAGCCACTCGGGAAATATTCCATCCCCAGAACGCCAACCCGTTTGACGCCTTTGGCGCTGAAACGGTTTGCCATCTGGCCGCCGACTGAAGGTCCCTTGCCACTGTTGTGGCCGGCCATGGTTTCAGGAACGGCCATTGGCAGTACTTCGGTTGCCCAGGACAATTGGGATGCAATCGGAATGCCGCCCGGATGGGTCATGATCATGTCGCACCCATTCTCGCGGTAGAGAAGCGATGCGACATAATCATAGGACGATCGGAAGTTCGTGAAGTAACGCTGCAGGCTCGCCTGATCGCCGAAGTCGCTGAAAGCGACGATCACGTCGACATCTTGCGATGCCATGATTGCGCGAGCTGCTGCCCATCGACGATCTCGCTCAGCGGGTGATGGTTGGGTCATTACGTCCTCCGTGCTTTTCAGGCGATTAGCATTTTACGAGTTATAGAATTCGATCGCGATCTTGTTCACTTCGTCCGCGACTTCCCACTGCGGCCAGTGCGAAGCACCAAACACTTCCTTCCAGACGAGGTTCGGAATCAATTCCTTGTACTCCAGGGCATTCGCCAGGAACATGTCCGGGAAATCAGGGGTAGCAATTACCATCGTCGGACGGCTGACACTCTTGAGCGCTTCATCATTGAGCTCGTTCCTGGTCCAGCCTTCCGGCGAAACACCTTCAAAGACATTTCGCATCACTTCAGGCATACCTTCCTGCAGATAGATGCGAAGGCGCAGTGTCAGCAGGTCTGTCATGCGGTCTTTCGGATCGGCAATCAGCTCGCTGAAAACCTTATCCATCGCCTCGAATGTCGGATTGTCGACGGCAGCCAGCCGATCCGCCCTGATAGCCATGCCCTTTTCGTGCTGCTCGGGCGTGACGTTCCCGCGCGGACGACCCCACGCAGACATCACGATATTCTTGTCGACCATATCGGGATTTTCAACGGTAAACCGGGTCGAGGTCCAACCGCCGATCGACAGGCCGAACAGATTGACCTTCTTATGCCCAAAAGCCTCGATCAGACCCTTCAGTTGCGCCACATAGGCGGTCACGTCATGGACACGATCAGGCTTTTCCGAGTAGCCATGGCCGACAAGGTCGAAGGCATATGTGTTGAAATGCTGCGCGAAGACCGGGAAGTTCGCCGTGAAGTTCTCCCAGCTCCCCCCCATGCCATGAATCATGACAACAACCGGCGCTTCCTTGGGGCCAGCATTGACATAGCGGGTCTTCACGCCGGCAGCGTCAACATAGCCTTGCGTAAAGGCCAGTGTATCGAGGTGGGACCAGATACTTTTCAATTCGGGTTCGGAATTGCTCATTTCATTTCTCCTTAAATTTGATTCTTGGCGAGGCATCAGCCAGCTTTACCAGCGTCTTTCCAAGCTTTTGGATCGACCATCATTTTCTTGGCAATCTCCACAATCGACTGGGTATACGGCTTACGAACAGCTTCATAGGACTCGAGAGCCGCGGTACTGATGCCGTACTCCGCGAACGCATCTGCAAGCGCCCCGGCATCATGGATGGACTGGCACGCCCCCTGCCCAAGGTTTGGCCGCATCGAGTGCGCCGCATCGCCCAAGATTGCTATTCGCCCATCAACCCATTTCTCTGCGACAGGACGATCAAACAGCGGATAGGCCGCGATTGGCTCCACCCGCGCATCGATCATCGCCTGAACTGCGGGGTCAAGCGTATCGGGATAGCGTGACATGACCCGATCCACCGGAAGATCATGTGGGTTGCAGTCTTCAAGCTGGTCTCCCCCGATAAACTGGAGGTCGACGCTGAGGAACCGCCCGTCCCGCACCGGCACGGTGAGAACATGAACGCCCTCTTGCGCCTCTTTATTGCCAAAGGCCCAGCCATCCCAGAACTGCATCTGATATTCGCGCAGATGCTCGGGCACTGCCTCCATTGGGCACATGGTGCGAAGGACGCTGTGACCGGCTTTTGTCGCAGGCACATCGTCGAACATCTTTCGCGCTAGCGAGCGGACACCATCAGCAGCCAGAATGATCGAGGCAGTGACTGTTGCCCCATTTTCGAAACTGGCAACAGCACTCTCATCGCCGCCTTCAAGCGCAGTCAACTTGCAGCCGGTGTGGACCTTTCCTTCCGGAACAGCCTTGAGCAACAAATCGAGTAGGTCAGCACGCAGAAAAGCGTGAACCACGCGGGTCCCCATCCGGCCGTCGTCACTGACACCCAGAGACCCAAGATCGGGGAACGGCATGGTGACGATTTCCTCACCGGTATCGAGCTTCTTCACCTGCATTTGCGGTAGAAGGCACGAAATTTCGCCAAAGCTTTCATCAAGCCCCCAGCGCGCGAGAACAGCTATTGCAGCATCATCGATCGTCAGGTGACCGCCAATGTCGCCATAGGCGTCGGCCTGCTCGTAGACATGAGCATCGATTCCGGCCCGGTTGAGAGCAACCGCAGTCGTAAGGCCGCCGATACCGCCACCGATGATCGCTACTTCGACTGATTGTGCAGACATAAACCTCTCCAGAAAATTATAGGTGTGCAGGTCAACGACTTATTGCTCAAGCTCGATGGTATTTGAAAGCACGCCAATGCCTTCGACAGACACCTCGCAAACATCCCCGGGCTGCATGAATACGGGCGGTTTTTGAGCTCCGCCGACACCTGCGGGAGTGCCGGAGATGATGATGTCACCGGGGGAAAGCGTCATGACTTCTGACAAAGTTTGGACCAGAGTGACAACGTCAAAAATCATGTCGCTGGTGTTGGCATTCTGCATTTCCCTACCGTTCAGAACGGTCTTGATTTGCAGGCCCGCTGCCCCGGCAGGCAGTTCATCGGCGCTGACGAAAAACGGACCGAAAGAACCGGACTTGTCAAAATTCTTGCCGATGCCCCATTGATGCGTGCGCATCTGATAATCGCGGATCGACCCTTCGTTAAAAATGGAATAGCCAGCGACATGGTCAAGCGCGGCCTCCTTGGAGATCGCCCTGCCGCCCTTGCCGATTACAACAACCATTTCTCCCTCATAATCGAGGATTTTCGAGACCTTTGGCTGAATGATCAGCTGCTTGTGCCCCACCCATGAGGAGGGGTAGCGCGTAAAGACTACCGGATAAGTGGGGACATCTTGATGCCCTTCGGCGGCGTGATCGACATAATTCAAACCGATTGCCAGTGCCTTCGAAGGAGCGAGGACAGGCGGCAACCATTCCTTAACAGCTTCGATTGCGACGCGAGCCCCGCCGGCCTCAGCATATTGCTCCAGCCCGGCAAGCGAACCGTTATTGCTCGCAAGCACCTCGTCCAGGCTGGCGGGACCGCCGGATCCGGTGATGTCAACAAGCTCATCACCAACCCGCAGTCCGAGCGATACTCCGCCCTCGTGTCGAAAGTGCGCCAACTGCATTTATCTCTCCCTCATTCAATTGTGAAACCACCATCTGAGCAACGCCCGATAGCCTGATAGCTAAAGACTCTTTCCGTTTCAGGAATGTACAACCAGATTTTATGAATGAAAGATATTTTTTCGTTTATGTTCATTTTTTTCGAAAATATAAGCAGTTTTTCAGAAAACGTCCTTTCGAGGCACTCAAGGCTTCAATGTCCGTCCATCATCGACGTCTGAATAAAGCGCTTGGAGTTCATCCGGGCGGCGGTCTCGCACGGCCCTCTGGTTGATGCTGCCTTTGTCCGTGATTTCTCCATGATCCAACTGTGGCGGCGTGGAGAGAAGACGGATGGCACGAACGGCCTGCGATGCGCCGCGGTTGGCGTCGTTATAGCCCCTCAGCTTACGCCGAACTTCATCGGCGACAATCGGGGAAGCGTTAAGCGCCTCCACGCTCTTCTCACCGTCTTCGGCGATCGCAACGGCAGCATCCACATTCAACCACGCCAGAACCCGAAGATCCGATTCGTTCTCCCCGCAAACCACCACTTCCTTGACGATCGGTGCCAAAGCATCGATCAGCTTCGAACGCACCTCTCCAACCCGCACGAAGGTGCCATTGAGCAACTTGAACTCTTCGTTGAGTCGGCCGGCAAAGATCAAGCCTGACGTCGGATCACCGGCCTCGGCCAAAACGATGCAATCGCCCGTTTTATAAAAACCATCTTCATCGAAAATTTCGGAGTTGAGCTCGGGGCGGTTGAGATAGCCCTTGGTCACCGCCTTGCTCTTTACGCGAACATCATAGCGCTTCTCATCGATCGGAACCAACTTCATGGCGAAACCGGGATGAGGCAGCCCCAGGGTCCCGGTTTCATCGGTCGGCCAGTAGACAAACCCGCCACCCGGGCCGGTCTCGGTCGTGCCATAGCCGCAAACAATCGAGATCCGGTGGCCGGTGTGCTTCACCGCCAGAGCTTCAAAGCGGCGCACGATATCTGCCGGCAATGCAGCCCCGCCGTAACCAAGCGATGTCATCTTCTCGAGGATCTGCGCGGCCAATTGGTCATCAGCCTCCATCGCGGCGACCAGCATGGCGATTGCGGAAGGGACGTTCATGAAAAATTCGGGTTGGACATCGGCAAGGTTACGGACGGTTCTTTCGAACAGTCCCGGCACTGGCTTGCCTTCGTCGATGTAGAACGTGCCGCCGTCTATGACCGACAGGCTCAGAGTAGTTCCGCCGAAAACGTGGCTCCACGGCGCCCAGTCCAGACGGACCTTGTCACCCTGCGTAACCCGGCCCAAGGTCGTCAGGTTGGATTCAGCCGCCAACACAAGCCCGGCATGGGTCAGCGGCACACCCTTTGGTGCGCCCGTCGAACCGGATGTGAAGAGTATTTTGGCGGTCGCATCAGGGTCGATTTTGGATATCGCCTCTGGAACTTTTCCGGTTGGCTGCGTCGCTGACAGAAGCTCAAGATCATGCTGCCCTGTCTGTACGTTACGGGCGGCGATTACGGGAACGCCGGCGAGTGGCGAATTCGCGATGGCAGGGGCGAAACGTGCGCCATCCTGTACGAAGACCACCGACGGGTCTGCCGTCTGCACCACATGCGCCAGACGCTGGTAATCGCTGCTCATCAACGAATAGGCTTCCGAAACAGGAACCGTGACAAGTCCGGCCTGCATTGCCGCCAGCATCACGGTTGCGTGTTCGATACTATTGCCGCTCAGGATCATCAACGAGGCGCCCGATTGCAATCCCAGGCCTAACAGGGCTTCAGTCAGACCATCGATCCGACGTTTGGCAGCTGCAAATGACAGAGTGCGCCATTCGCCCCCATCATCGTCTCGCTGCGCCAGCCAAGCGCGATCAGGCCGTACCTCTGCATGCTTCTGCAAATAGGCGGGCAAATGTGCCTCGCGCAGCGTCAGTGGTACCCGCGATTGCATGATAACCGCACCATCGGGCCGGTTATCAATATCCAAATCAAGTTTGGCAAATGGCACCTTCCGAAACGGGGCCGAACGAAATTCTTGGGGTGCCATTCCAGGCTTCCTCTCCGGTTCCTTGAGGTTATTCCGATCGTTATGAGACAATCTGTGTTTCGACCGTCTCCAAAGGTCAGGTGAAAGGTTTGCGCGAACGAGTCAATCATTTTCGAAGATTTGCCGTATATTCGATTTTCTTTCCCGCTTTAGGTAGCTAAGGAAATATGATTTGGGTCTCACCGAGTGCGTTAGGAAAACACGATATGGAAAAAACATCTCCGAAATCCGAGTTCTTCAGCCTCGCAATTGAGGGGGCGATTGCGCATCTCTCACTTGCCAATGCGGCACAGGCAAATTGCCTTAACGATGCTTTTTGGTCGGAGCTTCCGGTGCTTGTCCGCTATATTGATCAGAACCCTGCAATTCGGGTTATGGTAATTACCGGGGAAGGCAAGCATTTCTGTGCCGGCATGGATTTATCGAGCTTTGATTTCATCAGTGACATAGCCGCTGGCGAAGCCGGCCGAGGCGCGTTCCTGTTTTACAATAGGATCCGCGAGCTTCAGGCTGCCTTCGATGTACTCGAGTCGAGCCGGCTGCCTGTTGTCGCCGCAGTCCACGGCGCTTGTATCGGGGGCGCGATCGATTTCTTGTGCGCGTGCGATGTTCGCATCGCTTCCAAGGACACCCGCTTTTCCGTCGAAGAAATCAATGTCGGCATGGCTGCCGATGTGGGCACGCTCCAGCGGCTGCCGCGCCTTATCCCTCCGGGCATCGCGAAAGAGCTTGCCTTCACAGGGCGACGTTTCGGACCTGACGAAGCTTTGGGCTGGGGTTTTGTCAATGCAGTCCACGAAGATCGCGAAACGACGGTTGCCGCAGCTATGGAGCTTGCAGCAAATATTGCATCCAAATCGCCACTAGCTCTCGCGGGGACGAAGCGGGCGATCAACTATGCGATGGATCACAGCGTTGCAGATGGCCTGGAACAAGTCGCGACCTGGAATGCAGGAATGTTTCGCCCGGAAGATCTGAATGCAGCTCTTTCGGCAATGAAAGAGAAGCGAAAGGCCGAATTCGCCGATCTGCGCTGAGGCGGGAGTATCCACAAGCCAAACAAATGGAAAGGGGCACCGGGCAGAGAGAGTTGCCGGCGCCCCTTTGAGCATTCTGGCTTTGGTCCAGGACTAGAAGTCTAGCCCTAGCTCAATACCGAACTGACGGGGTGCTCCCCAAGTCCCGAAGCGGGTGCCTGTTGCAGAGGATTGGGCAAGCGCCTGAATGTAATCCTCGCCCGTCAAGTTGCGACCATAGACGCGAACGGAGAAATTCTCGTCTGCATTGCGCCATGTTACCGATGCATCGGCAAGAATGTATGCACCTTGCGAGTCTGCAACGTTGCCGAATTCACGAAAGAAGATGCGCGACTTGTAAGCAAGGTCACCGCGGAAGGTCAGTCGACCGCCAGCGATCACTGGATCAGTTTCAATCGCGCCACCGAAATTGAACGAGAAATCCGGAGCATTCGACAACGGATTGCCATCAGTGTTCTGCAAGCCAGCTCCGGCGTTCAGGATATCGAGATTCAAGAAGCCTTCGCCATAGCGCGCATTCATCCAGGCCGTGTTCGCATTCAGGCTGACCGGGCCTGAGGAAAAGGCGACTTCTGCTTCTGCACCATAAATCCGGGCCTTCGGCGCATTCTCCAAAACAAAGCCAAAACCAACCAGCTGCTCGACCTGAAGATCTTCATAGTCGTAGTAGAAGCCGGCTAGGTTGACCGTCCAGTCACCGAACCGGTTCTTCGAGCCGATCTCATAGGCGGTCAACTTTTCTGAACCATAGGATGCCCCGCAACCACCGCGGTAGTTAAACCCGCCAATTTTGAAGCCCTGCGAATAACTCGCATATACATTGCTGTCAGGCGAGACGTCGTATTGCACGCCAAATCGCGGCGTGGTCGAGCTCAAATCAATCTCCGCGGTGCCTGTCGGATTATTCGGGTTCGGACAAGCCGCAGGCGGAATCTGGAATGGCCCTCCCGGTGTCTGCACGAAGATACCGTTTAATTCAGTGATCCGCTGCGAATCGTCAGAGTAGCGAATACCGGCAAGCAGTCTGAGCCGGTCAGTAACCGATAGTGTTACGTCAGCAAAAATTGCCTTAGTTTCTGTTATATACGGGTCACTTGAGAACCGCAGCGTAGTGCCGGGCGGCAGGCCGGACGGCGCTCCGACCTGCCAGAGGCCGATCGGAAATTGAAAATCGAGCTGATTGGAAAATTTATCGTGCATGTAGAAGCCACCAAT
>TARA_R110001599_G_scaffold60020_4_pt1 | contig 18820 bp, 18 predicted proteins | sample TARA_R110001599 | Tara Oceans TARA_R110001599 (sample SAMEA4398360) | marine metagenome | biome: Polar Biome; feature: [MES] marine water layer (ENVO:01000295) within the mesopelagic zone...; material: water (ENVO:00002006), including particulate matter (ENVO:01000060) such as...... | reverse complement strand
CTATTACAAACGCTATGAACTCCGCCGAGAACTATGGACGACTTTCACGAGCCACGAAAGATGGGATTAAGATGGATTTTCAAGACGAATTTCTTGAACCTATTGACCCAAACGAAATCATCATAGAAAAAAATCCTGAAGTGGCGAAACAAAACAAAGGAAAGTGTTATGGCTGGAATTTGCGAATGGACGACGACAAGACTGATTGTTTTGATGACATCGGCTTTGAGTGGGTGGGCCATCAAAAATATACGATGTGGGATTGTCGGTTCAATACTGAAAATCAAGATGGCCTCGGCCGAAAGACAATCTATTTTCACGACCTTTCTATGGCGAAACAAATGGCGATAAAATATAACGCCAATTCAATCACCCTTACCGAAAGTGGCTTTAGCCTTCGGTGGGGAACTCGGCCGATTAATAACCCCACTCACGACCCAAAGAAAGCTGGGTGTGGTGCGACTGGAATGGGCGTGTGGATTAACAAAACAATTAATATGGATATTATTAGCGAACACGCCGAGAACGGTGCGAAACTCACCGATGCGTGTTGTTCGGCTATATTATATGATTGTGGCCTGACTGAAGCCGAACAAGAAGAAGTTAGGGCGACTGGAAAATATGAAATGATTAAAAAAATAAATGGAAAGCTCATTTGGAAAAAAGATATTTTCGGCGGAGTTAGGCCATCACGAATTCATAGCTCATACAAAGCTATTGAAGAAGAGATGAAAAAATACAAAAACAAGAAAACAAAAAAAAGTGAAGAAATGACTGAAGAGTTTAAAGCTGAAGCGAGAAAGTCGGCGAAGGCTCACGGTGCGAGAGTTGAAGAAACTATGGAGGAGAAGAGAGCGAAAATATTGAAGAAGATGAAACAGGCGAAAGAAGAGATGAAACGAATTAAAGCTGAAGAGAAGGCGAAGGCGAAGAAGCCGAAGAAGGCGAAGAAAATGAAATTTAACATTAACAAATAGATTATTATAGAATTATTATTATAGATAGACAATTATTTTTTTTTCTTATGAAACTATTAAAAATTTAAAATTTAACAAAAAATAGGCCATAAAGGAACACTATGTATTTTATGGTGTTAAAAACAATAACAAAGTAAATAAAAGCCTTATAACTTATGGAGCGAAACTATTTTCATAATTTTTTCGGCGGAGAATTTTTTTAGTGGGAAAAATGGGACGTGGAGGACGAAAAAAGGACGTGGATTATTTTTATTAAAAATATTATATGTAAAAATAATATTTTAGAACTATATAGAAATGGGATTTAAATGTTTATTTTGCGAAGAGAGAGATAGGACTGGATACTGGTCTAACTGGTGCGAAGACTGTGCTAATTTAAGAAGACTATTATTAATATATGAACCTAAAAAATGTATAGATATATTGAAAAGAACATTAACACGAGATGACACGCAAATAAATTATAAAATAAATCAAGAGATAAAAAAAATTGTAAATAAAGATATAGAAACAAATGTAAAAAAAATAGATAATACAGAAGACCACACTTACGAGACACGCTCAAAAAAAAAATCGTCCTCAACGTCCTAATTTTCCCATCATAATTTTTTATTTTCACCAATTAACTCGGCGAGACCAGTAATTCGCTGAATTTTTATCATTAGCGGTAAGCTTACCAGCTTTATTTCTAATTCCCCCACTACGAGCTAAATAGGATTTTTGCCTTTTAGGGTCTTTATGTTTAGTCATATCACTCATAGAACTATCGCCGAAATGAATTAATCTTTTATTACCATCTTTTTTAACAAATACCATTCCTTTCTTTCCTTGTCGTGTAGATTTATAAGGTTTATATAGTGGCTTTGATTGTTTAAAATTTGCTGGAGCAGTTGAGAGAGGCATTTTATATTATATTAATATATTATAATATGGGAGAAACAACAGAACAAACTTTAATAGATATGGCTAATGATATGAAAAATATTGTAGAAGAAAAAGATGTAGATATGAAAAAATATAAAGAGAAATATATGGATTTAAAAAAGGATATAGGTAAAATGTATGGCCTTATTAGAATTATACAAGAAAATTTCGGTGATATGGCTGAAATAGGTGTTGATGAAATAGTATCGGCGTGGTGTATAACAGAAATTAGGTCTATGTGTAGTGATGTTTTATTTGAAGAAGAAGAAAAGCAGATGGATATATATGGTTATTAGTATATTTAATAAAATAAATTTAAAAAAATGATTTAAGAATAAAATAGACACTATATATATAAAATGACTAACGGAGATAAAATAGATATTATAGAGTTTTGTGATAAAATGGATATACTGTGGCGACCTATTAGACTGGAAATTAAATCTAAAAATGATGGAACTTATATTAAGAACCTATGCGATGATTTAAATAGCGGACATAAGCCGAAACCTAATGATTTCGCTGATGCTGACTGGCTAAAAAATAAATTAGCTAAATGTCAACAGAAAATAACGGCTGATTATTATACTCATATAGCTATTGATACTTCTAAAATTTATAATTTAGATGTGGACTGGTTAGAAGGAAAAGCTTATACGCCTGAAGCTAAAAAATTTGTTAATGATATGATTAAAAGTTGTCCTTATTATCGCTCGGCTACAAAGCCGAAGGGAAAACATATATTATTTAAAACTGATGAGCCTATACATAAACAAACTCATAAATTATACTCACAAGCTTCTAAAGATTTAACTTATGAAGATTTAGAAATACTTTCTGGGACGTGGGCGTGGGCTAAAAAAGATACTGTGATAGATAATAACATAGATATTCCTACTATTAAATTAAATGATTATAAACATATTATTAAAAATAACGTTAAAACTTCTACTGGGAAGAAAACTAAAATGAAGCTGAAGAAAATATCATTTACATCGGCTATTGAGAAGCCTAATGAGTGTCATTTATTTAAGAAGTTAGATTTAATTAAAACAGAATATTTAAATGATTACGATATATGGATTAAAATATTATTTTCTATTAAATCATATAAGCTATTAGAAGCTACTGAAACATATAAAATAGCTAAATATATTTCATCTAAATCGCCTAAATTTTCTATGGAAGATTTTCACGCTAAATATGAAGGTTTAGTGCCGACAACTAATATAACAATAGGAACGGCTCTTCATTATGCGAAGGTGTCAAAACCTAAAGAATATAAGCGAATTCGGTTAAATGAAATGGAAACACAAGATATAGATTTTTTATGCTGTGATGAAACTCTCGCTAAATTATATTTAGATGATAATGAGAGTGATTTAGTGCTAAAGTGTGATAAATATTTATATACATTTATAGCTAATAGTGAGGGAAGTGATGAGGGGCGATGGGTTTTAGATGCTAATAAGAATATTATAAAACATAATGTCGGTGCTTTTTTATCTAATTTATTTTTAGATTTATACAAACAGCTCAAGGCTCGTGAAGATGATGAGAGAGATGAGGGACAAGAAGAAATGATATACAAATTAACAGCGAAGGTTAAAAATGTTTCTAAAATTAATAGTGTTGTTGAAAAACTAATACATTTAATAAGTGTTATTAATTATGATAAAATAGAATTTGATACTAATGGTTATTTATTAGCGTTTAATAATAGGGTTTATGATTTAAAAAGTCATAACTGGATTAAAACAGTTAGAGAGAACTATATTCTTACGACAACTGGTTATGACTGGGAAGAACCGACAGACGAACAAATGGAGCGAATAAATAATTTATTTTGCGATGTCTTTGAAGATGAGCCTATAAGAATGGAATTCACCCATTTTTTAACTACGTGTCTCTATGGAATACCAGTTGAGAAATTTATAATAGCTAATGGTGATGGCGGAAATGGGAAGGGCGTTATGACTGAATTAATGGCTGAAGGTTTAGGGAATTACTATTATGGTGGAAATAATAGTGTTTTATTAATGCCTATTAAAAATGGTGGAAATCCAGAAATAGCTAATATGGAAGGGAAGCGATTAATTGTTTACAGAGAGCCGAGCGAATTTAAGAAATTAGATTTAAGCGTTATTAAGGAATTAACTGGTGGAGCTGAAATACCAGCGAGAAAATTATTCTCTAATAATACGAAGGTTAAATTAAGTGCGACACATATTTTAGAAGTGAATAAGCGATTAGGATTAAATGGTGATACTGGGAATTCTATTATGCGAAGATTAAGAGATATTCCATTTAAGACTGAATTTTCTAATGATGATGACGCTATTAATAATGAAGAAATGAGTTATGTTAAACGTGCGGACACTTATTTTAAGAGTGATAAATTTAAGGAAACTCATAAATTCGCTATGATTAAAACATTAATTAATTATGCTAAATGTTGGGAATTTAGTGAAACAACATATAATAAGGATAATATGAATGTTTGCGAAAAATTTTATGAAGCGGAAGAGATTACTGAACGAACATTAGCCTATATAGAAAATAATGATATGGTGTTAAGTTTTCTAAACTCTAAATATATAGAGACAAAAGATACTGAAGATTTTATTAAACTAAATGAGTTTTATAGTTATTTTAAACAAGGCGATTTTTATTTAAATTTAACTAAAGCCGATAGAAATGGTGCTTATAGTTATAAAGCTATTTGTGAATATTTTAAAACTAAAGCTAAATTGCGAAAATATTTTAAGGCTCGTGAAGATAGGACATCTAAAAAATATGAAGGAAAAGCTGGATACGGAAAGAATTTAAAAAATATAGTGAAGGGGTGGCGTGAAAGAACTGATGATGAGATAGAAGTTGCTACTGATGAGGAAGACGAATATGATATTGTTTTAAATGATAATTACTAATCGTCCTCAACGTCCTAATTTTCCCATTAAATTTTTTTATTTTATATTTTTTTTTTTAAATTAAGATTTATTGTAATTAGACAATATATTTAAATATTATCTATTTAAAGTTAATATGTGTAATATATATAACGATGCCTCGTAGTGAGAATAAGAATACATATCATTTCAAAGTGAAACAAATTAACAACGACACATATAAATATTATCATACAGCTAAAGCTATTACTGAAGATTTAGGAATTCCTCGCTCTTCTATATATAAAATTATATCAAGAGATACTGAAACTAAATATTACACATATCCATTTATAAGAATAGATAAGATAAGTGTCCCAAAGGAAAATATCATTAAAGAAATCTATGAACTAAAGATAAGGAATTTAATAGAACAAAAATATAACGATGAACTATCAGCCGAAAACTGGTTGTCCGTATGATTTATTTATATTATTTTTATATTTGCCTATATTATATGAGTGATATAGAAGAGATTTTTGAAGAAGCTGTGCCTGAACCGACTAAACGTAAAAAACAATTGTCGCAAAAACAATTAGACGGATTAGCGAAGGGACGAGCTAAAGTTGCTGAACGACGTGCTGAAAAAAAAAGACTGGCCGAAGAACGAAAAGGTTTTGATGCGAAGATGATAGAACAAAAGGCCGAGAATAGAAATAAAAAAAAAGAGATTATGAAGGCAGATGAAGAAGAGGAACATAGATTAATGTTAGAGAAACGAAGTGAAAACGCTATTAAACTACAAAATTTTAAGACTTTAAGAACAAAATATTTAAAACGATGTCAAACGGCCGAAGATTTTGATGAGTTGAAACGTAGATTAGATGAAATTACTGAAGAAGATATATTAGATAATGATAGGTTGAAAAATAAATTAATTAAAATGTTAGATAATTATAAGAAATGAGTAAATATGCTGAAGACTTACAATATGAGAAATATGAGATTGAAGAGAAGAAGAAATTAGAACCAGTTAATAATTATAAAATTCTACCATTAAAAAATTTGAAGAAAGAAGAAGTGGGTGAAGAAGATTTTGATATATTACCTAATGTTCCATTTTTAGCCTATTGTATCGGTGCTGTTAAAAGTGGTAAAAGTTTATTTATGGCTAATCTATTTTTTAATCCTAATTTCCCATATAAAAATACTTTTGATGTTAAGATATTAATATCTAATACGGCATATAACGATAAAATAATGAAACCTATTATAGAACAATTTGACTTTGTATTCACAGATTATAATGACGCTCTATTAGAAGAAATTATATCTATGGTAGAAACTGATGATAGTGATTGTAAATATTTATTAGTGTTAGAAGATATTATAGGAAATGTAAATGTTAAACGAATGGGTGGTTCTATAGATGCTCTAACTGGTTTGACGACTAAATATAGACATATTGGAAATGAAGATAAAGAAGGTAAATTATCAATATTTATAATCAGTCAATATTTCAAATATTTAAATTCAATACAGAGACTAAACGCTTCGGCATATTTTCTTATGGGGAATTCGCCAGAAGTGGAATTAAAAAAGATGTCGCAAGAAATGTCAGTATTCGGTGGTAGTGAAAAAGAATTTGTCAATATATATAATCAATCTAAACAAGAACCTTTTGACTTTTGCTTTTTAAATATACAAGATTTAACGGCTCGTAGAAACTTTGAAGAAAATCCTATATGGTCGGCTCACGAAAAAAAAAGTGGCGAAGAAAAAAAAGAGAGGGAAAATAAGGACGTGGAGGACGAAAATGAAATACCAGAATTACAAACTATAGATGGAAAAAAATATTAATAAATTTTAATATATATGTAAATATATATAATGAGTTATTTTAATGAAATCAACGGTTATTTATCCAGTCTAAAGGAAAGTCAAAACAACGAAGCACAAATGGCTAATGAAATGGCTAATAAAAAAGCTCAAACAATAGAAGACAAATTTAACTCTATTAATTCATCAATAGAAAGTGCTGGTGGTATATTAGTTGCTGGGGCTGATGGCTGGTTTAAGGGACGAAAAATATTAGAGAAATTAGGGAAAGCTATTAAAGGAAAAGGAAGTGAAACTGGAACGGATATAACAACACCTCAAACAAAATCAACTGGTATGACGACACAAACAAGTTCAGCTACAACTGGCGATAAAGCCCCATCGGTGGCCGATAGTGATTTAAGCCCCACAAGTTTCGGTAGAACTATTAACACATCAGCTTCTACTGATGGAAAAATATCTGTCCCAAAAAGCGGATTAAAACGAAATCAACCATCTACTAAACCTGATAATAATGTAGCACCTGAAGCCGACGGAGCTGAAGCTGGAGCTGGTGGAGCTGATATAGGAGCACCTCTCGCAAATGCTTCGCCTAAAGTTTCATCGGCTTTATCGGCTAATGATTTAGACGCTCTCAAAGCTGGAGTAGCACGGACAACCGCCAAGCGTGGATTACCATTATCTCAAGTTCAAGCTTCTCAAAGCACAGATACACAAATTTCAAGTTTAGCCGACCAAGTCGCTTCTAAAGCTGGAAAAGCACCTTTAGGAGTTCAAACCGAAGATGCCCTTTCAAATATAAAATCAACTACGACCCCATTCGGTTTTAATTTAGATAGACCACCACCAGCATTAGGAAAACCAATTAACGGTTCTACTGAAGGCGGTGGGGGAAGCGGTGGCGGAAGTGGCGGTAATGCCCCATCAGCGAATTTAAAAGATAATCTACCAGATGGCGATAGTTCTGTTAGTGGAAATATGGACGGAATAAGTGATAGTATTACGTCTCAAATAAAACAAAAAGGAAGTCAAATTTTAAAAGATGGAGCTGATAGTTTAGGTGTTGATAGTGATGCCGTTATGGGGGCAGCGAACGTAGCTTTAGATGGAATACCTATTATAGGTGAAATATTTGGAATAGGGACTATGATTGCTGGTTTAGCTCGTGATATAGGAGATAAAGGAAAAATTAATACAAAAGCGGAACAAGCAGCCGACAGCACTCCATCTTCGGCTCGTGGGGCTGTTGATACGGCGAATGTTGCTTCAACTGGGGCGACTACGGCTGGTTCATATATAGCATAGTGGCGCACCGAAGGAGATAGTTATATAACTTTTTCACAATAATTTTTTTTCAAACAATTTTGAATATGCCCTTCAGTTCTATTATGACGAGCGAATGTATCTTTTCTCATAGATTTTTTACAATCATTACAAAACACTAATTCTTCTTTTCTTTTTTTCAATACATTATCTTTAACAGAATAATAATGTTTTCGTAGTCTTGCTCTTTCCTTATCAACATTTTCCCAATAATATTTTCGTTGTTTTGCTTTCAGTTCTTCACAATTTTCCTTATATTTTTTATGGTTATATTCCTTGCTTGTCTGTGTCGGTATATTTTTATTAATACACACTATAGGGTTTTCTTTATCGGCTTTATGTTTCTCTATATATATTCGTTCTTTAGCTTCTAATTCTCTTCTATTAATATCATCATGCTCCTCTAACACTTCGTATTCTAACTCTCCCACAATATAATTTGATTGAGTTTTATTATATTTAGTTCCGTGCGATTTTATTCGTTGAGGCAGATTTTTTGTTGAACCATAATAAACCTTATCATCAGTTTTGCTATAACATTTATAAATAATTCCTTTTTTGAGTATTTCATTTGAAAATGAGGCTTCAATCTTATTAGACATTTTATATATATAGTGAATATTTTTTCTTTAAGTAGAAAATAAAAACATTTGATTTAATCCCACGTTATTACATATTTATCCTCCTTCTTTTCGTCCTCAACGTCCTTATTTTCCCTCTCTAAATTTTTTTTATGAATTTTAGATTTTAAATGATTAGTTATATGTCCTCTACTTATAATTCTATCACAAACTTTACAAAGGATTTTCTCCTTCAAATATTCTGTATATCTACTCATATCCATATATATATATTACGATAATTATTCTTTAAATCATTTAGACACAATAACTTTAATTTGTCTATTTTTTTTTACCACTTTCCATTTTTTTTCCCACTTCATTAGGCGGACAACGACATATTTTCTCACCAGTTTTAGGACATCTTTTTTCCTTGTGCTTTTTTTCGCCATCTTTGGGTGGTGGACTTGGTGGTGGTATAGGAACATCTATTCTTATTATAATACTACTATTTTCACTCAATTCTGGATTAGTTAAATCTGGATTTAATACTTTGACTTTAATATTTTGAATAGGTGTATCTTCATTTAACATTTGAACTATTTCACTTCCAGCTACAGGGATAAAATCTTGATTAGATAAATTTGTTTTAGCAACAATACCGAGTAGGCCTAATGGGTCTCCTTTAGATACAATATCTTTATAAGTGGGGACTAAATCACTTGTTATTAAATAATAGCCGAATTTTGATAAACTCGGTAATTTATCGGCCGTTATTGGTGTGGGGTTCGCTTCAACATTAATCATAGTAGCCATATTATATCTTGACCCAGCGTAAGATTGTATATTATCCCCATTATTAGTTTGTGAATTATCATCAACTCTCGTTGTTCTCTGTGTTCGTGGTGTGCTATAATCAAAATTATTAAAATATTGTAATGGTGAATTAACTTCCACTCCGCCGATATAAGAGGACATAGTTCCCTTTGTTGGATTATTTTGTGTGGATACTTGTGGAATAGTTGATATATCTAATTTAGTATTTGTTGTTATTCCTCTTAACTTCAACCCACCAGTTTTATTATACTGTGCGATTGTTTCCATATATTCTTCACTATTTAATTGGTCGTATGAAAAACCTAATTTTCCCCATAGTGTTTTAGTTTTCCATATTTTTTCAGCTTGTTTCCTTGAGCTAAAAAAATCTTCATACGAAGCGTGTGTTTCAAAAGTGTCATCTAAATTTTTATCCCCATATTTCAACGCTGTTGATTTAGCAAAATTAAAAACCATAACTCCACCGATACGACTAACTGGCGTTTCTAAACAACTTCTAATTGTGCTTTTAACTGCGTCTGTTGTCCCTTGATTGACAATTTGATAAGTCCGTTGGCTTGGGTAATGTGTTTCTGTTGAAAGTCTATCTACCTCTACGGCGTATTCATAATTAATATCCCCTTGTTGAATACTTTCACCCACAGCAGTTATTTTGGCTGCTACTCCACCTACTAATGGAAACCCATCTCCAACTATAGTTGCTCCTATAGCAATATTATCAACTGAATTTTGCCCTGATGAACTATCAACTAAATTATAAATAATATTTCTTCCAGTATGAACGTTTCCAGTATGATTAGCAACAGCCCCAGCTGTTCCCCATACTTCTTGAACTGCCCCCCACGGTTGTATATCAAATATCTCGGCTATTCTTTTTAATCCTACACCCACCTTACCAGCTGAAGTATTCTCATTTCCTAATATATCGTGTGAAGCTATTCTATAACTTGCGTGTAAATTATTTAGTGTGAATGCCGAACTATCAGTATCAAATTGAATATTAACTTCTGGTGCTCCTACCATTAATCCCCTAACGCCTATTTGATAATCTAATGTGTTTTTTAACTCTTGTCCGTCAGTATCTTTAGTAAATTCAGCATCCGAATATATGTAGAGTGTTTCAGCTCCAGTTTCCCCTATATAAGGGTTATTCATAGATATATCTTTATCACCAGCACCACTAACACTTGATATAGTAGTTCCTTTCATAATATTTGCTCCTTCAACTCTATCCCCTACCGATATAGAGTGTCTCTTACTAATTTCAAAATCTTTGCTTCCTTTTGTCAACAAAAGTGTATATACTTGTTTTTTAAAAATATTCCTTTTATTATTATCTTGAAGGTAATAAATCGGCCCATTATCGGTATGTGTGTCATCAGCTCTTCGGCTATAATTAATTTGAACTGGTTTTTGAAAAGGGTGATAATTAGGTCTTTCATTTGCGTAATCCCACGCTGGAATAAAACAGTGGGTAGGAACTGTAGAAGGGTCTTCTTCAAATATATTACGTCTCCACATACCGTCTGGTGATGGTCTCATTTCTAATGGTTGAATTTGATGTGTAAATCCACTATTTCCATCGTTTAAAGTTCCGTCCCAGTTTCTATTAGCTAATTGACTTTCTACATTAGATAATGGTATTGTTGTTCCATTTAGATATTGATTGTTAAATTGTTTATTTATAATTGTAGTTAATTGTTGAATACCATATACCCCTTTTTTAATAGTTATAAAAGCTGACAAAGGAACTGGTTGCGTTACGAAATCTGGATTATTTTTAAATACACACGGAATACCTTCCACGCCACTCGCTTTTATAGGAAATCGGCTCATTACTAAATTTGTAGCATCTGTTATAGAAACCACTCTAACCCCCACATCTAAAACCCCAGCCGTCGTTGTTGTTATACTCATACCGACTTCAATACCAGCAGTATTAACCGCTAAAGTTTTATTATTAGCATAAGTCGTCCCTCCAGCCTCTATTGTAATAGTTGATTGTTCTTTTTGAAATGGCCTTGTTGATAATATAAGCGGTGTTCCACTACCACCGAGCTCAAATCCATTTAAAGCTCCATATGTAGAAGTGGCGATACTTCCTTCATTTCCATTTAAAAATAATTTAGTTCTTCCAGTATCACCTAAATTATTTAATAAGTCATCATATAATACAGACGTTAATCCTATATTATTTCCACTAAAAGAAAGAGCTGATGGTATTGATTGTTGGTCTTCTGTTATATAAGCGTAATATTGAATTGTTTCAACAAAATCTTCTTCAAATTCTATACTCTGCCCTGTTATACCTTTTTGATTTATAAAAGCATTTTCTATAGATATTGAACTTCCAGCAGAAGCTAAAATAGTATTGTTTAATTTATAGTCCCATATATTAGTTGTATCACTCTCGCTGTCTTGAGCTGAATACCTATTAATATCTACGAAGAATGATTTAGTAGTCATATATAAATATATAACAGAAAATTAAAAATGAGAATAAATTTATATGATGGGCTGTGAAACTGGAGGACGTTTAGGACGACACCATAACTTGCGTTCCCTTTGGTAATTTCTTAACAACAACTACTCGTGCGTGTGTAATATAATAATCAACGTCCATTTCTTTTCGCATATCAATATCGTTTCCTTGATAAGAGTTAGATTTAGGTTTTCGTTTGTATTTAAATATAAGGGGAGAGCCACTATTAATAACAGTTCCGCCACCGACTATAGCATCATTACCATTACGAAGGTCAACACCGAGCGGTTTATAATTAGCAATTAATCCTTCAGTAATAGGGGCTAATCGTTGTTGAACTGAATTAGGGTCTGTGAAATACATCGGTCGTGGGACTATCATATCGCCATCTAAAACGTTTGACATTTTATCATATTGAGAAGCGTTGTTGTAAATAAATTGTGGGAAAACATCTAAACCATTAACCTCTACATTATATTCTTCTTCATCAACACCATCTATAGACTGACCTTGTAAAATACGTCTATTGAGGCCGTGAGCCGATGGATTAACAATAACAACGTCGGTTTGTGCCCCACCGCCACTTGCGTTTCTCGCTGCCCCAGTAGAAGACATAAGTGTAATTTGATTATCACCAGCTACGACTTGAACTGATTTAACAAATGTATTTGCTTGAATATTAGTTCCAGTTATTTTAGCGTTGGCTGAAATATTATCAATATTACTAACCGCTGTTAGTGTTGATGATGCGTTAGTTGTTGTCGCCGAAGTTAATGCGATACTTGAACCATTCTTGTCTTTAAAATCACTAAATCTTTTCATTTGAATAATATTATGAACTTCCTTACCAGTTTGACCTAATCTATGTTCTACCTCTTGTAATTCTTTAGATGTTGAAACCGCTGGAAGTTTTTTCTTAACAACTGCGATTTGTGGGAATTCAAATCTGTATCCGCCTGATGACGAAGTCTGTTCTATATAATTATTAATCACCGATGATGGCGGTAATAAATAATCAACAACTAATTCAACTTCGGCAAATCCTACATTATCACTCAAAGCCATATAGTCGGCGTGTGTGTGTCCTCCATCAAAAGTTTTGCCGAGATTATAAGCAAATCTATCTGCGAAATTCATTTCAAATTCTAACTGAATATTGTAATCGGTGAATAAGAAGAGAGGCAAACTGCGACCTTTTAAACACGGAAAAATCATATTAAGTGGAATACCGAATTTTTCGTTAAGAGTTGTATCACTATTGATAGATAATGAATTAATAACTTTTCCAGTTCCATCAGTATTAGTGCCGAAATTAACTCCACTATGAGTTTCATCTAATAATATTTGCCCTTGAACTGATGGCGTTCCATTAGGGGCTACTGTATGGGCTGCGACAGCACCATCTTCATTAACTTCTAATTCCATAGAATTTCCTAAATAATGACCCATAACATTTCGTCGTTGTAATACAGATTGATTGAGGTTCATAAGTGTAGCTATTCTATCTACATCTTGACAATTATTAATTTCAAAATCACCGACTTTCAACACGGCGTTCTTAATACAACCTAAAGCACCGTTCCACATATTAATACGAAGGTTTCCATTAGTTCCACTCAATCGTTTTAATTTAAATGTAAGCATAGATGTTCCTTCAAGAAAACCGACATTTCTAATAGTATATTTAAATACTCGTGTTGTGTCGGTAGTAGCGTTATTAGGTTCAATAGTCTCGGTTCTAATTTCGCTCTGTTGGGGGACTTCTTTTAAGCTGTAATCAAGCATATCGGCAATTGTTCCACTCATTTTATATATTAATAAAATATTTTAATTTTTAAAATTATTATTATTCAATAAAAACTTTTGGATTTTTGACTTTCTGTTTTTTAAATGGTTTAGCCTTCTGGACTTTTTTAATATCAATTTTTTTCTGCGGTTTAGGTTTTGGTGGTGGGTCTTTACATACTTCGCCTTCAAATATTTTTTTAGAGCACACTTTCTTATTTTTAAAAGTTATATCGCCATAAATACTATTCCACGCTTTTAATTCTATAGGGTCAAATCTTTTAATCTTCATTTGTTCTTGTAAGGTATTAGGTCTCTTAATAGGTTTATTCATTAAATATACCATATAAATTAAAAATAAAATCCACGTCCTCCACGTCCTATTTTTCCCACTCAAAAAAATTAATTCGGTTTTGTGATTGTGAAATTAACAACTGAACCAGTTAATTCTTTACTTAATTCATTAGTTATTGTATCTCTAATTTCAACATCTAAATTATTAATTACCATTCTATTATTATCTAAATCTAAAACTTTATTAATTGACGGCTGATATGTTCCTACTATAATATCTCCGTCTCCCATATTAACTATTTGACTATCGGCGAATGGTGTCGGCACATCATATAATATCGGTTGAACGAAACCGACTGTATTTTTATTACCATTAGAGAAATTTTGTTGAATATTTTTATAACATTTAATAGGTAAGTTTTTTAGATAAATAGAATATGAACTATCTCTAACTATTTCGGCTTCTTCTCTACTCGCACTATTAACATTAGCATCACTATTATTAGGGTTAATAGATAAAGTCTTACTCTCTCCTAAATAATTAGCGAGTTCTTCACTAAATTCCATTTGATACCGAGCTATAAAAGTGTGTGGGTTTGTTGCGTCAGCACTATCATCGTCTTTATTAAATCCAGCCATTCTAACAAATTCAAAACCTTCGCCTTGTTTTTGTGCTGACATAATTAAATTAAATGGAAGAGAGGCTTTAATTTTATTTTCTTTTTGTGCGTTAGTTCCACTAATAGACTTTGTCCCAGTCATGCCCCCACTATAATTCGTAAACCACCCAGCTTCAATAGCCCCAGTCTTTCTACCTAATGAGCGACTATCCCATACTAAATTATCCTGTGTATGATTTGTCTTTCCCACCATATTATAAACTCTAATAAACATAGTATCATTTATTCCATTAGGAATACTTAAAATGCCATTACCCTTCCTCCAATAGGTTTCAACAGCGAATTCTGGATTAGCGTCATTAGGGATGCCGAGTGCTGATAAACTTTCACTAAATACTCTTGTCATTCCAGTAAAATCATCAATTAAATCTTGAAAATGTTTTCTGTCTCCAGCATCTTTTTTCTTAAAATATATATTAAATTTTTTAGGGTTTGCCCCAGCACTTCCAGTTATTTCAAAAGTCATATAAGAACCGAGAATATGATTAACAACTTCAGCTACTCCCACATCAGCATTAGCGGTTTGTGTAGCATTAGGGGCGAATATCATAGGGTTAGTCATAGAAGTTCCATTAGCACTATCATTATCCGCCGAAGTTCCTTTAGTTAAAGCTGTAGTATTAGAAGTCGTCGCACTAGTCCAATCACTATCAGCAATTTCTTTAGAATATAATCCTATTGATACACCGTTTATGAGTGTATCTACTGGTCTATTACATCTAAAATGAATTAGATTTCTATCACCATCAGTATTATATGGACTATTATACATAAAATTATAATGTTCTTTTGATAAAGCATAATTATCATAATATAAATCATCTGGGTTCGCCGAAGTTTTAGTATAAGCATCATCAGCGGTCGCTGCCCCACCCTTTACATCAGCGGTAGAAAGTGTAATATCTTTCAATAAATTTTTAGGAGTTTGTTGTGAATATCCACATCTAATTAAATTTTCATTTAGCATATTAACTTCAATACCTTCATAATGAAAGAACTGTGTAGGTTTGTTTGTATCTCTTAATTGATATGCGTCAAAAAGAGTTTTAATCCGTGTGTCTAATTCTAAAACTGAATATCCAGCCTTTCCAGTATCAGGATTAATTTTAGGTATTTTTAAAACCCCAGCCCCATCACCTAAATCATCAAGAGTAATATTAGATGCGAATGGTGCTACTGGTTTTAAAGAAGGCATAGCTCCTAAAATAGATAATTTAATAGTCTGGTCGGTAGAAAAAAATAAATTTCCATTTCTTTTAAATTTAGCGAAGTTCATATTTACTTTAGAATTCGCCTCTATAACAAGTGGCTCTCTAAATCTTACAGAATATAAATGTCCGTTGTCTTCTGGGGATACTAAATTTACGCTCGTCATTTATATATAATTATAATATTTTAATTTATTATAATGGAAGAATTAACTGATAGATTAAATGGGTGCGAATTAATTATTATTCAACACGAAGAGAGAGATGAAAAAGTGAAATATTTTTTACATATTTTAGGTAAGATTTTAGATGAAAGAAATCAATTAGCGAGTTCTATATTAAATAAAGTAGAAATTGAATATGAAAAATTATTAGAGGCTCTTGAAGGTATTTAAAATGTCTGGGTCATCACAAAATTTTATCGGTTTTTCTTTCGTCCCCATCGTCCCAATTTTCCCACTCTTTATTTCATTTTCAAATAAAATAATCGGCTCTTCTTTAAAATCAAAATCTTCCAAGCCAATATTATAATTAATTTTTTTACGTTTTGTCTTAACTGGGTCTACTCTAATACAACCATCACAAAATCTTTTCTTTTTGCTTTTAACATTCATAATAATACCTTGTTCTGCTAATTGTAATTTCATTAATAACCTTTTAGCTCCATCTCTTCTCATAGGCCTTTTTGTAATATATAATCTATTTTCATATTTATCACATAATCTTTTTCCATCTTTACGACCGACTTTATAACCATTATTAATTTTATATATTTTATAGTCCATAATATAATTAGATATTTTTTTTAGGTTCTTCTTGCCTATCAATATACGGCGATTGTTGAGCACCTCTAACCATATTTTCTATAGCTTCTAAATTATCGTCTAATGTATCAACCCATTCTTGTCCTTCATTAATATTTTCTAATACCTCATTTAGACTACATTTTGATTTACAACAAAAAGTTATTTTTATTCTATCAATAAACGCTTTTAACCCCATAATTTACTTTAATATTTTTTTACTCGTCCTTTCAACTTTTTCTCGTTTATGGCTTTAGCTTTAGCCTTCTTTGTTAATTCGCTCATAGTTTTAGGCGTATCTTTAGTAATCCTTTTAGTGGGTCTAAATATTTTATTCTTTTTTCCATTATAAGTTTTTTTACCATCTTGAGTTCTCCAGTCTTCTTTATGCCATCTTGTTAGTCCAGTCTTTTTAGGTTTCGCTCCACTATATTTACCACCATTTTTTTTATATTCTTTAACGACTAATGATGATTTATAAGCCGAGTGTTTCATATTAGCATATTTAGCACGAGCTTTCGCATATAAAGCTTTATTTGTTGGTTCAGCCATAAAATATAAATCTAAAATAAAAAAAATGAATGGGAAAAATGGGACGTGGGGGACGAAAAAACTTTTTAGAAAAAAGTTTAGACAAAAAAGTTTTACATCGTTTTAACGAGTGTTTGTAAGTTAAGCACCGAATTATATTTAACGAATGACTGGACTAATTCGCTCTTGTTTCGCCTATCAACTGGAAGAGTTGTATTACCAGCATTAACACCTGAAAATACGGTATTAGAATAATCACGATTGACATAAGCCATAGAGTTTCCTATACCATAAGTGTAATCAACACCTAATCCTAAAAGCTCTGGGAACATCTGTGAACCTACGCCATCTGTGTTTGCTATAGCTGCCGTTCCACCACCAGCGCTCCCTGTGCCGTGATAGTTAGTTGTTCTGTCTTCATAATCAGCTTTAATATTTTCTTGTGTTCTCTGTAATGTTGCCGAACTTTTAACAGCTTCTTTACCACCGAGTAATGCTCTCTCAAAATGTTTTCGTAATTCAATATCACCTATAATATTTTCATATTGTCTCATCTGTTCGTCATTAATACCACCTGAACCGAGTTCTACTTGACTATCAAAATTAGGTTGTGCTTTGAGTGGGAAAGTGAATGGAAATCTTAAATTATCCTTTTTGTGTTCTATTTTCTTAATACCGACTGGAAGTCTAAAATTGTTTTGCTGGTATGATAAGTTATTAGTCTGGTCTTTATCTAAATATAAATTACAGAAACTTTTAACGGAATTGAGTTGTGGGGTATAAGTGTTATTATCCTCGTCAGCGTGAATATCATTTAATAGATTTATTTGTGAGTTCATCATAAGGTTAGGTGGGTATGCCGAAAGTTCTTGTGGGGTTGGAATAATATATCGTCCCTCTAATTTCAAATTACGAAGAGTATACATTTTATTTCTAATATCAGCTCCAGCTTGGGAAGCTATAACTACATCTCTAAATCGGTTGTGTAATACAGCGCTGTCTGGGGCGAGATGAAGTGTGAGAAGAAGTCCATTAGTGTAGTTTTGTCCTAAATGAATATTAGCAGATTGAAGCATGTCTATATCTAATTTAATACTGAAATGAACTCCTATCTCTTTATTATTATTAATTTTTAAATCTTGGTCGGTTTTATCAGCAATAATATTCATAAGTCGGTTTTGATGATTAGCGTGTGCTCCTAAAGCTAAAGAGCGATTAGGTGCGACACCCCATAAATAGTCCTCATCATTATTAGTGTAAGCTTCTCTTAAAGAAGCGTATGATGAATAATTATGAATATTAACTAATTCGGTATTAGTTTTTTTTGTTTGAATAACTACCTTGTCTATAACATTATGAACTCCACCGTGATTAGGTATATTAACGGCAGCCTCTGGGGTTAAATTTGCTCCATTATCATTATTGAGATTAGTGTAATTAGTTTCACGGCCGAAGCCTTCGTTTGTTGAACTATCTTTAATAAAAAATTGCCCTGACAATACGAGCGATTTAACTTCTAATAGTTTTTCTATAGCTGGAAGCGAAAATTTAACAATAGGATTGCTTTCTTTAAAAGAAAACCCACCCTCCACTCCATTTGTCCCTGCGGTTTGAAGGGGATTATCGTTGAGAGGCGAAATACTAAAATAATTCTTTTCAATCGGCATTTTATATAAGTATAATATAAAA
>TARA_R110001599_G_scaffold322540_1_pt1 | contig 18832 bp, 18 predicted proteins | sample TARA_R110001599 | Tara Oceans TARA_R110001599 (sample SAMEA4398360) | marine metagenome | biome: Polar Biome; feature: [MES] marine water layer (ENVO:01000295) within the mesopelagic zone...; material: water (ENVO:00002006), including particulate matter (ENVO:01000060) such... | reverse complement strand
GTGGTTCAGGACTTTTTATTGGTGTGGAGTTCATCAAAGATGATCAATTGACCCCCAACACTGAGCTTGCACAGCAAATCAAAAATGAGCTTCGAAACCGACATATTTTAGTCAGCACAGACGGCCCATACGACAGCGTTATCAAATCAAAACCACCCTTGTGTTTTACAAAATCGAATGTAGAACAGGTGGTTGAAGAAATGAGGAAAGTGCTTTTAAAGCATTAAAACAATAGATTCTACTTCAAAAACGCTTTTATCTCTTTATTGAAAGTTGATCGGTTTTCTATAAAAGGAAAGTGACCAGATTTTTGAATGATGGACAGTTGAGCATTAGGGAAACTCTCCGTCATTCTTTGGGCATGAAGACTTGTTGCTGGTTCTTCACTTCCATAAATAATCAATGTAGGGCAGGTAATTTTCTTCAAGTCGGGATAAAGGTTGAAAGCAGTTAAATCTGGCCCAAGCAAACCAAAAACCTGACTGCGTTGCATATAATTTTGTGGCACATAGAGGTTCAGTTTACTTAAATTTGTGGTATCGTACATTTGCGGACGGAATGATATGCGCAAGAGTTTTTCAATCGCCTTAGAGGGATTAGCACTTTGCAATGCCCCAGATTCCATGATGGCTTGCCTATCTTCACGGTCTTTATTGGTGGCTCTTTCCGAAACACGACCTCCTTCTAATTCCCAATCGGCTACGCTGGGGGCAATTGAGTTTGAGAGTATGAGGTGATTCAAATTTTCAGGGTACTTGATTCCGTATTTCATGGCCAGCAAACCACCCCAGGAATGGCCAAGCAAGTTAATCTTCTCGAGCTTCAACGCCTGTCTGATTTGCTCTATGTCCTCCACAAAACCCACTAAGTTCATAGTAGCGACTTGTACCTCAACGGAAGACTGACCGCAAGCTCTCTGATCGTAAAATATAAGCTGGTTGTCTTTGGCGAGTTCTTCTAAATGAGGAAGCAAATAAGAATGATCCATCACAGGGCCGCCATGCACAATCACCAGTGGTTCACCTTGCCCCATGGTTTTATAGAATACTTGAGAACCGTTGATTTCTAGAAAACCTGAGGTAGTGGGAATTTCCTTTTTACTGAACTGACAGCCAAGCAATACAGAACAAATGGTGAGTAAAAGTAGGGTTCTCATAAATTCAAGTTATTGATTAAAAACTTTCCGTTTCTAGATCCTTGGTGCCTCAGGATGAAAAGCGGTGAGCCCAAACTTCCTGAATAATATTTAAGCTAGGAGTTCCTTGGTCAATTAACAATACAGTTCTCTGCTAACCTCCTACCCTTTTGACATTGTAACCTTCCGATTGGAGCAACTGGAGTATTTTATCTCTAAAGTCTCCTTGGATTAGAATCTCGCCATCTTTGGCCGATCCGCCTACGCCACATTTTTGTTTGAGTAGTTTGCCCAGTTCTTTCAAATCGTCATCGGTACCAACAAAGCCTTCCACAAGGGTTACTTGCTTACCTCCACGGCTTTTTTTGTCTAACATCACCTTCAACTTTTGAGCACCGATCTCTAGTGTTTCTTGGGCGGAGTCATTGTCATACTCGTATTGGAAGTCATCGCTGGTAGAATAAACCACACCAGAACGTCCCTTATCTCGATTACTTTTCTTGGCCATTTTCAAAAATAAGAAAGCCCGAGCAATTTCGGGCTTTATGTATTGAAATTCTGATTTTGAATCAGTCGATCCTTATTTTTTTCTAGAGAGCGTCCATACCGGAATTTGAGAGTGATTCACCAAATCTTCCGCAATACTTCCGCTCAATAAATGTAGTAAGCCAGTTCGGCCGTGTGTGCCAATGGCAATCATATCTGCATTAACGTCTTCGGCATAGGCCAAAATCCCTTCTTCTTCAGAAGTCTCATTATAAATTGCGGTATGCACATTGGCCAACTGGTGGTCGTTGATATACCTCACAAACTCATCTTGCATTTGACGTTGTGTATGAAAATCATTGGTGGTGTTGATTTTCACCAAGTGTAATTTTGCCCCCGTTAATGCTTGCAGTTTTTTAAGCTCCTCAATCAGCCTTGATTGCTCTTCATGCAGGTTTGTAGCCAATACTATATTCTGAATGGCATGTAGTTTCACCTCTGACTTGATCGTGATCACTGGACATTTAGCATGGCGCACTACTTTCTCAGTATTCGACCCGATTAAAACTTCGTCAATACCGCTCGAACCTTTAGAACCCATCACAACTAAATCAGCCGCATGGTCGGCAACGGCTTTTGAAATACTTTGGTACGGATTCCCAATCTCCACAGATCCAGAAATATCAACTCCTGAATAAGCATCACTCCCTATTAGGTTCGACATGTTTTCTTTGGTCTTCTCAAGTAGCTGTTTCAGGAAAAAATAATCTTCCGACTCATTGGCAAAACCATCGCCCATGGTATTAAAAGTATGGTTCTGAGGCCCTTCAATAATGTTAACGGCTTGAATTTGAAGTTTACCTTTTCTGGCCAGCTGAGCAGCAAAGTTTAAGGCATGTTTAGATTGTTCCGAGAAATCTATAGGTACGAGAATGGTTTTCATGGCTTTAGCTATTTAGTGATTACTTATTATCAACCATGAATTACCGAAAATGGTTAGATATTTTTAATGATGTACGTCATGTTTTGAACTGATCTTATCTCTAAAACGTAGTGTACTCGCCCAAACGTAAAGCCCAAATAAGGTGTATTCACAATCGACAGCGGCCAATATTTAACAAATTAGAAGAAGAATATTTGGCTGCTAATAGCGATGATATCCCTAACTTTACGGCCGTTTACTCAATGGGGGTAAACAATTGAAAAAGCGGAAATACGAATATGAAAGAAGTTTATAAAAAATCCATCACCCTACATAACGACCTTAAAGGTAAAATCGAAATCACGAATAAAATGGATGTAAACAGCAAGGAAGATCTTTCTTTGCTTTACTCTCCAGGAGTTGCTCAACCTTGTTTAGAAATAGAGAAAAATCCAGAGTTGGCTTACGACATGACCATTAAAGGCAATACTATTGCCGTAGTCACTAATGGAACAGCCGTTTTAGGCTTAGGTAATATTGGCGCATTGGCATCGCTTCCTGTAATGGAAGGAAAAGCCATGCTCTTCAAAAAATTTGCAGGAATAAATGCATTTCCAATTTGTCTGGACTGCACTGATACAGACGAAATCATAGAAACCATCAGAAGAATAGCGCCAGTTTTTGGAGGTATTAACCTTGAAGACATTAAAGCGCCAGAAAGCTTTATTATTGAAGAGAGGTTACAGGACCTTGGTATTCCTGTTTTTCATGATGACCAACATGGAACTGCTATTGTAACCCTTGCTGCTTTAATTAATGCCGCTAAAGTGGTGGGTAAAAAAGTGGAGGACATGAAGGTGGTGATTAACGGAGCTGGTGCTGCGGGAATTGCAATTGCCAAGCTTTTGCGTTGCTATAATGTAGAATCTGAACTTTGTGTTTCGATTAAACAACTGATTGTTGCCGATAGCCAAGGTGCTATTCACAGAAGAAGACACGAACTTAACTCAGCCAAAACTGAACTTTTGAAATACTCCAACTTCCAAGATGTTGAAGGTGATATTCATGAGATCATTAAGGGAGCCGATGTATTTATTGGTGTGAGCAAGGGAGATATTCTTACCAAAGAAGACATTCAGAACATGGCCAAAGACCCTATCATTTTTGCCATGGCTAATCCTGAGCCTGAAATTCACCCAGAAGAAGCTTTTAAAGGCGGAGCCGCCATTGTAGGCACAGGTAGAAGTGATTATCCTAACCAAATCAACAACGTTTTGGCTTTCCCTGGTATTTTCAAAGGCGCGTTAAAGGCGCGTGCTAAAACCATCAGTACCGAAATGAAATTAGCGGCTGCCTTTGCCATTGCAAATAGTGTTGAGCATCCAACCAAAGATCAGGTGATTCCTTCTGCGCTAGACAGTTCTTTGGCCGATGTGGTGGCCAATGCGGTAGAGCAAGCTGTATATCATGAAAGAGAGTTAGAAGCAGAAATTGAAAGAGAGGAAGCCAAACTGAAAGGCTAAATCTATATGATTGGGTTTGGGCGATTGTTCACTCCCCGACATTTGATGAATAAACTTTGAACCAGCAGACGCTATGCTGGGTTAAATTGAGGTAAGCTTCCTAAAACTGGAAAAGCTTACCTCAATTTTAATTTAGAGCCTATGAAAGCCATTTGGAACGAAGAAGTAATTGCAGAAAGTAACGACACCATTGTGATTGAAGGAAACCATTATTTCCCCCACGATTCAATCAAGAAAGAATACTTTACCCAAACGGACACGCACACCACCTGCCCATGGAAAGGGGTTGCCAGTTATTACAACATTGAAGTAAATGGTAGTGAAAATCCAGATGCGGCTTGGTTCTACCCAGAAACTAAAGAGATGGCCAAAGGCATAAAGAACTATGTGGCTTTTTGGCGAGGGGTGAAAGTTGAAGAGTAAACACTGTCACTGCTAAGAAAAGCGTGTCAGGTTTTGAAAACCTGACACGTTTAAGCCGTCAATTCCTTTTCGTTATTTATTCTTTCTAAGGCTTCTTTCTTGTATTTTCTTCCAATAGGGATTTGTTGAGCTTGAACTTTAACATAATCGTGGCCGAAGGCTTCCACTTTATTTTTGTTCACCAGAAATGAACGGTGAATTCGAATAAACCATTCTGGAAGCATTTTCTCTAAGCCACTTATCTTTTCCTTGGTAATGACCACTCCAGCATCGGTGTTGATTTTGACATAGTCGGCAAGGCTTTCTACATAGAGAATATCATCAATGGCAATTGAAACGGCTTCCCGATTTGACCTTACTGTGATGGTCTGCAATAGGTTTTTCTGATTTGCTGCTTCCAAAGCAGTAATTCTGGCTTCACGTTTAAGGTTTGATCGATATACCCGTATGAAAGAGAATAAAATCACAATAAAATAAATAATGACTCCTAGCTGCATTACATCACCAGCAATTGGGCTCATCCGATTCTTATCGAAGTCAGTTAGAAAAATAAATGCCCCCATGGCAATTACCCCAGTTAAAAAAACAGAGCCCACAACCGTGTAAAAAGTATAGAGTACAAACCAAAAGTGCTTTTTGGTTTCGAGGTACCGAGGCACAAGAAACAGGTTGAAAAAATAGGAAGTAGCAATTGCTACTGGCATAAGCATGGAGGTGAAGTAAAAGGAATCGAGATAATTACTCCATTTCAAACCAAACAAGATGTTTAAAAAAGCAAATACAAATACCCAGAATATGACTTGACGATAATGCTTAATCATTATCCAAGATTAAGTAAAACCTTAACTAATTCCGCTACTTTCTTACTATTTTAACCCAAATATCGACTAACGACAGGTATACAGATGGATATGACTTACACATTGTAGAGCTTCCTTAATAGCTTTGAAAGCAAGTTTTAACCCTTAAATATTCAAATTATGCTAGAGTTATTTTTTTTAGGAAGTAAGTTGTTCATGGGCATACAAACGACCGTTGCCGTAATCATGATCGTTATGTCGGTTTTTAGTGCTAAAAACGTTTTAGCCAATCAGGTGAATGAGAATTCACATCGAAAGATAAGCCTTATAAAAGAGGTTGGTTTATTTGCCCTTATTATAGGCATACTCGCCAGCGCTCTTGATTTGACAGGTGCATTTCAGGCCATTGAAGCGGCAGGAGATGTTTCTCCTGCTGTATTGGCTGGAGGTTTGAAACTCACTTTCATCCCGACTATCTACGGACTGATGATCTACGCTTTGTCATTACTCATTCATTTTGTTCTAAGGGCGCAGGCCAATAAAGCGCCCGCTGAATAATATATCAGGCTCCTGTTTATTGGCCCGCTCTCGCGGCTTTTCAAAAACAATCAATCCGATGTGATTTTTTGTCACTCATTTTTTAGTCAACCTTATAAAGCCATAATTCTTAAAATAAATCCATGAAGTATACCATATGTATTTTCTCAATATCTATTCTGCTTAGTTCTTGCTCAGGAGGACAAGAAAGTCAATCGTCAAAAGCAACAAACATTCCTTCTGACGATTTTAAATCGATCCCCATCGACCTTGATGCGGAAGAGGTGAAATTAGCTTCAGCCATTGAAGCCGTAGAAATAATGCAGTTTGAAGAGGGGAGTGAAGGTCTTATAGATCAGGTTAATCTATTGAATGAGTCTGCCGAACACTACGTTATTGTAAGTAGGGGTTATTCAACAGTTTTTATTTTTGATAAACAGGGTAAGTTTATTAGGGATTTTAATCACAAGGGGAATGGACCAGAGGAATATCAGCCTATTTTAAATTTATGGCAAGAAGGAGATCATATTGTAGTTTACAGCAGTGCGAATAATAGAGTTTTGAAGTACGATCATGAAGGAAATTTTATTGCTGCCTTCAAAATGGAGTATCCCTACACTAATGTCTTTCCTCAAAAGAATGGCTATGTCGCAAACCTCAATACAGACGACCTAGATGACAGGCTCGTATTTCTGGATGAAAATTTCAAAAGGAGATCCACTGCCCTTCCGCATTTTGCAAGACAAGATTTTATGCAATTCACTTTCAACACTTTCAATGAGTATAAAGGAAACGTAGATTATAGGACAGTAATGAGTGATACTATTTTTTTGGTAGAGGGAGACCAAGTAAGGCCTCTGATTAAATTGGATTATGGCGATAATTGGCTTTGGGAAGATCCAGCCATATTAGGCGACTATGAGAAAGCCATGGGACTACTTAACACCACGGAAAAAGTATGGATGCTTTGGTCTCATTTGGTGGGTGAAAGGTATCTATATCTTAGGTCGGGTCTTGGTTTTGGAAGTGAGCTCAGGAGTATAGTCGATCGGAAAACTGGTACTCAGTTTGCTTTGAATATTTCTAAATCAGAAAAGGAACTCTATACGTTTACGCCTATAAAATGGGAAGGTGACAGGCTATTGGCCTCTATGGCATCCTATGATGCTGTTGAGATCATTGAGAAATTAGCGCCAGGGCAAGTTGAATATAGAACAGGAACAACTCTTGAAGGGCTGGAATCAAACGAAAACCCAGTTTTAATGTGGGTGAAGTTTAAGGATTTCAACTAGAGCGCGATAAATACAACACAGACTTCATTTCAATACAACAAAAATCCCCAGCCTATTACTAGACTGGGGATTAATGATTCAATCAAATTATCTTTTTATTGTTTGTCGGCTGTAAAGCTGGCACTCATATATTCACGGTTCATACGGGCGATATTCTCTAGGCTAATGCCTTTAGGACATTCCACTTCGCATGCTCCTGTGTTTGAACAGTTACCAAAACCTTCATCGTCCATTTGTTGCACCATATTCAATACACGATCTTTTGCTTCTACTTTACCTTGAGGTAATAGTGCAAACTGCGATACTTTGGCAGAAACAAATAGCATGGCCGAAGAGTTTTTGCATGACGCTACACAGGCTCCGCAGCCAATACAAGTAGCGGCATCAAAAGCCTTATCTGCATCCGCCTTTGGAATTGGAATAGCATTGGCATCTTGGGTGTTTCCTGAAGTGTTCACACTCACAAAACCACCAGCGGCCATAATACGATCAAAAGCACCTCTATCCACAACCAAATCCTTGATTACAGGGAAGGCCTTTGCTCTCCATGGTTCGATATAAATCGTTTCACCATTCTTGAACTCACGCATGTGCAATTGGCAAGTAGTGATTTCTCTACCTGGCCCGTGGGCTTCGCCATTGATAAACATTGAGCAGCTACCGCAAATACCCTCTCTACAATCATGATCAAAAGCAACTGGGTCGCCCCCATCGTTGATCAGTTTTTCATTGAGAATATCCATCATTTCAAGGAAAGAGCTATCTGGAGAAATATCAGATACCTGATAGCTTTCCATCTGGCCTTTTGCCTTATCGTTCTTTTGTCGCCAAACTTTCAGTGTTAGATTCAATCCGTTTGCTGTTGACATATTTTCTGATTCTTAAATTCTTAATTATTTGTATGAACGGGTTTTGAGCTCGATGTTCTCGTAATTCAAAGTCTCTTGGTGCAACACAGCGTCTGCTGGTTCTCCCTTAAACTCCCAAGCCGAAACATGAGTAAAGTGCTCATCATCACGCATGGCCTCGCCTTCCTCTGTGCTATGCTCTTCACGATAATGACCTCCACAAGATTCTTCTCTCAACAGCGCATCTCTAGCGAACAACTCACCCAATTCAAGGAAGTCGGCCACACGACCTGCTTTTTCCAGTTCAGGGTTCATACTGTCGGCACTACCCGGTACTTTCACTTCTTTCCAGAACTCCTCACGGATTTCTTTGATTTCAGCAATAGCCTCAGTTAAGCCTTTGGCATTTCTGGCCATCCCTACTTTGTTCCACATTACTTTACCTAAGCGTTTGTGGAAGTAGTCGACCGATTTTGTTCCTTTATTATTAATAAAGAATTCAATTTGTTCGGTTACTTCTTTTTCTGCCGCTGCAAATTCTGGTAAGTCCGTAGAAATTTCACCTGTTCTAATGTCGCTGGCCAAATAATCACCAATGGTGTAAGGCAATACAAAATAACCATCGGCCAAACCTTGCATCAAAGCCGAAGCTCCTAGTCGGTTAGCACCATGATCTGAGAAGTTCGCTTCACCAATGGCGTAACAACCTTCAATCGTGGTCATTAAGTTATAATCAACCCAAACACCGCCCATGGTATAGTGAACCGCTGGGTAAATTTTCATTGGTGTTTTGTATGGATCATCAGCAGTAATCTTCTCATACATTTGGAAAAGGTTACCGTATTTTTTCTCAATCACATCAACACCAAGCTCCTTGATTTTCGCATCAGAAGCATCGTGAATATGATGAATATTGGCTTGTTCTGTTCCATAGCGCATAATTGCTGAAGAGAAATCCAAGTAAACTGCTTCACCCGTCTCGTTCGTCCCAACACCGTAACCAGCATCGCAACGTTCTTTCGCTGCTCTTGAGGCTACATCTCTTGGGACTAGGTTACCGAAAGAAGGATATCTTCTTTCTAAGTAATAATCCCTATCGGCTTCAGCAACCTGAGTTGGCTTTAACTTGCCTGCTCGAATCGCCTCGGAATCTTCTTTCTTTTTCGGCACCCAAATTCTTCCATCATTTCTCAATGACTCAGACATCAATGTCAATTTAGACTGCTGATCTCCGTGCTGAGGAATACATGTAGGGTGGATTTGAGTATAACAAGGGTTAGCGAAGAACGCTCCCTTTTTGTGTACTTTCCAACCTGCAGAAACGTTAGAGCCCATTGCATTCGTAGAAAGGAAGAATACGTTTCCGTAACCTCCAGATGCAATTACCACCGCGTGAGCAGAATGTCTTTCGATCTCTCCTGTCACTAAGTTTCTGGCAATAATACCCCTGGCTTTTCCGTCTACTTTTACAATGTCCAACATCTCATGACGGTTGTACATCTTTATTTTTCCTTTACCAATTTGGCGTGACATGGCAGAGTAGCAACCCAAAAGTAATTGCTGACCTGTTTGGCCTTTGGCGTAAAATGTTCTTGAAACCTGAACACCACCGAAAGACCTGTTGTCTAGCAAGCCACCGTAATCCCTTGCAAAAGGAACGCCTTGGGCCACGCATTGGTCAATAATATCAGCAGATACTTCCGCCAAACGGTAAACGTTTGCTTCTCTAGATCTGTAATCGCCACCTTTTACCGTGTCGTAGAACAATCGGTAAATAGAGTCACCATCGCCTTGATAATTTTTTGCCGCATTAATACCCCCTTGAGCCGCAATTGAGTGTGCTCTTCTAGGTGAATCTTGGTAGCAGAATGCTTTTACGTTGTAACCCAATTCGGCTAAACTTGCAGCGGCAGAACCACCCGCAAGTCCAGTCCCTACCACAATTACATCAATTGCGCGTTTGTTGGCTGGGTTTACAAGGTTAATATGATTTTTATAGTTAGTCCATTTGTCTTTAATAGGACCTTTTGGAATCTTAGAATCTAATTTCGTCATGGCTACTTATAAATTAAAGAGCAGTTAGATGATGATACAGCGCAATGAAAATAAAACCCGCAGGAATTACGATAGCGTATAGCGTACCCAATTTCTTAATGGTAGGTGTGTACTTACTGTGCCTTGCCCCTACCGACTGAAATGCAGATTGGAAACCATGCATTAAATGAAGTCCAAGGAACACGAAACTCAAAACGTATAGCCCTACTCTCCATGGCTCATGAAATTTTTCCACCATTTCGCCAAAGTACCTCGTAGAATCTTCGGGCAACACCTGAATATACTTGTGAGATATCTCTGGAATCCAGAAATCGTAGAAATGAAGACACAAGAAGCCAAAGATTACTAGGCCTGAGTAAATCATGTTTCTCGAAAACCAAGATGAGTTTTCGCTTCCTTTATTCATTGCATACTTAATGGCGCGTGCATTTCTATTTTGAATTTCCAGCACAAAGCCCATTACGAAGTGATAAATCACACCAATAATAAGTACAGGCTGCAAAGCAAATTGCACCAACACGTTAGTCCCCATAAAATGGGATATCTCATTAAAAGTTTCTTCACTCAAAACAGAGGTGAAATTGATAATGAAGTGTTGTAGTAAAAAGATGATTAGAAAAAGGGCCGAGAGTGCCATGGCGTATTTCCTACCAATGGAACTCGTAAAGGTTTGTTTGAACCAGCTCATTAATTAATAATAGATTAAATTTGGTACTCAAAGTTAAGCTTGCAATCGTTAGCAATCAAATGGCTCTTTTATTTGAATGCATTCTAAATTAGAAAGTCATGGATCAAACAGATTGTAAAGTTTTTTTGTTCGTAAGTATAAGTTATTAGTGATATTGCGTTAAAGCAGAAACCGAGGTATTGCATGGGGTTACAGAGAAAAGCATTCTTTATCATTTCGTTTTTAATATTAGCCAGTGTGCAAGCATGGGCTACCCACTTAAGAGCTGGTGAAATTACAGCGGTTAGAATTTCGCAAACAAGCTTGAAATTCAGATTTACACTTGTTCTTTATTCAGACACTGGCTCTGGAATTCAAGTAGGCGATGGTGGACTTTTTAATTTTGGTCAAGGCCGAATTATTGGCTCATTGTCTGGAGGCAATCGCCAAACTTTCAGAGATGCAGCTGTTTTCTTTGATGAAAAGGTGATTGGGAATGAAACAGCAATGACGGTTTTTCAATTTGAACACACTTTTGATGGACCAGGTGTCTATGTAGTGAGTTACACTGAACAAAATCGTAATGATGAAATTTTGAATATCAATGGAGGAAGCTCCAAACAGGTTCCTTTTCATATTGAAACCGTACTTAGAATAGACCCAGGATTGGATGTCAATGCTACTCCCCAATTAACCATCCCCCCAATTGATCGTGGATGTATTGGCGCTAGATTTACTCACAACCCAGGAGCGTATGATCCTGATGGAGATAGTCTTGCTTATAGAATTGTTCCTTTATTACAAGATAGAGGAGTGGAAGTAAATGGCTATATCCCGTTAAACGACCCTTCAATATCCACATTGAGAGAAAATGGTGGAAGCCCAGCCAAGTTTGAGATTGATCCAATCACGGGTACTTTCACTTGGGATGCCCCGATGGTTGCTGGAGAATACAATGCAGCCTTCATAGTAGAAGAATGGCGTTATTCCGAAATCACAGAAAAGTATGAACTACTTGGCTATGTAACACGTGACATGCAGATTCTTGTGGAAGACTGCGACAACGAGAGACCCGAACTAGAAATACCCGCAGATACCTGCATAGAGGCAGGCACTCTTTTGGAGGCTGTAATAAGAGGAACAGACCCTGATAATAACAACGTTTTAGTTGAAGCCTTCGGTGGTGTTTTTGATTTAAACCCAAATGCCGCACAGTTCACTCCAGAACCAACATTCAGACCACAACCAGCCGACCAAACGTTTAGCTGGCAAACAGACCTTTCTCATGTAAGAAGAAGGCCTTATGAAATTCAGTTCAAAATATCAGACAAACCTACAGACCCTGATGCCCCTTCGTTAACTGATTTTGCTACTTGGTATGTTACGGTTGTGGCACCAGCTCCAACAGGATTGAATTCTGCAGTCGCAGATGCCAGATCTATCCAACTGACTTGGGATAATTATATAGGAAGAAATTTCAACCCAGTAATGAAGATTTATAGACGGGTAGACACCTTCGATTTTGATCCAGAGAATTGTAATCTGGGAATTCCCGATGGGTCAGGTTATGAATTAATTGATCAAGTACCTATCAATCAAACGAGTTACGTTGACACAAATAATGTAAGGCCAGGGGTAAACTATTGCTATAGAATTGTTGCTGAATTCCCTCTTCCAAAAGGTGGTACGAGTTACGCTTCTATTGAAACTTGCGTCCTAATTCCATTGGATGTCCCCGCCATCACCAATGTTTCTGTAGAAGAAACCAGTACAACAAATGGCGAAATGTTTGTAAAATGGGTTTCTCCATTAGAAATTGATGAAGTATTATTCCCTCCACCCTTCAGGTATGAATTAATTCGTTACGATGGCCTCTCAGGAAGTGCTGGAAGAACTTTAGTGACTTCAACCACCGACACAACCTACAATGACACAGGGTTAAATACACGCGACAAGTCATATCACTACCAAGTACGGTTTTATGATTCTGGTGATAATTTGATTGACAGTTCCTCTGTAGCTTCCTCCGTTTGGCTTAGCGCCTTAGGTTTAGTGCAAGCAGTTGAACTAAACTGGAATGCCAATGTACCATGGACAAATAAGGTGCAGGAATTCCCATATCACTACATTCTGAGAAACCGTACCGATGCCGCAGCAAATGATGAAACCAATTTCGTTTTGATTGACAGTGTAAAGGTCACCAATAGCGGCTTTATCTATTTCGATGACGGAAGCTTTAACAATATTCCGCTACTTGATGATCGGGAGTATTGCTATATAGTAACTACACAGGGAAGTTATGGGAACGACCTTATACCTGCACCCCTTATTAATAATTCGCAGACGTTGTGTGTTCAACCTAACGATAGTGTAGCACCAGAGGAACCTAAAATCGATGTGCCAGATGGTGCAGAAGAAATCGATGGCTTAATTGTATTGGACAGCCCAAACTGTGGTGACCTTGAAAATCTAGGTTGTGCATTTACTAATTTCTCAAACACACTCAGCTGGACAGCAAATGATGTTGATGGAGATATAGCCAGTTATAACATATACTTCTCTCTTACTGGGGCAGAAGGTACATTCACATTGGTTGGAAATTCACGTGACGCAACTTTCACGCATATTGGCCTAAGTTCATACAAAGGCTGCTACAAGATTAGTTCTGTAGATCGATCCAACAACGAAAGTAGCTTGAGTGCACCTGTCTGCTTTGATAACTGTCCTAATTATGAATTGCCCAATACTTTTACGCCAAATGGAGATGGATTGAACGATACCTTCAGGGCCTTTGACAGACCAAACGGGAAATGTCCACGCTTTGTAAAGACGATTGAATTTAAAGTATTCAATCGTTGGGGTGGTAAAGAAATTTATAGTTACAGCACCCAAAACACCGTAGAGCCAAACTATTTCATTGATTGGGACGGCCGTGATAGTAGTGGTAAAGAATTGCCCGAAGGAACGTACTACTATCAAGCCATTGTCACTTTCGATGTTTTCAACCCAAGAAAAGAAAAACTGGAGTTTAAGAACTGGGTGAAAATCGTGAGGTAATTGCTGAAACTTTTATAGCGATCTAATTGTCTATACTACATGCAAACCACTTCAAATAATCAAGACCACGATATCCTGCTCTTTGATGGCGTTTGTAACCTGTGCAATGGCGCTGTCACTTTTATTATTGACAGAGATCCAAAAAAGCATTTTAAGTTTGCTGCACTTCAATCCGATTTTGGGCAGTCAAAACTGAAGGAATTGGGTTTTAATCAAGAAGAATTCGACAGTTTGGTATTGTTAAGCAATGGTAAGGTTTACCGAAAAAGTTCAGCCGCATTGCGCATCGCCAAAAAGCTAAAAGGACTCTGGCCATTGCTTTACATTTTCATTGTTATCCCTCCATTTATTCGACACGGGGTTTATGATATTATTGGCAAAAACCGATACAAATGGTTTGGAAAGCAGGATTCTTGCAGAATGCCCACTCCTGAATTAAAGCAGAGATTTATTTAAGCTCAGACGCTTAATTCATTCATTTTTTGCTTGACAAGCAAAGTAGAATTAGTTTTACCTTCTCAAAAAATTGAATCATCCATGAATGCATACGTTTTCCCTGGTCAAGGAGCCCAATTTCCGGGAATGGCCAAAGACCTATATTCTTCTTCGGAAAAAGCCAAAGCGCTTTTAGAATCCGCCAACGAAATACTTGGTTTTAGGATCACCGATATTATGTTTGATGGCACTGCCGAAGAACTTAAAGAAACCAAAGTAACGCAACCAGCTGTTTTTTTACACTCTGTTGTGTTGGTATTGATTTCAGAAGATTTCAAACCTGATATGGTAGCAGGACACTCTCTGGGTGAATTTTCTGCCTTAGTTGCTAATGGCGTTTTGTCATTTGAAGATGGGTTAAGACTTGTATCTCAAAGAGCTTTGGCCATGCAGAAAGCTTGCGAAATCAATCCTTCAACCATGGCCGCAATTCTTGGTTTAGAGGATGAAAAGGTGGAAGAAATATGTGCATCGATTGATGAAGTGGTGGTAGCTGCCAATTATAATTGCCCAGGCCAGTTGGTTATTTCAGGTTCGCATAAAGGAATTGAATTAGCTTGTGCCGCAGCACTAGAGGCTGGAGCAAAAAGAGCACTGCCCCTACCTGTTGGAGGAGCTTTCCATTCTCCATTAATGGAGCCTGCTCGTGAGGAGTTAGAGAAGGCAATTGACGCTACTCAATTCAGTCGAGCAAAATGCCCGGTTTATCAAAATGTAACCGCCAAAGCTTCATCAGACATTGATGAAATTAAAGAAAACCTAAAGATTCAGTTAACAGCACCGGTTCGTTGGACACAATCAGTGCAAGCCATGGTAGCCAATGGAGCAACCCACTTTACTGAATCAGGACCAGGAAAAGTACTTCAGGGACTAGTGAAAAAAATTCATAGAGAAGCTGAGGTATCGAGCATTTAAAGAACCTTCAGTCCTCAACTTTTAGAATTACAGGAATTCCTTCATTAAACTAATGAAGGAATTTTTCGTTTAAAAGCCTGTCCGACCCAAGGCCTTTCCAAAACCAAGGCTTTTGCTTAGATTAGAGAAGAAACCACAGTATCTAAAAATTACGGCCATGTCAAAGTATTTATTAACCCTCTCAATTGTCTGTTTATCCTTTGGCGCTTCTGCGCAATACACATCTGAAGTTAAGGCAGTACAAGTCCAGAACACCTTAATTTCTCAGCAAAATGCTGCATTAAGAGGGCAGAAATTAGTTGGAATGACCCTGTATGATTTAGAATTTGAAAGAAGCCCACTCGTCTATAAAAACTGGCAGTTTGGTACCATTAACTTTAAGACAGACCAAAGGGCCGACTCCATGCTGTTAAATATTGATGCTAACATAAATGCTTTAGTTTTCAAGATCAGTGCGGAATACAACCCTTTTAGAGTCGAAAGCGATGAGGTTGCGGGATTTACGCTCTATGGTGTAGAAAACAAGCCCTTCATTAGGAAGTATACTAGCGATTTCAAAGAGTTAAAAAACGAGCTCCTTTTTTTTGAAATACTATATGAAAGTGAGCATTTCTCAATGCTTAAGCAAGAAACAAAACGTATCGTCCCAGCAGACAGTCAGTTAAGGTACAACTCAGCGCCCGAAGATAAATACAGAGTACATATTAACTATTTTTTCAGAAGAGGAACTGACTTATATGAAGATGTTTCACTTAACAAGAAAGGCTTTAAAGCTATGACTTCAGGTAGTCAGTATGGTAAAATTCAAGATTTCGTAAAAGAGAACAAACTTAAATGGGGAGATGAAGCAGACATGATTAAAGTGTTTAATCAATTCTTTTAAAACAAAGCAGAGTCATCGATCCTTCTTTGATTCGATTTCGATATTAAAACTCAACCCAAGAAGAGTTCTGCATTCAATTTATCTTGGCATTCTACTAGCATTTCAGACTGACTTCTACCACTGACTGGGTGCCTGAAATTTGGCGCTAATTCAACCAATGGCGCCAATGTAAACCTCCTGTTCTGAATTTCAGGATGCGGTATTTTTAACCTTGGCTTATCAACGACAGTATCACCATAATAAAGTATATCAATATCAATTAAGCGCTGCGCCCACTTTTTATTACGAACGCGTCCCATTAAGCCTTCAATGATACTAATGATAATCAATATGCGGTCTGGGCCTTTTGTGCTGTCTACAATCACCACCTGATTTAAAAAACTAGGTTGGTCTTCAATACCCCAAGCGGCTGTTTCATAAATAGCAGATTCCTTCTTAATCGTCAACTGATGAGCAGTGAGTTGCTCTTTCGCTATTTGCAAGTTATTTTCTCGATCGCCCAAATTGGTGCCTAACAATAAGTAGATGTCGCCCATAGCTGGCAAATATACTATTTGCTTATTGGAGTTGATAGTGAACCTCCTTAATTTGCCAGCTCATAAATTTGGAGAATGAGCGAAATCAGAAACGACTGGACGAAAGAGGAGATTGTTGAAATATATAACAAGCCATTGCTTGAACTTGTATATGAAGCTGCAACGGTTCATAGAAAATTCCATAACTCACGCGAAGTGCAAATCAGTACTTTGCTTTCCATCAAAACAGGCGGTTGCCCTGAGGATTGCGCTTATTGCCCGCAAGCAGCCCGCTACCACACGGATATTGAAACCAATGACTTGATGACTGTAAGTCAAGTAAAGGCGCAAGCCTTAAGGGCTAAGTCTACGGGTTCATCAAGGGTTTGTATGGGAGCAGCTTGGAGAAATGTGGAAGACGGGCCAGAGTTTGAGCAAGTACTCGATATGGTGCGTACCATCAACACATTGGACATGGAGGTGTGTTGTACCTTGGGAATGCTTACCGAAAACCAAGCGCAGCGCTTGGCCGAAGCTGGTCTGTATGCCTACAACCACAACCTTGATTCTTCAGAAGAATATTATAAAGAAATCATTTCGTCCAGAGGTTATGACGACCGTCTTCAAACCTTGAAGAATGTGAGAAAGACTAACGTTACCGTTTGCTCTGGTGGAATTATTGGTATGGGAGAATCCATTGAAGATAGAGCAGGAATGCTCATTGCATTGGCTTCTTTGAGCCCACAGCCAGAATCTGTCCCTATTAATGCGCTTGTGCCAGTAGAAGGTACTCCGCTTGAAGAACAGCAAGTGATTCCTATTTGGGACATGATTAGAATGGTGGCTACCACACGAATTGTATTGCCATCTACCACTGTACGTCTTTCAGCTGGAAGAACAGAAATGAGTAAAGAAGGTCAAGCTTTCTGTTTCCTAGCGGGAGCAGGATCCATCTTCGCAGGTGATAAATTATTAACTACTCCTAACCCTGATGTAAATGAGGACATGGAGCTTTTCAATATTTTAGGCTTGACCCCCATGAAGCCTTATGCTAAAGGCGCTAAACCAACTCCAGTTAATGCAGATGAGATGACTCCATCAGAAGCTGAAAAAGCGAAATGGTCACGTCCTGGACACAGGATCGAAAAGAACGTTGACGCTACTAAAAAGGCCAACAAAAAAAGGAAGGAAGCTTTATAGCCTCCTTCCTTTTTTACTTTTATTCCCTGAGCTAAGCTCAGTATAAATTGAAATCAATACTTTCTTAGAACAATTTGAATCCAACAGCAAATACCCACTGGTTCATACGTTGGTCAACATTGTAGCCTTGACCTTCCTCGGCAAAACTATCTAAGCTACCCTCGTATTTTAGGTCGAACACAAACTTCAATAAGTCAAAGCCTAAACCTGCTTGATAACCTACAGTTGAATCTTTGTAGTTGTTCTTCACATCTGTTGTTACTCCAGCTAAATCCTGCTCTGCACTAGTTAAAAACCTAAAAGAAGGGCCCGCATTAATTCTTAATGGGCCAATTTTAGCACCTACCATAACAGGGACATCTATTCTGTTGAATGAAAAATCAACATCGTCATTACCATCCTTCAAAGTAGCACTAGAGTTACTGAAAAGCAGTTCTGGCTGTACATAAATACCTACAACAGGTACCTTAATTCTTAAAAACGCTCCATACTGGTAGCCAAATTCGCCATCACCTTCTTTAACGGCAGTAGCATTATCCTTAAGAGATATTTTTGTTGAGGTAAGCGTCACCCTTGGGCCAAAATTCACCTGTGCGGATACGCTGTATACCATACCCAGCATTAATCCCATTATTAAGAACTTTTTCATTTTCAATTATTTAGAGTTTTAATTTATAGATTCAATTGACTTGCATTAGCGTTAACCATGCATTTTCTAATTCATCGCTTCTTAAAAAATCTTGTGCCATTGTATGCAAATGATACTCCAACGACTCAGGATCATTCTTGAAACGTAATTTTACTTCTTCTATTTCAGGGCGAGTCCCAAAAACCGAAACGGCCCCAGGGTCAGGAAGTTTTTCGATATTCCCCAAACGTCCCAAATTATTGCCCGAAAGTACTACACTATTTCGGATTATCTCAGGGATTTGATCGTATCCAATCCCTAAATTCTTGTTGGGTTTTGGCAATTCAAAAAGAGCTTCTCCATTGGCCCGGCAATACCAATCTCCGCCCATTCTACCTACCAAATCAGCTTTGACTGGGTCAGGCATTCCTTGTTCGTTAAGAATCTCTTC
>TARA_R110001599_G_scaffold8165_1_pt1 | contig 18836 bp, 15 predicted proteins | sample TARA_R110001599 | Tara Oceans TARA_R110001599 (sample SAMEA4398360) | marine metagenome | biome: Polar Biome; feature: [MES] marine water layer (ENVO:01000295) within the mesopelagic zone...; material: water (ENVO:00002006), including particulate matter (ENVO:01000060) such as...... | reverse complement strand
ACTATGAACTTTGAAATTGACGCACCTGGCGCTAATGACAACGCCTCTGGTATGGCTGGAACAATAGAGGCAGCACGTGTGCTCTCAAAATATAAATTCAAACACAGTATAGCCTTTGTAGGGCTTTCTGGTGAAGAACAAGGTTTGTTTGGTGGCGCTGGCTTGGCCAAATATGCACAAGATAATAACTGGGAAATTGTCGGGTTATTGAATAACGACATGATCGGGAATATTGAAGGCGTTGATGGTGTAATCAGTAACCGCGATTTCAGAATTTTCTCTGAGCCTACTCCAGCCAATGAAAGTGAAGGCCTAAGAAGGGCAAGAAGAACCGTTGGTGGAGAAGTAGATGGAAACTCTAGGCAATTGGCCAGATTCATTTATAAGCAAGTACAAACCTATATGCCAGAAATGAATCCAATGATGATTTACAGGTTAGATAGATTTGGTCGTGGAGGTCATCACCGCCCGTTCAACGATTTAGGTTTTGCTGGAGTGCGTATTATGGAAGCCCACGAAAACTATGTGCGTCAACACCAAGACGTACGAACCGAAAATGGAATTGAGTACGGAGATGTGATTGAAGGTGTAAACTTTGATTATGCCGCTAAACTCACAGCTGTAAATGCTATTTCATTGGCAGGTTTGGCTTGGGGGCCAAAGCTCCCTGAAGATGTGCGTATTGGAGGAGCTGTTCAGCCTTCTACAACCTTACAATGGAAAGAATCAAACGATCCGAATATTATTGGATACAAGCTTTACTGGAGATTGACTACTTCACCTACATGGGATAATTCAAGGTTCGTTTCTGGAGTGAATGAATTCACCTTAGAAGGTATAGTGATTGACAATTATTATTTCGGAGTGGCTGCTGTAGCGAAGAACGGAAGTGAATCGCCAGTAGTGTTCCCTTATCAGCAAATGAGAAGAAGATAGAAGGTGTAAAGCCTTATTGAATACAGAAAGGAAAGCGGCCATCGACCGCTTTTTTTATGATTCAGTAATTGTGAAGCTGGCTGTTAAGCCCACACTGAAGTTTCTAGGAAGAGATTGAGCGCCAAAAATTGCTCGGCTGTGGGTGCCTTTTTCTTCCAAAATTTTGACAAATAGATCAGAAGCTCCATTCGCAACCTTGGGTGATTCGTCCCAATTATGTCCTGCTTGAAAGTAGATGTCTATATGGTTTAAACCCACCAACCTATCGAAACCAACTTTGTTATTGATTTGAGCTAAGACATTCAGGGTACATAGCTCCATAGCATGGTAGCCATCTTCTGTACTGAGCTCATCTCCTAATCGTCCTTGATACAAAAATTCTTCATTCAGAATTGGAAACTGTATGGCCACATAGGCAATGTTTGCTCGGATATTAACCGACACATAGTTGCCACCAGGAGTAGAAACCTCTGGAAGCCTAAGGTTGAGTTTTTGTAAGTTTTCTAGTGGGCTCATCGTTCTTGATAATTCTGTTTGATCATTTTGAGCGGAGGCAAACCAAGCTCTAATTTGCTCTGGAGAGTAATCATTAATAGAGTTTTATTTAATGATGCTTTTAAAGAGCCTTTGGATTTCAGGGATGTCGGCTGTTTGTGCTGGTCTTAGCATTTTAAATTTCTACAACAGATGTTTAACTAGGTTCCCAAAAATCAATACGCTTAAGTTTCCCCTCAGAAAAGAAAAGGAGCAATGAATTCTCAAGTATGTTTCCTCTGTTATCGGCAAAGGGGATGTCGCAAAAAGTATATGAAGTTGGGTCATTGTAGATTCGGATTGGTTCAGTAGAGGTGCAATCCTCTGGAAAGTATGCTTTGGCATCTTCAATGGTAGTTTCTTCTGTAAACTTCATATCGCCAAACACTACAGTTTTAATACGCGTATCTAACCTGATCACGCTCAAATCGCAAATATTTGTGCTTGCATAATATTGATAATAAGTGCCACCTATATATACCAGTGAGTCAGCTTGCGACATATCCATTATTTCTGGAACCGGGATGATACTGTCAATGGGTACTCCTGATGATTTGATCTCATCGAGCGTCATCTTAGACTTCAACACACCGTTCATTTCGAAGAAGCCAAACTTAATGGCTTGAGCATTCAGTGCAGTTGGGAGTCCAATGAATAGAAGAATAGCAAAGGCCTTTTTCATTTCTTATGATGTCAATTGAAGATTAGGATTTCTAAAAACTAAAGTTGCTCAAAAATCATTGCTCAGTCAATGATTATATAGAAATACAATGAATAAAGGTTGCTATTCAGTTACTGTTAGTGGTTTGGGATGGTCTTAGGGTCATCGTCTTTATCCAAATAAATCACTACTCAAATATCGATCACCACGGTCGCAAACAATGTGAACTATAATGCCTTCTTCTATTTCCGTAGCAATTTTAAGTGCAGCATATAATGCGCCACCACTGCTCATGCCCGCTAAAACTCCTTCTTCTTTTGCCAGTCTTCGTGTCATATTTGTAGCGTCTTCTTGACTTACGTCAATTACACGGTCTACTCTATGTGGTTCAAAAATTTCAGGAAGAAACTCTGGAGACCACCTGCGAATCCCAGGAATGCTAGAACCGTCTGTTGGTTGTGTGCCTACAATTTGGATCTTGGCGTTTTGTTCTTTCAGATAGCGAGAAACGCCCATAATAGTTCCGGTAGTTCCCATGGCTGAAACAAAGTGGGTTACTTTACCGGCAGTATCATTCCAAATTTCAGGCCCCGTAGTTTTATAATGCTCACCATAATTATCGGCATTGGCGAATTGGTTCAGCATAAAGTAGCCTTCGTTTTTTGCCATTTCTTCAGCTAAAGTACGAGAGTATTCTATTGTTTTTTTAGCAGGAGTAAGGATCACTTTCGCGCCATAGGCCTCCATACTTAATACCCGTTCTCGGGTAGAATTGTCAGGCATAATTAACGTCATTTCAACACCCATTATGCTGGCAATCATCGCCAAGGCTATTCCTGTATTCCCGCTGGTAGCTTCTACTAGTTTATCACCTTTTTTAATATCTCCACGTTCCATAGCGCCTTTGATCATTCCAAATGCAGCTCTGTCTTTTACACTTCCTCCTGGATTATTGCCCTCCAGTTTTCCGTAAATTTTAACCCTTGGATTTGTATTAATGTGTTGGTATTCTACCAAAGGAGTGTTGCCAATTAATTCTTCGATTTTCATGTGCTTTGCCCTTTGAAAATGATGGTTTCTTTTTCTTCGTTGTTACTCATTTGAGCCTTGTAATATATTTTTGAAAACGCTGGTACACTTCTAGTCAACCATACATTCCCACCAATTACGGAGTTATTTCCAATCACTGTATTTCCTCCTAATATGGTAGCTCCAGCGTATATAACTACTTGGTCGCCAATGGTCGGGTGACGTTTTACCTTGGCATCACTTTTTTCTACACTGAGTGCTCCAAGCGTTACTCCTTGATAGATTTTTACGTGATCACCGATTATGGTAGTTTCACCAATTACCACGCCCGTTCCGTGGTCAATGCAAAATGAATGGCCAATAGTAGCTCCAGGGTGAATATCGATTCCAGTTTTACTATGCGCATATTCGGAAATGATTCTAGGGATGAGCCCAACCTCATATTCAAATAGTAAATTGGCCACACGGTGTGCTGCTATGGCAAAAAAACCAGGATAAGTCCTTATTACCTCGATTCGGCTCTTTGCGGCTGGGTCACCCTCAAATATGGCCGTAATATCTTCTTCTAACCAGTTGTAAACCTCAGGCAATCTATCGAAAATTAACTGAGTCAGTTCTGTTGGGTCTTGTTCTGATTTTAGCGGATTTTTGGAAAGAATCTGATCCAATTGGAGCTTTAGCTTTTCTATGTGCAATTCAAACTCTCTCTCAGAACTGAAATTCTGCTTTGAAAAATCAGGAAAAAGTACAGCCAGTAATTCACTAAACCATTGTGCTATGGTTTCTGGTGAAGGGCAGCTAATACAAGCTTGTTGGCGCACATATAGCTTCTTGATAAATTCTTTATCCATAGGAGAGTAATAGATTTGAGCCCTAAAGAGTTCAAGTCTATTGAATCTTGTTAAACCTATTTGTCCTCACGTATTTGAGGAAAGAAAGTTAAAAAGTGAATGATTTTGGGTAAAGAATTAATTACTTCGGATGGCGTAAAGTCCCAAACAGCAAAACGCTAAGAATACCGATCCATATCCTTCATAAAGCGTCTTCTATCTTTACGTTGGTTTCTGTTTATGATAAAGAATAGGAGTGGGCCTATTAAAAAAGCAGTGAATAATGGGAGTTGAAATATTCTGGATTGATTGCTCTTACGAGCCGATCGCTGTTTTAAAAACTGAAGAAAACTTATGGTGTAGGACACCATAATCAGAACGCAAATAAGAATCCATGCTGTTGTGCTCATATTCAAAAATACAAACTTATTGTAATTACAAACTACACCAGTACTGTTGGGTTTACATACTCTAAGGAATAGACTTTATGACTTCCCTTCTTACCCTTTACTTCTATTTCGTACTCTGCGTTTACCACGCAGCAAGTCTCAAATTTTTTGAAGAGCGCTTCAGAAATCAGAAAATCAGTATTTAGTGTTTTGTTGGCTTGTTCAATGCGCGAAGCAAAATTTACGGTGTCGCCAATGGCTGCCTCTTTTTGCATTCCCTCTATGCCAATCGTGCCCCAAATTACTTTGCCAGTATGCGCTCCTAAGCGGATTTTGAATGAAGAATTGACTAAATCATGTACTTCAGTATCGAATTTTTTAATGGCTTTTTGTAGCTCAAAACCCGCGCTAATTACATTTTTAGTATGATTGGGCTGGTGGTCTAAACCAAAAATAGCCAAGAAGCCATCGCCATAGTAGTCCACAATTCTGCCGTTGTATTTTTTAATAATATTACCAGCAATGTAGAAGTAGCGGTTTAACACGTGAAGGACATCATAAGCAGGCGTTCGTTCACTAAAAGCAGTATAGTCTGCAATGTCTACAAAGAGTACTGAGGCATTAAGTACTTCCCCCATGCTTCGAGGTGCGCTCGAATGCTCTGAACCTAGAATAATGTTTTTATCGATGTCATCGAGCACTAGCCTACGTGCTTTTACTGGTCCGCAAACCGTAGTTTGGCAGGCCAGCCTAATTTTCGGGCCGAATTTGAGTGCGTCTGCTAATTCCTGTTCCTTTTGGTTTCTAGGGCTTAAGTTCTCTAAACCTTCATCGATATAAACTCGGCAGGTAGAGCATTTAGCTTGCCCTCCACAGGCGTGTGCATGATTGATGCCCATTTTGAGCGAGGCGTCCAAAATGGTTTCGCCTTGTTCGCAGTCTACCGTTAGATTATCTGAATTAAGGATTAGTTCAGCCATAAATTAGATTACATGTATTCGGAAAGCTCAAGCCAGCGCATTTCCTTCTCCTCTAAATCGTTATTTATCCTTTCTAGTTCCGTTGCCCAGTCAGTTAATTCCTCATGATTAGAAGAACCCCCCGTTATTTTGTTATTGAGCACTGTTTTTTGCTCTTCCAACTTGGCCATTTCTTTTTCTATCGTATCGAATTCTAGTTTTTCTTTGTACGATATTTTTCGCTGTTCTTTTTTAGGGGCTGGAGCAATGGGCTTCTCAACGACTTTAGGTTTCGGGGCTTCTTTAGCTGCTACTTCTTCCAAACGCCAATCGGTATAATTACCGTTATAATCTCGGATGTCGCCTTGGCCATCAAAAACGAAAAGGTGATCTACTAATTTATCAACAAAGTACCTGTCGTGAGATACAAGCACCAAGCAGCCTTCGAAATTTTCAAGAAAATTCTCGAGGGTGTTTAATGTAATCAAATCAAGGTCGTTGGTCGGTTCATCGAGAATCAAGAAATTCGGGCTTTTGATCAAGATTTTAAGCAACTGAAGCCTACGTTTTTCCCCACCACTCAATTTACCAATGGGTTTGTATTGCACTTCTGGTGGGAAGAGGAAGCGGGTCAAGAATTGAGAAACCGGAATACTTTGTCCTTTACCATACTCTACAAACTCGGCAATTTCTTTTGCGAACTCAATGACGGTTTGGGCATCGTTGAATCTTAGCTCTTGCTGACGGTAATAGCCTATTTTAGTGGTTTGGCCTAAATCAATCGACCCTTCATTGGCTTCTAAATCGCCAACGAGTAAACGAAGGAAAGTTGTTTTCCCACTTCCGTTTGCGCCAACAATTCCTACACGATCCTTTCTTGGGAAAACGTAGGAGAAATTATCGATCAATTTTTTGTCGCCAAAACCATGGCTAATTTTTTCAATTTCTAGAACTTTTTTACCCTGGCGTGAAGCCGTGGCACCCAATTCCATGCCTGTGGTTTTTGCACCAGAGAAGGCCTTTGATTTGGTTTCTTCAAAAGCATCTACTCTGTACTTGGCTTTTGTGCCTCGGGCCTTTGGTTGCCTTCTAATCCAGTCCAGTTCTTTTCTGTAAAGGTTTTGAGCTTTCTCTACCGAAGAAGCTTCAGATTCATGGCGTTCAGCTTTCTTTTCTAAGAAATGGCCGTAATCACCTTTATAGCGATAAAGTTTTCCCTGCTCTAGTTCAGCGATTTCATTCGTCACTTTCTCTAAGAAATACCTGTCGTGAGTTACCAGAATCAAGGCCATATTGGCTTGACTCAAATAACCTTCTAACCATTCAATGCTGTCAATGTCCAAGTGGTTGGTGGGCTCATCCAAAATCAGTAGGTCTGGTCTTTGAATAAGCACTTGCGCCATGGCCACTCTTTTCTGCTGACCACCTGAAAGTTTACTTACATCGGCTTCCAAATCTTTCAAGCCAAGCTTACCTAAAATCTGCTTTACCTGACTTTCTTGATCCCAAGCATTCAATGCGTCAATTCGTTCGATAACGGTTTGCATCTCTTTGTCATCGTAGTCACCACGTTCGGCTTTTAGCATTACTTTTTGGTATCGATTCAAAAGCCTTAGGGCTTCGTCATCGCTATCAAATACTGCATCGAGTACGGTTTGACTGGTTTCGAATTTTGGATTTTGCACCAATGAGCGCACCACAATGTCGTTTCGGAAGACCACATCTCCGGCATCTTGTTTTTCAACACCAGTGATAATTTTAAGCAGGGTAGATTTTCCTGAGCCGTTTACGCCTACGAGGGCAATCTTCTGGCCTTGATCGACACCAATGGAAATGGCGTCAAGTATTTTTCTGTCACCAAATGTCTTGGTAATATTTTCTAACGAAAGGTAGTTCATTCTTGAATGGAATTCTTAGTGGCGCAAAAGTAACCAAAGAAATGGGTAACGATGTGTTTTTGCCTAATCAAGGGAGAATTAAATGCGAAGAGGGAGAGTTTTATGAAGGTGTCGCTCCTCTGGAGCTTGAGTATTCTATACATCTCATTGTGTTTTACAAATGTTCTGCTCCTACGGAGTTGGAGTGTTTTGCCTCTTTATCTGATATTCAATAAATATCCCCCCCCCCTCCTGGGGTAGGTGGATGTGTTTTATTCTTTTGTCAGAAGGTGTCGCTCCTCTGGAGCTTGAGTATTCTATACGTTCCACTGTGTATTACAAATATTCCGCTCCTACGGAGTTGGAGTGTTTTGCCTCTTTATCTGATATTCAATAAATATTTTGCCCGCTGGGGCTGGTGGATGTATTATATTATTTTGTTATGAAGGTGTCGCTCCTCTGGAGTTGGAGTATTCTACACGTCACGCTATGTTTTACAAATGTTCCGCTCCTACGGAGCTGGGGTGTTTTGTCTTTTTGTTTGGTATTCAACAAACGTTTCCTCCGCTGGGGTAGGTGGATGTATTATGTTATGAGGGTGTCACCCCGCTGAGGCTGGAGTATACTATACACTCATTGTGTCTTACAAAAGCTTTGCTCCTACGGAGCTGTTCCCCTACGCCTAATTGTAGTTTTATAAGGGTTTGTCTGTAGGGGTTAATATGTCAAGATAGTAGGTTGTTACTAATGTGGAGCTTCTTTGTAGTCGATTATTCAGATAGAAATTTAAACACTCATTGGGCTCCAGAGGAGCCTGATTTTTGTAGAAATCAATCGGCATCCATACCCACCAACCAAGCTCCAGAGGAGCGACACCTAATCAAGCCAATCAAATAAATATTGATCGTCATATTGGATATTGAATTTCGTAAGAAAATCATGGTATTCCTGTTTGAATGTTTTCTTCCTGTGATGCTCGCGCTGGCTCAAAATGTAATTCACAACCGTATCCAATTGGCTTTTTGCATAGCTAAATGCACCATACCCTTCTTGCCAATTGAATTTTGATTTGGTGTATTTGTTTTCATTTACCCATTTGGTAGAACTGGACTTAACGTCTCTGGCCAAGTCTGAAATTGATTGGGTAGGGTTCAACCCAACCAATATGTGACAATGATCGGGCATGCAATAAATGGCCAATAACTTATGATCGTTTTTGGCGATAATACCAGAGATATACTTCTCCAACGGTACACGAAGATTCTCATTGATTAAGGCGTCCCGATGCTTTACCGCAAATACGAATTGTATTAATATTTGGGTGTAGGTGTTTGGCATAGCTGATTTGGGTTTCACTCCTACGGAGCTAGGTTAATTATGATATTGGTTTGTTTTACAAAGGTATCGCCCTCTCAGGTTGAGCTGTTTTTAATTAAATGAATTGCATACTAATATATTGTTTATTCTTCAAATTAGTCTAGTTGTTTTTTTGACTAGTAGAGTGCAAAAAGTGAAAATTACCGTCTCTGGTAGTTTATTGAATCCCGACTTTTTGATGCTAACAACCCGTAGGATTTTGCTGCCATTCTTAATCAAGATGCTGTTTAAAACTTATTGGTCAATCAATTCATCTTAAATGATAAAGTGAAAGCTCAAAAGTTGGTATCTAGGAGTGGAGTGTTTTAGTTTTTATTAAAACACAATAAGTGTAGTATTTATTAACGTTCTATATATTAAGAAAATTTAACATTGAAAAAGTAATATTATAAACTATATTCACAGTTCAAAAGGTCAATCAAAATAACAACAAAATGAAAAAGCGTAATCTGATAATCGTTATCGGCATTTTTGTCGCGGTACTTATATTTTTTATCTCCAAAGTAAACAAGGGGTCAACTGATTCAACCGAGGTCTTTGCCAAAGTTCAGCGGGGTCAATTCAGGTCTGAAATCACGGCATCAGGCGAATTGTACGCCAAGAGCTCAGTAGATATTCTAGGGCCAGGCGGAATGCAAAGCGCAGGCATATTCCAAACTACATTAGAGCACATTATTCCTGAAGGAACCGTAGTAAAAGCGGGTGATTATGTAGCTCGTTTAGACCAAACGGAGTTGGGTACAAGGCTCCAGCAAAGACAAAGTGATTTTACAGTCACCACTTCTGAATTCACTCAAGCGAAGCTAGATACCGCAATAGAGCTTCGTAAAGCAAGAGATGTTATGGATAATCTGCTTTATGAAATTGAAAGGAAGAAGTTAGTATTGAAAAATTCTCAATACGAACCCCCTGCAGTCGTGGCAGAGAAGAGAATGGAGCTTGAAAGAGCTGAGAAGCAATATTTGGTTGAAACAGAAAATTACGAACTGCAGCGACAAAAATCTGTGGCGAAAATGAAAGGGGCTGCAGCAAAAATGCAGGATGATAAGGTCAAACTAGACAACCTAATGGCATTGCGATCCCAGTTTAGCATTATGGCACCCGAAGCTGGGATGCTTATTTATAAACGTGATTGGCGTGGAAGTAAAATGGGCGTGGGAGCACAAGTAAACGCTTGGGATCCTGTGGTGGCAACATTGCCAGACCTAACTCAGATGGTGTCAAAAACCTTCGTGAATGAGGTTGATATTAATAATATAAAGAAAGGACAGCGGGTTGAAATAGGCTTGGATGCCTTTCCAGATAAAAAGCTAACAGGTCAAATTTTGGAAGTGGCCAATATGGGGCAACAGCGGCCTAACTCGGACGCCAAGGTATTTGAGATTATGGTGGCCGTAAATGAATCGGATACAACGCTAAGACCAGGCATGACAACAAGTAATAAAGTAATTGCGGAAGTCTTAGAGGATGTTCTTTTTATCCCAGTGGAAGCGGTTCATAGCCAAGGTGATACCATTATTTATATCATAGCCAAAGAAGGATTGAATGCTACTAAGCATGAAGTTATGCTCGGTAAATCCAACGCTGATGAAGTGGTCGTTCTTGGTGGAATTGAAGAAGGAATGACTGTTTATTTGTCTGATCCTAGTGGTATGGACGATAAACCAATCAAACGTATGACGGAAGGTCTGAAGGCGATCGCTAAAAAGAACTGATATGCTTCGGAAAATCCTTTCAAATTTGGCTATTGCTTCAGAAGCAGTATTGTCTAATAAGATCCGTAGTATCCTCACTGCTTTGGGAATCATATTTGGCGTAGCTGCAGTAATTGCCATGATGGCGATTGGCTCAGGTGCTCAGCAAGAAATTCTGGAGCAAATAGAATTAGTAGGGGTTAATAACATCGTTATCACGCCTATTATTGAGCAGAGCGAAGGTGAACTGGATGAAACTGCTGGAGCGGTAGGTACCCAAAAAGGGAATAAGAACCTTTCATTAGGGCTTAATTTCATGGATGTGGAGAGCATCAAAAAAATGATTCCAGGCATAGACATGGTCAGTCCAGAGATTGTTTTAGAAACCGAGGTTTCCAGACAGGGCTTTAGACGTTCGGCAAAACTGGTAGGGGTAGAAAATACTTATTTTGAAATCTCCGGCTTCGAACTCGATGAAGGCGAATATTTTAATAAAGAGCATTTAAAAAAGGGCACGCCAGTATGCATTATAGGGAAGTCTATCAAATCAAAATTTTTTAGTCGGGAAGAGCCAATAGGCAAATACATTAAGGTAGGTAGACACTGGCTTAAGGTAATTGGTGTGCTAGAGGAGAGGATCATTTCAGACAAGAGTATGTCTAATCTTGGTATTAGAGACTACAATATGGACATCTATACGCCTTTAAGTACGGCTTTGGTGAGGTACGAAAACAGGGCAATGGTAACTAATGCTTCAATTCAACAAGCGCGTATGAGTAACCCGTTAAATGCGAGCACAGCCGATGTCAACTATCATCAACTCGATAGACTCGTGCTCAAGGTGTCTGATACGGATCAAATGAATTCAATTGCCCAAGTGGTTTCTAAAATGCTGAAGCGCAAGCACAGTCAAGTAGTAGATTATGAAATCAGTATTCCCGAACTGCTCTTAAAACAGCAACAACGTACCAAGAACATCTTCAATTTTGTATTGGGTGGTATTGCAGGCATTTCGCTACTGGTAGGAGGTATTGGTATCATGAATATTATGCTGGCTTCCGTAATGGAAAGAATTAAAGAGATTGGTTTACGTATGTCGCTTGGCGCAACAAGGTTGGACATCATCTTTCAATTTCTTTTAGAAGCTGTAATGATCAGTTTTTCGGGTGGAGCCATAGGGGTGTTATTAGGCTTAGGAGCTGCTTTTGGTATAGCAGAACTGGCTGAAATCCCAACCATAGTAAGTCCATTCTCTATTTTACTATCGTTTGGAGTTGCCGTGACTGTAGGAATTGTATTTGGAATAGCACCAGCCAAAAGAGCAGCAGAGCAAGATCCTATTACCTCGTTGAGGTATGAGTAATAAATAGAAAAGATTAGGTACGGAAAAGGCTACTGGAAACAGTGGCCTTTTTGATTATTTTTCATCTCTATTTTTAGATAGAAAGGCTTTCGATTTTATAATGAACTCACCTTTGGTTTCTCCTTCATGAGCACCATGGGCAACGTTTGGCAATATCCAAAGGTCAGATTTGGGAAGATTTTTCTTCACCCTAGCTACTTCTGATAGATCCATACCCTCGTCATCATCGCCCACCATGATCAATACTTCAGGTTTTATTCTTTGCAATTCCTCGTCACTTAGCCTGATAGTATAATTCTTGAATTGCTCCATGAGGGCTTTTATTTGACCGTCTGAACGATGGTCTGTGGCGAGCCAAGGAAAATTATCTTTATTCTCAAAAGTGAATATTTTCTGGTACTCAGGGAAATCGTTTATCGTCCAAGTGCCCACTGCACCGATTGTTATCATTGATTCTATCAGGGGTGGATTAAGCAGAGCAAGTTGATATAGAATATCTCCACCAAAGCTGAACCCAATGGCCTTTATTTTTTCTAATTCAAGGTGCTGAGCTAAAGCGTTAATATCCTCAGCCACTGACTTTATGGACAATTCTTGCTTGAAGGCTTCAGATTTTCCGTGCCCCGTCAAGTCAATTAAGTATACCTCATATTCTTGCTCAAAATCTTCGACATAAGGTCTCCACGATTTAGTGGACTGTGTATAACCATGTAAAAGAAATAGTGGCTCACCTTCACCGTAAACCTCATAATAAATGCTTTTTCCATTGACTACAGTGGAGGCAGATCTTTTGGCTTCTTGAGAAAATATATCGGTTGACATTGAAAGTAGTATAGGTATTATAAGAGCAATCTTTTTGATTGTGCTTAAGGAGTAGGGGGTATTGGAATCTATCATTTGAACTTCAAATATGGCTTTTCTCTTGAAGAGAACCAACTTTCATTTTGGTAGGGATTGATTTTTGTCATCGTCAATCGGCTTGGCATTTCTGTAAATTATAAAACTCACATCGTAGGGTTTGGAGTATAAAGTATGAATTCACACAAAAAAAGGCTACCGTTTCGGGTAGCCTTTCAATTTTATGTTTTGTTGAGTCTTAGTTCAACTCAGTCACCACTTCAGTAATTTCTACTGCTGGGGCTTCAATAATGATTTCTTTTACTTCGGCTTTGCTGTCGTCATTAGACTCTCCATGACCTGCTACCAATAGTGGAGCGATTACTAATCCAATCAAACAAGTAAGCTTAATCAAGATGTTCATTGATGGACCAGAAGTATCTTTGAATGGATCACCAACAGTATCTCCAGTTACAGCTGCTTTGTGAGCCTCTGAACCTTTGTAAGTCATTTCGCCATCAATCATAACACCAGCTTCGAAAGATTTCTTAGCGTTGTCCCAGGCTCCACCAGCGTTGTTCTGGAAAATGGCCCAAAGTACACCTGATACAGTAACACCAGCCATGTAAGCACCAAGCGGTTCAGCACCCATGATAAATCCAACAAGGATAGGGAAGATGATCGTAATAGCACCAGGCAACATCATTTCTCTGATGGCTGCTTTGGTAGAAATGTCCACACATTTTGCGTATTCTGGAGTGGCAGTGCCTTCCATAATACCTGGAATTTCTTTGAACTGTCTTCTTACTTCTTTTACCATTTCCATGGCAGCTTTACCTACAGACTCCATTGCTAAGGCAGAGAAGATTACAGGAATCATACCTCCAATAAACAAGGCCGCTAATACATCAGCTTTAAAGATGTTAATACCATCGATACCTGTGAATGTAACGTAAGCAGCGAAAAGTGCTAGGGCTGTTAATGCAGCAGAAGCAATCGCAAATCCTTTTCCGATGGCTGCAGTAGTGTTACCTACAGCATCCAAAATATCTGTTTTCTCACGTACGTCAGAAGGTAATTCACTCATTTCGGCAATACCACCAGCGTTATCCGCAATTGGTCCGAAAGCATCAATTGCTAATTGCATAGCTGTAGTCGCCATCATAGCAGAAGCAGCAATAGCTACACCGTAGAAACCAGCCAATTCGTAAGCACCCCAAATGGCACCTGCGAAAAGAAGAATTGGTCCGAAAGTAGATTTCATACCTACAGATAAACCTGCGATAATGTTAGTAGCAGCACCTGTAGAAGAGTTCTGAATAATGCTCATTACTGGTTTTTTACCAATAGCAGTGTAAAATTCAGTAAGGAGAGAAATTAAACCACCTACTACTAAACCCACCAATACGGCTCCGAATACACGGATAGAAGAAATTTCAAGAATGCCTTCACCGAAGAAACTCATTTTCATGGTTTCAGGTAAAAGTAGATCGATTAAGAAATAACAACCGATAGCTGTTAATACAATAGAAATCCAGTTACCACGGTTTAAAGCAGATTGAACCTCTGCTTCTTTAGCGTTATTGTTTGTTACTTTAATAAAGAAAGTACCGATCAACGAGAAGATGATTCCTGTACCAGCAATTACTAAGGGAAGTAAGATTGGGCCAATGCCACCGAAAGCGTCATCAACTGATCCACCCATATCTCTAATGATATAGTTACCCAACACCATTGAAGCCAATACTGTAGCCACATAAGAACCGAAAAGATCGGCACCCATACCAGCAACGTCACCTACGTTATCACCTACGTTATCGGCAATAGTAGCAGGGTTTCTTGGATCATCCTCAGGAATACCTGCTTCAACTTTACCCACAAGGTCAGCGCCAACATCGGCTGCTTTGGTATAAATACCGCCACCTACACGGGCAAATAAGGCAATTGACTCAGCTCCTAAAGAGAAACCAGCAAGTGCTTCTAATACGATTGTCATTTTGTAAACACCACCATTCGCCATGTCGCTGTCCATAAAGAAAGCAAACAATAGAATGAAGAGCATGCTTAGTCCAAATACGGCTAAACCAGCAACACCAAGTCCCATTACAGTTCCGCCAGTAAAGGCAACTTTTAGGGCTTGACCAAGGCTAGTTCTAGCAGCTTGGGTAGTTCTTACGTTGGCAGCAGTTGCGATTCTCATACCGATGTTTCCGGCCAATGCTGAGAAGAATGCACCAATGATAAAGGCAAAAATTATGAAGTAGTGAGTGGTTTCAACCAAGGTAGAGATCACTCCTAAAAGTATACCTGCAATCACCACAAAAATAGCGAGTACTCTGTACTCAGCGCTCAGGAAAGCCAAAGCTCCTTCACGGATGTATTTGGCAAGGTCTTGCATTTTTTGATCCCCTGCATCTTGCTTGTGTACCCATTTCGATTTAACGATCATTACTAACAAGCCGACTAGCCCGAGAATTGGCACTAAATAAATCAGATTTGACATTTTTAATTATCAGTTTTATAAAAGACGTGCAAAGATAGTAGATGCCTTTACAAAAAGAAAAACTAAATCAATTAAAGAAAGGAAGCGCTAAACGTGCTTTGAGCCCACTGAGTTGTGTTTTTTTGAAGATATAGGTTCTTTTGTGAAAAAGCCCAATGCAAATCTTGGGCCTCGGAGAGGCAAAGCTTTAGAGGGAGGTAGCCAAAGGTGGGTTTTTGAATCGAGTTAAAAAAAGAAGGCTGCCTTTGCAGACAGCCTTAATATTGTTTTCTTTAAATCTAGCTCAACTCAGGTAAGACTACTTGATATATTTTAGAAACTCACTTCTGGTGGCTTCTTCCTTAAACTTGCCATGAAACTGAGCTGTAACGGTACTGCTGTTCACATCTTTTACACCCCTAGATTGAACACAAAGGTGGTCCGCATCAATAATCACAGCCACATCTTCTGTGTCAAGTAAGGTCTTGAGTTCGTTTGCAATTTGAACGGTCAGCCTTTCTTGCACTTGCGGACGTTTTGCATAATACTCTACAATTCTGTTGATTTTGGATAGCCCAATTACTTTACCGCTAGAAATGTAGGCCACATGTGCCTTCCCAATAATCGGCACAAAATGATGCTCACAATTAGAATAGAAAGTGATGTTCTTTTCTACCAGCATCTCATTGTACTGGTATTTGTTTTCGAACAGGGTGACTTTAGGTTTATTGGCAGGGCTTAGTCCACTGAAAATTTCTTTGATATACATTTTCGCCACGCGTCTTGGAGTGCCCGAAAGGCTGTCATCGCTTAGATCAAGGCCCATGATTTCCATGATCTCCTTGAATTTCTTTTCAATGAGTTCTTGTTTCAAGTCATCGTCCATATCGAAAGCATTCGGAACCATTGGCGTTTCATAAGAAGTACCCACGTGTTCATCTCCGATTTCTTCTATACTACTATATACGTTAAGCGGGGTACTCGACAAAGTTCCGTTCTGTTTCATAGAGTCTTATTTTCAATTCTAATTTTTGGTCTATTTCTGGGCGCAGTAAGTTGTAGATCACCACTGCGATATTTTCAGCCGTTGGATTCAGATTTTTAAATTCGGTTACATCCAAGTTCAAGTTTCTGTGGTCGAACTTATCTGTTACGTGGGCTTTAATGATGTCCTTAAGGATTTTCATGTCGCAGACATAACCTGTTTCTGGATCTTGCTCGCCCACAACTTTTACAATGAGCTCATAATTATGGCCATGGAAAGAGGGGTTATTGCATTTTCCGAAAATCTCATCATTCTTTTCTTCAGTCCATTTAGGGTTATGAAGTCGATGAGCAGCATTAAAATGCTCTTTACGATAAACAGCTATTTTCATCAGTGGTAATTTAAAACGAGTAAGAAGTGTGCTTACTACTTTTCATTCACGGCTAGCCAACATTGGGTTCACCGATTTTGTTCAAAGAACGATAGAAATTAATTGAACAAAAAATCTAAATGTTAATAAATGAGTGAGTTAGAGAAGTTAACCTCTTGATCAACTAAACTTTGAGCTTTAACTCTGGGGCCAATTGCATGCTGTCGGCTCGTTTAGCATGATTTTTTCGCTGAATATTTCCCACCATATTAGTCACTCTATTGCGGCTCAGAAGTCTTGGTAAAAAAGCACTCAACTTATTCCAAATCCCGGGAACTGCCACAGGATGACCCTTGATCATGCTTGAAAAGGCAAAGTAGGCCACTTCTTCAGCAGTGGCGATGTTGAATTTTATATTAGGGTCTTCATTGCCGTTGGCTTTTGCAAAACCCGTTTTTGTCATGCCAGGACATAATACCGTGGCGGAAACGCCCGAGCCCCTTAATTCATTGGCCAAGGCCTGAGTAAATGAAAGCAAATAAGCTTTTGACGCGTGATAGGTTGACATCAATGGACCAGGTACAAAAGCAGCCACAGAGGCATTATTTAAAATGTATCCTCTTTTCCTATACGTCATGCCAGGAAGCACGAGCTTAATCAAGTGGGTCGTTGTCACCATATGTACATTGAGCATAGCTTCATCTTTTGCCCAATCGGTTTCCATAAAGTGGCCGAAATTACCAAACCCAGCATTGTTGAAAAGGATTTCGATAAGGAGATTCTCCTCAATAATATATTGGTGAATTTTTTCTGCAATGCCCTTTTCAGCCAAGTTGCAAACCATAAGGTGAATATCTGTTTGAGGAAACATAACAGAGAGCTCTGCTTTCTTTTCGGCTAACAGTGACTCATTTACATCAATAAGAAATAAGGAATAATTGGCTTGAGAAGCTATTTTTGCAAATTCGAATCCAATTCCACCGGCAGCTCCGGTAATTAAAGCAGTAGTTTTCATACGGTCAATCCTTTGCCAAACGGCACGGGTTAGAGAGAATAATAGGTAGCAAGAATAACCATTTTCTTTTTTTTAGTCTAAAATCTTGCTGTTTAATTGTTTGTGAAAGGTGTTTAGGCTTCCTGCTTTTTATTCAAAAGGAGGTTTTCAATCCTAATATCTCTTCCACATTTAAAATGGCCTTTCGGACATTCTTTAAAGCCATGCAGTCCGCAAGGTCGGCAGTCTAGCTTTTCTGAAACTTCAGCAATTCTAGCGTTTTCAGCCAAAGGTCCAAAACCAAATTCAGGAACAGTAGAACAGTAAATGGCTGTGGTTTTAGCATTCATGGCAGAAGCCAAATGCATGGGGGCGGAGTCGTTCACATAATTCATTACCGCATCTTTCATTAATGCAGCCGACTGAAGCAAGTTCATTTTCCCGCAAAGGTTCTGTGCTTTTGGGTTTCCGCCTTGAACAATGATTTCATCGCAAAGTGCCACATCGTTGGGGGCTCCAATCAAATAGATATTGCCTGAGAAATTGAGCGCTTGAATTAATTCCACCCATTTCTCTTTTGGGAATTGTTTGGTAAACCAAACCGAAGCAGGAGCCATGCAGATAAAAGGTTCGGCTTTATAAGTGGCTACTTTTTCAAAATCAGAAGTGGAAGGATAAAGTACTGGGCGCTGAAGTTGGTCATCGGTAATGGCTTTGATCAACTCATTATTGCGTTCCACTTCGTGTGTTCCTTCTTCAATTTTATGAGTCACCTTTTTAGTAAAGGACCAAGCAAAAGGGTTTTTATCGAAGCCCATTTTTTCTTTCGCGCCACTAAAAGCAGTGAGCATTCCTGAATTGGCAAAACGCTGAACGTTCACCACCAAATCGTAGTTGCGCTTTCTAATTCTGCCAAGGAGCTTAAAGAGGTTGCGGTACTTTCCTCCTTTTTTATCCCAAACCAGCACCTTTCCAAGTTTCGGATGATTGTTCAACAGGGCTTCGTTACCCTTACGTAACAGAAAGTCTATTTTGGCTTCAGGGTAGTGCTGATGCAGCTTTTCGATCAGCGAAGTGGCCAGAATTACATCACCGATAAAGGCCGTTTGAATGATAAGAATCTTTCCGTAAGTCATACTGCTGGCAAATATAGTGCTTTCTTCAACTCTCCAAGGGTTCAAAAGCCTTGGAGAGTTTCTATCTGCTTGACATTAAAAATCAGCGCAACTTAACTTCAATCAAGTATATTATCCCAAAACTAATGATTAGGGTTATCACTAAAAGTATAGACTCAACCCTTACCAGTTTTTTGTTTTGCCTATGAATGGCAATTCGTAAGTATTTATATCTTTTGCTAAAGACATAAACCATTAAGGGAAATAGGAGCAAATACATATTCATAGGTTAAATATAATGATAGTTCAGTTTTTTGAATGGCAGAATATTCACTATTTCCCTGATTGTTATCTTTAATATTCTTTTCTATTAAAACTTATACCTTTGTCGTTTTAAGGAGATT
>TARA_R110001599_G_scaffold84003_2_pt1 | contig 18841 bp, 21 predicted proteins | sample TARA_R110001599 | Tara Oceans TARA_R110001599 (sample SAMEA4398360) | marine metagenome | biome: Polar Biome; feature: [MES] marine water layer (ENVO:01000295) within the mesopelagic zone...; material: water (ENVO:00002006), including particulate matter (ENVO:01000060) such as...... | reverse complement strand
TATATTGGGGTATTACCTAGTTAAGATATGAAAATAAGTTATGCAATCCCTGTTTGTAATGAATTAGAAGAAATTCAACGTTTATTAGGTTTTTTACTGGAAAATAAACGTGACAAGGATGAAATTATAATACTATACGACACTAATAATGGCACTGCTGATGTTGAAACTTTTTTAGATCATTATAACAAAAATAATCTTAATTGGTTTAAATTATTCAAATCTCCATTTAATAAACATTTTGCCGAATGGAAAAATTTGCTTTCTTCTTATTGTAGTGGAGACTATATTTTTCAAATTGATGCAGATGAAATACCAAATAAATTCTTAATTGATAATCTCCCAGAAGTATTAGAATCTAATTATGAAGTTGATATGTTAAGAGTCCCTAGAGTAAATACAGTTGAGGGGTTAACAGAAGAACATATTAAAAGATGGGGTTGGAATGTAAATGAAAAAGGATGGGTGAATTGGGCTGACTGGCAAATGAGAATATATAAACGACACCCAAATATTAAATGGGTAAATAAGGTACATGAAGTATTAGAAGGATTTAAATTACATGGAATGTTACCTTTAGAAGAAAAATGGGCTTTATATCATCCGAAAGATATTAAAAGACAAGAAAAACAAAATTCTTATTATAGTACTTTATGATTAAAGTTAAAATATTAAACCCTACATTAGGTAGAAATGAACCTACTTTTAGACCTTTTTGGTTTATAGGAGATAAGCTTAGAGATTATAGTATAGATATAACAAATTCTAATGATTATGATTATTTATTTGTTGGTATGCATGATTTTGTAAATAAAAAACTTAGTTTATCTGAAAGTATAGATTATGGATTAGAAAATCTATCTAACATATCCGGAGACTATTTTTTATTTGAAGGTTCTGATTCTACATCATTAATGGGTTCTTATGAAGTTTTTGAAAAAAGTAATGCTGTTTATTTATTTAAAAATCAAATTTTACCTACAAAAGAACACTATAAAATTCCATATGCTCATAATAAATGGTTTTGGGGATCTGGAAGTGATTTAGATTTATCTTATAATATTTCATCTTTACAATGGGATAAAATAAAGTTAACAGGATGGAATTTAGGACAATTACTCCCAGATTATAGAAATTTCCAACCTATTAATAATAATAAAACTTTAGACATATCAGCCATTTTTAAAGGAACTCATGATTATAATGAAGATCACACTTCCCAAAACAACAATTTTTATCAAGATCATAGAAGTGGGTTATGGGGTAAATTAAAAAATTTACAAAATAATTATAGTATGGTTTGTAACAAATTACCCAAATTAGAATATCTTCAAAGCTTATGGAATTCTAAAGTTGCATTTTCTCCTTTTGGTATGGGTGAAATTTGCTTTAGAGATTTTGAATGTATGCAACTTGGAACAATTTTTATTAAACCAAACCAGGATTTAGTTCATACTATACCTAACATTTATGAAGATGGAAAAACTTATATAGGATGTAAATATGATTGGTCTGATTTAGAAGAAAAAGTTGATTATGTAATGTCTAATTTTCAGGAATTAAATGAAAAAATAAATTTAGAAATTAGAAAAAAATTTATAGAAGGTTATGATTATGATAAGTTATGTTTACATTGGTATAATATATTTAAAAATTTACCTAGTATAGCGAATGAGTAAACTAAATAACATATTAAAAAATGAATCTAAAGGAACCTATATAATATCAGAAATAGGTATTAACCATAATGGATCTTTAGATACTGCTTTAAAGTTAATCTATAAGTCTTATGAAGCGGGAGTAGACGCTGTAAAATTTCAAAAAAGAAATTTAAAAAAAATATATTCAAAAAGAATTTTAGAAGATTCAAATAGTGCAGAATGGAACTTTGAATATCTAATTCCCTTATTAAAAGAATTAGAATTATCAAAAAAAGATTATTTAGTAATAAAAAAAACCTGTAAAAAATTAAATTTAGATCTTATAATAACTCCAATGGATGAAGAATCTGCGGGATTTATAAGCACTTTAGGGATAAAAGCTTTTAAAATAGCTTCTGCTGATATGACTAATTTATCCTTAATTAAAAAATGTGCTTCATATAATCTTCCTCTTATAATATCTACGGGAATGTGGTCAGAAGAGGATATCAAAAAATGTGTAAAATTTTATAAAAAAAATAACATTGAATATATTTTACTATTAGCAAATTCTACATACCCTTCTCCTTATGAGGATATAGGATTACATTTTTTAGAAACATTAAAATCCCAATCAAATATAGTTGGATATTCAGGACATGAAAGGGGTACATTCATTCCAATTGCTGCTGTAGCGTTAGGAGCTCAAATAATAGAAAAACACATTACATTGGATAGAAATCAAAAGGGTCCGGATCATAAAGCTTCTATGCTTCCTTCACAATGGAAAGAAATGGTTAAGAATATTCGATTGTTAGAGAAATCTTTAACAAATAAAAAATATGTTAACCAAGCAGAAACTTTAAATAAAGAAGCATTTGCAAAATCAGCAATTGCAAAAAAAGATTTAATTAAAGGACATATCTTATTAGAATCTGATATAACTTATAAATCCCCAGGTAAAGGAATTTTTGAACATGAAATATCTGATTATATAGGAAAAGAATTAAAACAAACTATTCCAAAAGGAAAATACATTTCTAAAGAAAATTTTAAAGATATTACATTAATTAAGGATTGGAAAAAATTCAATTTCTCCCAAAAATGGGGTATTAAATGCAGATTTCATGATTATGACATATATAAACAATTAAAATCCCCTGTGATTGAATTTCACTGTTCTGAATCAGATTTAGATATAGAATTTAATGCAAAAAATAATGATTCTGAATTAATAGTACATGCTCCTGAAATATTTAATAGAGAATTAGTTAATATATGTTCTAAAGATGAAAGAATAGTTCAAAAGTCCCTAGAAATAATCCAAAAATCTATAAATAAAACAGTTGAAATTTCTAAAAATTGGCCTTTAGCTAAACCAAAAATGGTGATTCATTTAGGAGGGATGTCTTTAGATTTATTAGATTCTACTAAGTATAAACTTAATAAATTATCTACTCATGATGAAATGATATCCATAGCTATTCATAACTTTAAAAAATTAAACTTTAACCCTGATGAAATTGAAATAATCCCAGAAAACTTACCCCCAAGACCTTGGTATCTTGGAGGTGAATGGTATCAATATGGATTTGCCCCTTATTCTGATATGGTTAGATTTTGTAAAGAAACTGAAACAAAAATGACATATGATATATGTCATGCTCAATTACAATGTAATTTAGAAAATATAACTCTGGCTGAATATACTAAAAATGTTATGCCTTATGTTGCCCACATGCACATTTCAGATGCTGAGGGATTAAATGGAGAAGGTATTCAAATGTTTGAGGGTGAAATAGATTTTAAATCAACTTTTAATATAGCTAAAGATTATAATTTTTCCTGGGTAACTGAAATATGGAGTGGTCACTTACATAATGGTTCTGGAATGTATAAAGCATTATGTGATTTAGAAAAACAATTTAATAAATTAATATAATGAAAATAGTATCTGTAATATTAGCGAGAGGAGGTAGTAAAGGTATACCTAGAAAAAATTTAATTAACCTTCAAGGGTTTCCACTAATATCTTATACAATTAAAGAATCTATAAAATCTAATGTAAATGAAACTTGGGTAAGTACTGAAGATAATGAAATTAAAACTATTAGTAAAAAATATGGGGCAAATGTAGTAGATAGACCTTCTAAATTTTCTACTGATACCTCTCAAAGTGAAGAAGCTTTAATACATTTTGCTCAAAATATAGAATGTGACTTTGTAGTATTTATACAACCTACATCCCCTTTATTAAATAGTAAATACATAAATAAAGGTATTAACATGATAAAAACATATGATTCAGTTTTTAGTGCTTATAAAGAACATTGGCAACCTAGATGGACAAAAAATAATAAACCTTATAAATGGGATATTAGTAAAAGACCCCGAAGACAAGATAAAGAAGAATTATTTGTTGAAAATGGGGCTTTTTATATTAACTCTCGTGATTCCATATTAAAAAATAAATTAAGATATTCTGGGGATATAGGGATTGTTGAAATGCCTTTACATAAAAGTTTCCAAATTGATGAACCCGATGATTTAATTTTAATAAATAAATTATTATGAATATTACTTTATTGTGTAGAGGAAAATCTTTAGGTTGGATACAAGAAATTCCTAAAGTGGATCATTGTGTTTTAGTTAATTCCTTTCATTATGAATTAGAAAATCCTAAGGTACATGAATATGTTTCTGCTTGCTCTAAAGTATCTCATGTATTAAGCTTAGGAGCATATTTTCCTAAATCAGGAGCTAAAGAAATTTATAAAAAATATAATTTTAAAGAAATTGTTTTACCTTACATTAAAGAAGTATCTCCACCAATTCCTAGACATTTACGTAATATAGAAGGAAAAAGTGGAATTATTCCTGTAAAAAATATGGGTGATATAAATAAAAAAAATATGATATCACACCCTAGATATGCCTTTACTTCTCCTACTTGTGGTTTAGATGCTCTACTATATACAGTAAATGAGTTAAAACCTGACATAGTTAATATAGTAGGGTTAGATTTTTATGATAAGGTAGGATATTTAACAAATTCTAATGGAAGAAAATTAAATGAAGCTCCGGATGATATAGCTATAAAATGGGGTGAATCTACTCAAAAAATGCAGGAGTTTTTTATTAACTTTGTAAAAGATAATTTGGATACCCAATTTAACCTTTATACATTATCCAATATAAACTTTACAAACCCTAATTTAAATACAATTAAAGTATAATGAAAAATTTAAAATCTACAGTAAATGAACAAGGGGATACTGTTACTCAAATAATCCATTTTAAGGGGGGAGTAAAGAGAACTTATCATGGTATTTTATCTAAAAGTATTAAACAAGGCCAATTTACAAAAATGAAATGTAAGGATGGAACAATGTTAATGGTAAATGATGATAATGTATTATGTATAGAAATTTTTAAAGAAAGTTATGATTAATATATACCAACCTTCATTAGGAAAAGAAGAATTAAAAGCTATAAAAGAAGTATTTGAATCTAATTGGCTAGGTAAAGGTTCTAAAACAGATGAATTTATTAACCGATTTTCCCAAAAATTAATCTTAAACATTTTTGATGGAGTAATGTTTTCTTATGCTTCTCCTAAAAATCTTTTACCTATTTCAAGTTGTACTGAGGGATTATTTCAAGCTGTAAATCTATATGTTAATGAAGGAGATGAAGTTATTTTACCATCTATAAATTTTATAGGAGCGGCTAATGCGATAATTGCTAAAAAAGCAAAACCAGTTTTTTGTGATGTAGACAAAAGAACCTTAAATGTTAGGTTAAAAGATATTGAAAAAAAAGTAACAAACTCAACAAAGGCTATTATAGTGTTACATTATGGAGGGGTTCCTTGTGATATAGAAAATATTGTAGAATTTTGTAAAATAAAAGGTATAAAATTAATAGAGGATAATGCTAATAGTCCTTTTAGTCATGTCAATAATAAAAACACAGGTACTTTTGGTGATATAGGTTTATGGTCTTTTGATTCAATGAAACAGCTTGTTATGGGAGATGGAGGTATGGTATATTGTAAAAACCCTGAAGATATCAAAACCCTCCAACAAGAAACTTATTTAGGATTACTTTCACAAAGTGGCTTTTCCAACTCAAATGATAAATGGTGGGAATTTGACATTGATAGGCCTGGGAGAAGAGCAATTATAAATGATATACAAGCTGCTATGGGATTAGAGCAATTAAAGAAAATAGATAAACAAATTTTAAAACGTAAAAAAATACACAACACATATTCTAAAGAATTAAGTGATTGTGTTGATGTACCTTTACCATTAGATTCTTCAAAAACAAGTTCATATTATATGTATCATATACAGACCCCAAATAGGGATAAATTAGCATCCTATTTGAGAGAAAAGGGTATTTATACAACTTTTAGATATTACCCTTTACATAAAGTAAAATATTTTAAACAATATACTGCAAATTTACCAAATACTGAATACATTATGAAAAATACAGTTTGTATTCCAATACACCAATCATTAACCAAAAAACAAGTAAATTATATTTGTAAAACAATTAGAAATTTTAAAAAATGAAAAAAGAATCACCAAGATACCTCAATATTGGTTGTGGTAGTACCATTTTTCCAAAACCTTGGGAAAATCAAGATGGTAGAGAAATGCCAGGGGTTGATCATGTATCTGGAATAGATAAATTACCCTTCCCAGATAATACTTTTGATATTGTATATGCTTCTCATGTTATAGAACATGTAAAAAGAGATGAAGTAGAACAAGTACTTAAAGAATGGGTTCGTGTTACTAAAGTAGATGGTAAAGTAAGAATTGCAACCCCTGATTTTGAAAGGGCAATTGAAGTATACCAAACATCAGGTAAAAGGATAGAAAATGTTTTAGGTTTAATAGTAGGAGGACAAACTTATGAATATGAATGTCATTATTTAATTTATGATAAACGTTCTTTAACTAAGTTAATGCAAAAATGTGGTTTAACAGCAGTACACCCATGGACTCCGGCTAGAGTAAGTCATGGTGATATTTGGGATTATTCACAAGCAGAAACTTGGGAAATTCCAATTTCCTTAAACTTAGAAGGGAGAAAAGCAGAGTCTCTAGTTAAAGGAGAGAATTTATTTGCTACTTGGAAAAAATCAGACCCAATGGGGGATAAAATATATGGATAAAGTAGATCAAATAGATTTTGTAACTGTAGTATATAAAAGAGTAATATATGCTAAATTAATACATGAAAGTATTAAAAAGTATGTTAATTATCCTTATACTTATTATATCGTTAATAATGGGGATAATACCGAAAATAGTTTAGAATTAAAAAAATTAAATGAACTATTCAAAGATGAACCTAACGTAGTAATTGTAAAAGGAGTTCAACAAGTAAATCAAGATGATGGTTCTTGTGTTCCTGCCCAAAATAAAGGAAAATATCCTCAAAGCTATTTTATTAAAAATTATAATTGGGATGGTTATTCTAAGTATGATAGAAGAGCTTTAGGTTTCGGAAGCTGGTTACAGGCAAAAGGAATGACTATTGGGACTAAAATGGGCAAAGGGAAGTATATTTGCCAAGTAGAACATGATGTTGTTTTTTTAAATTCTTGGGTTGATCATATTTTGCCCCTATTAGAAGAAAATTCATTTATTTCTTATTGTTGGAGACATGATATAGATCAAGCATTAACCCCACAGTTTTCAGTAGTCAAAAGGGAAATAATTGAAAATGATTATTATAAAGAAGAAGGTGATCTTTATCCTAACTGTCATTATAAGGACACTTATGGGCTATTATCTCTGTGGGCTAGAGAAACTAATAAACCTTATATTATATTGCCTAATAGTTGGAATGATAGATCATTAAAATCTAAACATCTTCTTAAATTTAAACATGGAGATGAAGGCTTTATAGATGGGGTTCCTTATTTACACCATGCTGGAAGAGGATCTGCTAGATCTCAAGATATAGCAGATCAGTGGATAAATGAAGTATCTGAATATTTAAATATAAAATTATAAAAAATGAAAGTAAGAAAAAATATGCTACCTGTTTTACGTCCTTATGGGGGTAAAGAAGAAGTAGAAGCTTTAAAAGAAGTAATTGAAAGTGGTTGGTGGGGTAAAGGCCCTAAAGTTGCAGAATTCGAAAAGAAGTTTGCGGATTTAGTTGGGGCAAAATATGCAGTTGCAGTTACATCCAACTCACATGGACAGGATTTAGTTATGAAAGCTATGGATATAAAAGATGGTGATGTTATTAATCCTACAATATCATTTATGGCAACGGCAATGATTCCATTATGGCAACCTAATATCACTACAAATGTAGTTGATGTAGACCCACATACAATGAATATGGATGTTGAGGATGTACGAAGAAGTATAACTCCAAACACAAAAGCAATCATCGCTGTAAATCAGGCAGGTGTACCAGCACCTATTGATGAAATAAGAGAATTCTATGATGGATTAATAATTGAAGATTGTGCTCATAGTTGTTATACTGAAGGAGCGGGACTTAAAGGTGATATTGCAATCTGGTCGTTTCAAGCAGTTAAAACAATGCCTTGTGGAGATGGTGGAATGATTACCTTAGATAATGAAGAATTATATCACAAATTAAAAGAAATGACTTGGTTTGGGGTTTCATCTACATACGATAGGGTAGCAAAAGAGGATACAGTTACTGGTAAACCAGGTTATACTTGGGATTACGAAGTAGATAAGATTGGATACAAATGTTATATGATTGATATAAATGCAGCAATCTGTTTAGAACAACTCAAAAAGTTACCACAAATATTAGATTGGAGAAGGCACGTTCAAAAAAGATATAACGAGGGGCTATGTGAACACGTTGAAAGACCTCCACATACTGAAACAGTTCAATATTATTGTGCAAAAGTACCTTCCGAACATAGAGGTGAGTTGATTGATTATCTTGCAAGTAAGAAGATACATACATCTGTGCACTTCAAACCTCTACACAAATATGAAATAATTCAGAAACATTTAACTCACAAAGATAGAGAATGGCCAAACGCCGAAAAAGAATGGGAGAGATTGATATCACTACCTGTTCATCCAGCGATGACAGAAGAAGATATCGATTATGTAATATATTGGGTAAATAAATATTTTGAAGATGAAGTATAAAAATGGTATAGATTTTATTATTGTTAGCTATTGTAAACATGATTTTGTAAGACTATGTGTTGAAAGTATTAATAAATATATAGGTGAAATTGAACATACAATCAATGTTGTTGTTAACTATTTAGATAAAGATAAAGAAATTGAAATTCACAAACGGTTATTTAAAGATAACCCTAATGTTAAGGTTATTGAGGGAGTGGATCAATCCAAAACAACTAATATTGGTAATAATGGTGAATTTACTCAAACTAAAACATGGGTGGGTAAAATTGATGGGTGTATAGTTGCTTCAGGAAGCAAATATGCAGAACTAGCTAATACTATTGGAATTAAAAAGGGGAATAGAAAACATATATGTGTTTTAGACCAGGATACTATTTTATTAAACTCCTGTTTTAAAGATCTTATGTATTTGTCTGAAGAATATTTTTTTATATCTAATAGATGGGACCCTGGAAATATATTTTCAAATTGCAAAAACCCTCTTCCAGAATTAGGAATGGCTAGGGCTATATTTTGGTTTAGTAAAAGATCTATTTTTGAAAAAAATAATTTATATCCTACATGCGATTATCGAGATGCATGGGGGAATATAACTTATTTTGCCCAACAAAATAATTTAAAATTTTTAGTTTTAGAAAATTCATATAGAGATAGATTTAGATCTAATAATGGTTTATGGAAAGAACATTCATTAAATATAAATCATCTTTACTCAGAACAAGCATGGTTAAATAAAACCCCATTAGTTTTTCATTATGGAAGGGGGGGATATAGAAAAGAATCTGATCTTATTAAATGGGTTAAAGAAGCTGAAAATTATTTAAAATAACTAGGAATTTATAAATAAAGTTATTATATTATATAAATGAAAAAGAAAAATGTACTATTCTGGGTAGGTGTTAAAAGTGAAGATCCCCATCTTCAAAACAAACACGGGGGTTTTAAATACTTAGACATATCTAAAAAATGTTGGGAACTCTGGTGTGAAAAAAATGATATTGTATTTTTTGAATATAATACCCCAAGTGAACCAGATACATCAGCTCATAAAGTAACATGGCAAAGATGGTTTGATGTTTTTCCTTTAATCGAAAAAGAGGGTATTGAATATAATAAAATAGCGGTAATAGATGGAAGCACATTAATTAGAGCAGATACACCTAATTTTTTCGAAATTGTTCCTCAAGGTAAACTCTCAGCATTTAGGTCATTAGAAAACTTAAAATGGATATCAGATAGTATTGATGGGTATAATGATTTTTTTAATAATTTTGATTTTAATATGTCAAAATATGTAAGTTGCGGGTTTCATATATTTGATAAATCTCATAAGTCTTTTTTACAATTACTAAAAAAATTCTATTATGATAATTATGAAAAAATTATGCATCATCAAAATGTTACTGTAAAAAAGGGAACTGATCAATCTGTGTATAATTATTTACTTCAAATTCATAATGTAGATGTTTATAAAGAAATACCTCCTCCTTACATGTTAACTCATCTTAATAGATTTGATTGGTTTTCTCATAATTGGCAATTAAAAGAAGATAATACACCTTTTTTTATTAAGTATGGTTATATTTGGTTTTATTCCGGGTTTCCAAATAGGGGTGATAGATTTAATTTAATGAATCAAACCTGGGATTTTATTAAGAGAACATATGAGTAAGAATATAATATTTTTAACAGCAGTTGACATTCCATCAATACGTAATAAACGTAAGGACTACAAACCAGAATGTTTTCAATATGGTATAAAAAGTTTCCAAAATTGGGCTAAAGATAAAAATGTTGAAGTAGTAATATTAGATGAATTACTCTACCCCCATGAGGACATGAAAGTAAATTTTCAAAGGTATTATGCTTTTGATATTTTAGAACATAATAATATTGATTATGATCAAGTTTTAATTTCCGATGTAGATTGTATTATACACCCAGAATGTCCTGATTTTTTTGAATTAGCCGATCATAAATATTCTGTTGTGAGATCAATAGGAAGCATAGATTGGATTTTAAGAAGTTATGAAAATTATTCCAAATATTTATTTGAAGGTAAAACTTTTCCATATTATAACTATTTTAATGCTGGGTTTCAAGTTGTCAATAAAAAACATAAACCTATATTTAAACAATTAATAGATTTATATTGGAATAATAAAGATAATATTCAAAATTTAATGAACCAGTTTGGGGTAGGAACCGACCAACCCATAATAAATTTTTTAGCTAATTTATCTGGGGAAGAAATGAAATTTTTACCTTATGAATTTTGTATGACGGATCTTATTAGAGTTGAAGCTTTAGGAGGAATGTTATTTGCTGAAAAATTTAAAGGGATATACCAATTTAATTGTCTTCCAAGTAAAGATGGAAAAGCTTTAATGGGAGATGTTGCTTACTGGATGGAACAAACATATAAACATTTATATAAATGAAAATAAACCACAAATACATAATCGGAACCCATATTATGTTTTATGAAATAGATATGGCTGAAGAACATATTCAAAGTATTTTAAACGCTATTGAAACTATAGAAAACAAAGAAAATGTTCATGTTGATTTATTATTTAACATATCTGAATATTTTGAAAAAATAGATAAATCCTTAACTACTAAAGAAGAATTAATTAATAAGTTTAAACGATTAGTTGATATGTTTGATACTTCAATATCATATAAAATTTATGATGATAATGAACCTCTTACTATGGTAGATTATAGAAGAGATTTAAATTATAATGGATGTAAAGAATATGATTATATAATATGGGGGGAAACAGATTGTCTATTACCTAAACAACTATTTCAATCCCTAGAAGTTATTAAAGAGTATGCTTCCCAAAATAATATCCATAGATATGTTACTACATTTGCTGTTAGAAAAATGTGGGACGATCATTGGAAACCTTTAGAACATGTTGATATGACAGATAAACCTCTCCATCAAAAATATTTACCTGATGGAAGTAAAAACCCATTAGCATATAATGAACCTTATAGTATAAGATATACAATGGGAATAGATGAAATGAATGAAATTAATAACAAATATGATGAATTAGATTTAAGGATTCTTAAAAAACCACATTTTGATGGTTCGGGTTTAGTACTATCTTCTGATTTAATAAAAAATGGTGTTAACATTCCTCAATCCGTTGTAGGTCATGCTGTTGATGATACTAATATGATGAAAATGTGCTCTCTTATAATGAAAGACCAGTATGTTCAATTTATAATAAAAAACATTTTAAAGGTACATAATAGAGAACATCCCAAAAAAAGAAGATACTGCTTGCAAATGGATTCTAATGAAATATGTACCCAAGAAAAGGGGCCAAATCAAAGAGGAAAGTGGTATGAAGTATTAAAACAAATGGCAAATATAAATTTAAATAATGTTGGAAGTAATCAAAATAAATTTTTTGATTATGAAGACTTTAAAAATGAAATGAAAAAATGAAAAAAGCACTAATTACAGGGATAAATGGAATGAGTGGTAGTCACTTAGCAGATTTACTTTTATCTAAAAATTATAAAGTTTATGGAATGGAAAGAAGGTCTTCTACTCCTAATAGAACTAACTCATCTCACTTAGAAGATAAAATTACTTTTTTACAAGGAGATTTAACAGACCAAAATTCATTATTAAGATGTCTTAAAGAAAGTTACCCTGATGAAGTATATAATTTAGGTGCTATGTCTTTTGTTGGTGAAAGCTGGAACACTCCAGAACACACTTCTGAAGTAACCGGGTTAGGAGTATTACGAATGTTAGAGGCGATTAGAGAATTTAATCCTAAAATTAAATTTTACCAAGCAAGTTCATCTGAAATGTTTGGTAGAATGGTTGAAAACCCATCTAAGGAATCAACACCTTTTTACCCAAGAAGTCCATATGGGGTTGCTAAATTATATGGGCATTGGATTACTAAAAACTATAGAGAATCATATGATATGTTTGCATGTAGTGGTATATTATTTAACCATGAATCCGAAAGAAGAGGGATAGAGTTTGTTACTAGAAAAATATCTGATGGTGTAGCTCGAATTAAATTAGGTTTAGCTGATCACATTTCATTAGGTAATTTAGATGCTAAAAGAGATTGGGGTTATGCCCCAGATTATGTAGAAGCTATGTGGTTAATGCTCCAACAGGATACCGCAGACGATTATGTAATTGCTACGGGAAATACTTATTCTATTAGAGAATTTCTAAAAATTGCCTTCAATCATGTTGGTATTAAAGATTGGGGTAATTATGTAAAACAGGATCCTAGATTTATGAGACCTGCAGAGGTAGATGTATTAAGAGGAGATTATAGTAAAGCTAAAGAAAAATTAACTTGGACTCCTAAAACCTCTTTTGTAAATTTAGTAAAGAAAATGGTTGATAATGATATTAATCTTTTAAAAGTTAAATAATGGGTTATATTTTACCTGAAATATATAAATCTATTTGTGAGGAAACCTCCCAAGAATTACCTAAAATTTTTATAGAAACAGGAACTGCTAAAGGAGGTGTTCCTCATTTAATTATGGAAAGAACAGGAAAATTAGATGAATGTTTTAAAAAATACTATACTATTGAATTAGGAGAAAATATATGTAAGATAGCTTCAAAAAGGTATAAATATTTTGAAGAATATAATTTTACTCCTCCTTATAACTTAATGCACTGCGATGAACTTGATGAATCTTTTAATAAAAAACAGGAATATTTTGATAATAGGGTAAAATTAATTAATGGTGATAGTAGTGTTGAAATTAAAGATATTTTAAAGGATATAAATGAACCTTGTTGTTTTTGGTTAGATGCCCATAGTGGAAAAGAAAGTTATGCTCGAGGAGGAATAGATGTTCCTTTAATACAAGAATTAGAACAGATAAAAAACCACTCTATAAAAAACCATATAATAGCAATAGATGATGCTCATTTTTTAGGGGATTGTCATTACAATAAACATGGAGAAATAACATGCGATTATACTCATGTTACTTATGAAGTATTAAAAAATAAATTATTAGAAATTAATCCAAAATTTGATATTGGAGTTTATGCTCCTTATGGAATGCAAATGGTATTAGCCTTTGAATCATGAAAATAATAGTCTTCCACCAACCTTACCCCATGGGTAATTATAAATATAATACGGCAATTGCCCATAATTTATCTAAACACCATGAAGTTTACTTATTAGAACAACTTAATGGACAACCAGCTACTATTGAATATATAAATCAAATAAAAGAACTTGAAGCTGATGTAGTATATTTTGATATGTTAGATCTTGAAACTTTTAAGATTATAGAAAAATTAAAATGTAAAAAAGTTTTAGGTTATGTTACTAGGGGTTTATTAGGGTGGGATGAAATTTTTGATTATAAAGATAAATGGTTTACCCATGTTTTTACTAATTCTTTATCTATGGCTAAGAAATTTAAATCAAAAAATGTTCCAACAGAACATTTTGAGTGGTTTCTAAATGCTGTACCTCAAGAAGAAATGGAGTTTGATTCTAAATATCATCATGAATGTGTTTTTTTAGGAATGGGTTTTACTAGAGTTACTAATGAAGAATATAAATTAGAACGTGAAACCTTTTTTAATGGATTTCCTGAAATAGATTTTAAAATTTATGGAAATGGGTGGCCTAATTTACCTTATTATAAAGGTCTATTACCCTCTAATGATATAGGTAAACTTTACTCATCTGCCAAATCAGGTATTGGAATAATAGAAAAGGAACAAAGAACTAAAGGTATGATAAATAATAGATATTCTGAAATGGGTAGTTGTGGGATACCTATAGTAAGCTATAATTATGATACTATAGATTGGTTTGGAGCAGAAAAATATATTAATTTTATAACTAATAAACAAGAAGCAAAAGAAAATATAAAAGATATAATTAATAACCCGGAAAAATACAAAATAAAATCGGATAATTTAAAGGAATTTACAACTAATCAGCATAAAATGTTTTTTGAAAAATTATCTCATTTAATAACAAAATAATATGAAAATTGGAATTATAGGTTTAGGAGCCGTAGGAACAGCTGTTCAAAAAGGATTTGAATATATTGGACATATAACATACGGCCATGATATTAAGTATAACACTAAATTAGAGGATGTATTACCTTCTGAAATAATTTACATTTGTGTTGGAACACCCCCCGATAAAAATGAAAATTGTGATATTAGTGCAGTAATGGAAGTTATAGATAATTTAAATAAATTAAAATATAAAGGTATTATTGCAATTAAATCCACAGTTAAGCCCGGTACAACAGATAAGTTAATAAAAGAATACCCAAGTTTAACCCTTACATTTGTGCCTGAATTTTTAAGAGAAAGATGTGCATATGAAGATTTTGTGTATAATAATAATATACTTGTAGTTGGTACTGATAATAATCAGGTATATAATAAAATTATAGAATCACATGGTGATTTACCAGTTCATAAAGTAAAGGTTTCAATCATAGAGGCAGAACTTATGAAATATTTCTCTAACACGTATAAGGCCATGAGGATTATTTTTGCAAATTCTTTTTACAAAGTAGCAAAACATTATAATGCAAATTATGATGCTATTAAAGATACTTTTTTATATCATGGAGTACAAGAAGGGCATTATTTAAACGTTAATAAAACTTATGGAGGTTATGGGGGTATGTGCTTACCAAAAGATACAAAGGCAATGAAATCACTTGTAAATGAGTTAGATTTAGATTTAAATATTTTTAAATTTATAGATGAAGAAAATAATAAATTTGTAAAAAAAGTTCCGAAAGGAATGAGAAAAGAAATATGAAAATTCTTATAACGGGAGCAGCTGGATTTTTAGGATCACATTTATGTGATGAATTACTTGCTAGTAATTATACAATATTAGGTATAGATAATTTTTTTAGAGGTAAAAAAGAAAATCTTCCTACACATAAAAATTTTAATTTTATAAAATGTAACTTAAAAAATAAACCATTAACTAAAAAAATATTTAATAAATTTAACCCAGATATAGTAATACACTATGCAGCTATAAATGGTACTCGTTATTTTTATGATATGCCACATAGGGTTTGCAATGATAATATTATTATTACCCAAAATGTTTTAGAGGCATGCAATAAAAAAGTAAAAAAAATAATATATGCCTCATCATCAGAAGTTTATGGTCCTTCCCCCATTACACCCACTAAAGAATCAGAACCTATAATTCTCCACCCTATAGCAGATAGAGATTCATATGCATCATCAAAGGCTATAGGAGAATTTTTAGTTAAGTTATGGGCAAAAGAAAACAATAAACAATTTTTAATAGTAAGACCTTTTAACACATATGGTCCAAGGATGGCTACTAATGGTTATGGTCAGGTTATCCCCGAATTTATTGAAAGAATACAATCAAAAGAAGATTTTTTTATGTATGGTGATGGTTCTCAAACCAGATCATTTTGTTATGTAAAGGACCATACTAAAATATTAAAAAATTTAATTAAAATCAATACTAATGAAATATTAAATGTTGGTTTTGATGAGGAAATAACAATATTTAATTTATCAAAAAAAATACATCAATTAATGGGTAGGGAATACAAAATATCATATAAACCTGCATGGTCCAATGATACTAAATGGAGAAAACCAGATCTTAGTAAAATAAAAAAGTTACTACCTAATTTTAATTTTACTAGTTTAGAAAAAGGTTTAAAAAATATTATATGAAAAAAATATTAATTACTGGGGGAAGTGGAACTGTAGGCACTGCTTTTATAGAAAAATATTATAATAAATATAAATTTTACAATATAAGTAGAAATGAAGCTAATCTAGCAAAACTAACCCAGCATTTCCCAAAGGTAAAAAGTCATGTTGGGGATATTCTTGATTTAGAACACTTAATAAGCATATTCGAACAAGTTAAACCTGATATAGTAATTCACTCAGCAGCCTTAAAACATATAAATTTAGCAGAAGAAAACCCCACAAGTGCTATAAAAATAAACATTAAAGGAAGTCTTAATGTTATTAAAGCTAGCATAAGAGCTCAAGTTCCTATAACAATAGGAGTAAGTACTGATAAGGCATGTGATCCCGATAGTGTATATGGGTACACTAAAAGGATGATGGAAAAAATGTTCATGGAACACCACAATAATAAAACAAAATTTATTTGTACTAGATTTGCTAATGTAGCTAATAGTAATGGATCTGTTATTCCTTTTTGGAAAAATTTACTAGCCCAAAATCTACCCCTTAAATTAACAGATCCTAAAATGAATAGATTAATATTCTCAAAAGAAGCATCAGCTGAATTAATTCATAATGCTTGTGTTTATGCCGAAAAGTTTAAATCTTCTTTTATACTTTCTAACATCATGAAAACTGTAAATATGTTAGATTTAGCAAAACTTATGTCCGATAAAGATCCAATTATAGTAGGATTAAGGCCAGGTGAAAAATTAAATGAAACTTTAGTAAGTCAAAAAGAAGTTTTAAATACTAAAGTAGAAAATAACCTTATATTCATTTTTGATAAATCCCAAGATCCTAATTTTAATATTAAAAATGAACATTCATCATTAACAGCTAATAAAATGCCCCAAACAGAACTTAAAAAATTAATCCAATGAAAATAGCATGGTTTACAGAAGGGGGATGGAGTGGAAAAGTCCCAAGAAATTTCGAAGGTATGAGAAATGACTCGGCTTGGATGTGTGTTTTAGATGCTATTCATTTTCCAATTAATCAAATTCCAACTAATGAAAAATTTGATTTAGGTATAGTAACTATTCCTAAAAAAAACATTGATGTACTATCAAAATATCCTTTAATAGAAAATCTTCGTAAATGTTGTGATAAAATTGCATATATGCAAGAAGGTCCTCATTGGTATTTTCAAGATTATCCTTTAGACCAACAAATATGGTTTTATAATATATTAATGGAAATGGATTTTCTATATGTTCATAATAAATCAGATAAAAAGTATTATAAAGGCTTAGTTAATAAGGAATGTAGATTAATGCCTACATTAATGATTGAAGATTTAATTAAAAATTTACCTCAAGTAGAAAGAAATAATATAATGATAGGAGGTAATTTTTGTAGTTGGTATGGGGGGTTTGATTCTTATATTGTTGCTCAAGAATTAGAATGTAAAACATATGTCCCTACAATGGGTAGAAAAATAGAGGGAGAAGAACAGATGCCTAATCTGAATCATCTCCCTTATATGAATTGGGCAGCTTGGATAAAAACCTTAAACCAGTTTAAATATGGGATTCATTTAATGAGAACTCATGCGGCAGGTACATTTGCCTTAAATTGTGCTTATTTAGGTATACCTTGTATTGGATACTCGGGTTTAGATACTCAAGAAATTTGCCATCCGGATTTAACTGTTAATTTAGGAGATTTGGAAAATGCAAAGAGATTACTTACATTATTAGAAAAAGATAAAGAATTTTACAATAAATGCTCTCAAATAGCAAAAACAAATTATAAAAAATATTTCCATGAAGATATCTTTAATTCAACCCTCAAGAAATAATCTTAAATATCTTAAATGGTCTTATGATTCAATAAGAAAAAACCAAGGTAATCATGAAGTTGAAATCTGTGTAGCAGATGATTTTAGTGATAAAGATGGTACTTGGGAATGGTGTCAAGAAATGATGGAAAAAGACCCATTATTTAAAGCAATTAGAAATGAAGGACCTACTCGTTTGGGTCATACAATTCTATATGATACTCTGGTGAATGACGTGGCTACTAACGAGATTTGTATGATTTACCATGCTGATATGTACTTGTGCCCTAGCGCTTTAGATTCAATTGAAAAAAATTTAAAGGAAAAAACAATAGTATCACTTACTAGAATTGAACCCCCATTACACCCAGATGGACCTGAAAAAGTATTATTAGATTGTGGTATTGAACCTGAAGAATTTGATGAAGAACAGTTACTTACTCAATTAAATAGATTAAAATCAAAAGGTAAAACC
>TARA_R110001599_G_scaffold353775_1_pt1 | contig 18877 bp, 16 predicted proteins | sample TARA_R110001599 | Tara Oceans TARA_R110001599 (sample SAMEA4398360) | marine metagenome | biome: Polar Biome; feature: [MES] marine water layer (ENVO:01000295) within the mesopelagic zone...; material: water (ENVO:00002006), including particulate matter (ENVO:01000060) such... | reverse complement strand
GGCTCATAACCCGAAGGTCGTCGGTTCAAATCCGGCCCCCGCTACCATACCTACAGACCCGGTCATCGGCAACGATGTTACCGGGTTTGTTTTTATTAGGGCATAAATTTCTTCGCCCTCCTTTGAAATGCGCACTTCACCGAATATTTCTTTTAACTGCTCTCTTGCTGCAAGTACATTATCTTTTAGCGATTCCTGCAACTCGCCCACCTTATCTCTATACATACCTTTGATCAAAGCTAGATCAGGCAAAACAGCTTCAGACTTCTTTTCAGCCAGGGTTAACTCACACGATTTTTTTTCTTCCTCCGCTGCTTTGAGTTTTTTGACAATCGAATCTGAAATACCTATCGCTCCAATTGCTTCCACATATCGATTAATTTCTTTATCTAACTCATCAATTCTTTTTAAAGCACTATCTCTTGATAAATCTTTATCGCTCATCAAACCATTAAGTATGCGCATGGTTTCAATGTAAGCATATTCAACTAACTCCTCGCTTAACATCAGCTCTCGAATCTCATCCAACAATTTCTTTTCTGCCAACTGCCGATTAACATTCACTCCCTCGCAAATACTTGCTCCGCGGTTCATTCGATTTGAACATCCATAGGAGTGTGAGCTCACCACAACGACGGGAGCACCACATTTATCACACGCCAGCAAACCACCTAGCAATGAACGCACACGGCCGCCTTTGCCCTTGACGCCACCTTTTATGCTTGGCGTTTTAAAACGAAGCCTACTTTTCTCCCAGAGTTCATTTGAGATAATGCGCAAATCTTCCCTCGCATTAATGCACCATTCTGATTCAGGTCGCTCTACTCTAATACGCTTCCCGGTATCGGGATCTTTAATCCACTGCGAGCGATTCCAGATATGGCGACCGATATACATCTCATTGTGCAACACACCCGTCCCTTTTGCAGGGCTACCATACAAGCTGGAAACCCCCCAAGAACTACATCTGGGGCTTTTGACTTTTCGTTCATTTAATTCACTGACAATACTTTTCGGTGAACGTCCTAAGGCAAATTCCTCAAAAACCCACTGGACAGTCGCTGCAGACTCAGGTTCAATTTGAATGATTGATCCCGACTCTGTTTTGACATTTTCATAACCAAAGGGTGCAGCGCCCGCCGCGAACCCTCTAGCTACCTGCCCTGTCATACCTCGGTGCGTTTTAGCTTTGAGATCCTCAAGATACATCTCATTAATTAATCCGCGCATCCCGCGCACAAGCTGACGACCTTTTTGACTTGAATCATATCCGTCAGAAAGGCCTAAAATTCTGATACCTCTATGCTCTAATCGTCGAATGATAGTTTCCTGCTCCACTAGGTCACGACTCAATCTATCAAGACCTTCCAGCACTAATACATCAAATTTACTCGCCATAGCATCTGCTAAAAGCTGTACCCCTCCAATCCGATGCGCAACTGGTGTTGAACCTGATACCCCCTCATCTTTATAAGAACAACCCAAGTTCCAGCCTTCATAATCCAGCCTGACTTTGCATAAACGAATTTGATCTTCGATTGAGGACTCACTCTGTTTATCTGTTGAGTAACGAGCATATATGACAGCTTTCATTCTACGTCTCCTTTGCATACACCAAGCAATATTTCATTAGCTACTTGCTTAGCAAGTATACTCGCCAAAAACTTCACTGAATCTACTTGAACATATTGTTTTTTCAAAGCACACCACCTAGAACAGGAGTCTGTTTTGCAAAAATTTGGGCTTTGTCGAGACTCTTTGTTATGCGACATTTGATCGATGTATCTCTATCAAATTCACATTGAATACCTTTCATTACATTCATAAACACTTACCTTTTTATTTTTATTATTATTATTATTTGGTCGACACAATTCTACATATAAAAAAACTTAAATCAAATTATTTTACTTTACTATCAATAGGTTATATATAAAAAAACTAATAACCCTACTACTTTGTTAGACATTTTTTTGTTTAAAACAGTTAATTTTTAAAATTTACAGGTTTTATTAGTTTTTTTAGATATATCAATAACTTATTGACCTTTATTAAAAAGTTGATACCATATATAACGCTACCAACGATAAATAAAAAAAGAATAAAAATAACTGTCGCTTGGCCAAGGTTAGAAGCTATAAAAGTAAAATACCCGCTAATTAACATATATAAAATTTATTCTTTCGGAGGTGCAAAAGTACTCGCTTATCGCAAGTGCTGAAAAAAATAATTAACCTTAATAAATTGGAGAATATCCTTAATGGCACTTACTAATAACAATAATAAAGCCACAACATGTTCAAGTATTTCAAACTTAAACAACGCACAACTTTGTCTTTTTCAAGCAAACGAAATAAATATATCTATAAGTAGCAACCATGATTGCACAAAACAGCCAAAGAACGATCAACTCATTAATGATAAGCCACGCCCCCTAGTTCGTGAACTAAGTTGCATAGATGAGTTCCCTATTAACGCACTTGGAGACATTCTAGGCGGTGCTGCTCAAGCAATAGCTGACATTGTGCAATGCCCAAGTGATATAGCGGGTCAAAGCGTCATATCAGCCGCAAGCCTAGCAACGCAGCACCTCCGCAATGTGGAAATAGATGGACGAGAGTACCCCATCAGTCTTTTTTGTTTGACGGTCGCAGAAAGCGGGCAAAGGAAGAGCGCAGCAGACAAGCTAGCACTGAAATCTCATGGAGACTACCAAAAGCAAGAGCTACTAGAATATGAATCTAAAAAAATAGAATACGCAAATGCTATGCTCAGTTATGAAACGGCACGAGAACGGATCAAAAAAGATAAACCATCATCTACTGAAGCCATGCAGGACGCACTAAATGACCTAAAAGCTCCACAGAGGCTAATAGCTCCGCACTTCCTTATGCAAGAACCTACATTTGAGGGACTCTTCAAGGCCTTTGAGTTTGGGCGGAGTAGCCAAGGTTTGTTCAATGATGAAGCCGGGCAGGTTTTTGGGGGCCATGCCATGAGTGCAGATAACATGCAAAAAACCATAACCGGAATGAGTAAAATTTGGGATGGTTGCGAAATTACCAGAACACGGGCTAGTGAGATGGGAAGCACAAGCATATACGGCAGCCGGTTAGCGATACACTTAATGCTTCAACCTGTAATCGCAAATAAAATATTTGCCAGTTCATTACTTTTAGAACAGGGATTTTTGCCGAGATTCCTGATTGCACTGCCTGAAACGAATGCTGGAACACGACTTTATAAGCATAGAGACCCTCAATCCGATACGTCGCTCTATTTATATTGGAATAGGATAAAAGTACTACTAAGCATTCCAAGTCAGAATGAAAAAGATATCTTTCCAAAAATTGGCTTGTCACCTGCCGCTAAATCACAATGGATCAAAGAATACAACAAGATAGAGATCAATCAACGCAAGCACGGCGAACTCGTTAACATAAAATCATTTGCCAGCAAAGCTGCAGAAAATATACTCAGAGTCGCTGCTATTTTAACTTTGGTGGAAAATGAAGCAAACACTGAGATCGACGAAAGACATATTAAAAATGCCTCCATAATAATGCTTTACTACTTAAATCAAATCCAAAAATGTCTCGCAAATGGAAAAATAGATGACATCCTAGATCGAGCTCAAATATTACTGAACTGGCTTCAAAGTAAGCATCATAAAGAGTTTGTGAGTAAACGTGACATTTGTCGAAATGCTCCTAGAGGCAGCGGTGCGAGAAAAAGTGTTAATGAGGCGCAAAAATTAATTGACACTCTCATCCATTATGGATGGCTGCATGCACTGCCAACTAACTCTATAATTGATGGTAAACTAAGCAAAGAGGGTTTTAGACTAGTCAATGAACATTAGACATAACTGGTGACAATGGCGAAACTGGTGCAACCTTAGGGTTAGCAGCAACATATCGATGATGACATCGATGCGACAACTGGCGACAAGGAATGTCGCCAACAAACACCACTAAAACACCCGTACTAATACTGACAAAAACACAGGAGTCACCACAAACACCAATATCACCGGCATATTCTGGCATGATCATGAACACTTTTTCTTCTTTTCCAGAATAGGTGTTCACTATCCAGAATCACTGTTCACAATACCAGAATCCTTTTCACGCATTGATGATCTATGACTGCTAGCCTTTCCAGTTTTTTAATTGGAGACAGCTATGCCAACCAAGAGACTATCCATGCGCAAACTAAGAGAAATTCTGCGTCTTCGATTAAATAAAGGTCTATCGATGCGGCAGATTCAATCCAGCCTCAGAATTAACATTCGCTAACTTCACGAACTGACAATTCACATACGCCATTTCACTGGCGTGACAACGAATAAGGTAGGTTGGAATTTCTTTGCGGAATAAAGTATGAAATTAGAGTATTTGAATATAGTAACCAAATTATAAATCTTGTATTTGTAACTCATGAATTTCTTTAAAATACTTTATAGACAACTTTGTATAAAAGTCAGGAACTACATATTTACAATAGTTTAAATGCCCTATTAAAGATAACTCTTCATCTTTAGCTAGATTACCTTTTCTGAATAAACTTAAGAGCAATCTAATATGATCTTTTTGCTTTCTATGAATCGTTATGTGCCCACCAGTACAAACCTTAAGACCTGTAACTGAAGCAGAACCTCCTGTACTGCTTCCAATTTTAGTTTTATTATGATTTACACTTATTTTAGGTGAAGACATTGCTTTAATAAGATCAATTATTTCTTTCTTTAGCTCTAAACAAATTCCTTTTCTGTCTGAAGAAAATATCAAATCATCTGCATACCTCGTATAAATCACATTCCCATACTTTTCATTAGCTATTAATGAGGAAACTTTTAAATCAAATTCACCCATTACAATATTGCTTATTATTGGAGAGCTAGGGTAGCCAATAGCTAAACTATCATTTTTATAGAAACAAACTTTTTTAAATAGCTCCTCCGTTTCTTTATCTAAAATCCATTTCGGTTTCGTTAAGTTATGCCATTCTTTTAGAATTGGTAAGAAATCACTGAAAGTAATGCTTGGAAAGAAACTTTCTAGATCCATCTTCAAAAAAAACCTATTCATACGATGTTTTTTTGCATTATGGAGGATCGATATACCATCTCGGTAAGCCATTGCAGCCTCATGAACAGGCATTTTGCTAAAAACTTGGTGAATGAGCCAATACTGTATAGTTTTTAGCTTTTTGGAAGGATGAAATATTTTCCTTGTACCGCCGGTTCTTTTTTTAATCTCGAATATTTTAACTTGGGTTCTAGCTACCTTGATTGCATCATCGATTAATTTTTCCGGTATAGACAACTCCGCCGCTATAGCTTTCTTAATATGCATATAGCCTCTCAGGATATCCTTTTAAGGTGTAATTTCTAAATGTTGAAATATATTTGGATATATCAAATCTGAAATCATAATAGGTTTTTCTATATTTACTTCGATAAAGTCCAGCTGCATTTCTTTCAATAGATTCAAACGAAGATAGAATTGCCAATAAATGTGCAGCTTTATTGTAATTTCCATTTCCAAAAATCAATTTTAAAAGCTCTATCAACTCACGATGAAGTAAGGGACCTGATAGATATATCAAGTCATGAATAAACATCGCAGATTTTTTGTCAAAGTTTTTTGAGGGATTTAAAGAGTCTAGGTCAATTGCTGAACCTGTTGATTTAATTGGATTTTTAAATAAGTTGTAGACTTGATTGAATGTACTCCCAATAGCATCCCGGTTATAAACGCCATCATCACTCATTTTATAATATATTATTCTGTCTATCCCTGACCTTTCTTCGATTGCTTGTAATGGCCCTAGGTTTATAAAAGACTGTTGGCTTTTAAATTGTAAATTATTGATCACAACTAACTTACTTCGAAGTTTATCATGAGAAAAAGCACCTAATTCTGTGAAAGCGCTTGGACTTTCCAAGATAATCAGAATGTAATCAGAAAAATCTGATATCAGGTTTTCGACATCTAAGATATTTCCTTTATGCCCTTCTTCTTTTAAGGTAGAAAACATTTTTTCTGCTAGAAAAAAATGTGTATGTGGTAAGTTAGCTTTCGAAAATTCTATTAGCGCTTTTCTTCGTTCTGAAATTTCAATTTCGGTTTTGTTAGCGCCGCAAAGAAACACAAATTTTGAAATATCGGCAGGCAGGTAAACGCGAGATCTTTTTATAGAATTTTGGAGGGCATTTACCCTTTCATGAATTAGTTTTTTTGTTTTTATTTCATTATACATTAAGTTTATTGCCTACTTAGAGCATGCGTTACTTCCTAAATGGGAAGCCGCTGACTAGCTGCTTCCCATTTAGGAAGTAACGCTAGAAAGCTAAAAAATCAAGGCAGAATGTGACTCACATCCCGATGAGGTTTCCCCCATAATCGCTAGGCAATGAAGCAATACTAGTTTTTTCTTGAGTTTTTTTCAAGATACTAAATTATCATAGGCAGCCTAAAGCCTCATATATCCCTTTTCTCATTAATTAATAACTCTTTTCTCAGGTATCACTCCACGAACACCGCCTCTAGGATTGTCCATATCACCTTTATAGCGCGGTATAACATGAATATAAGCATGAGGTATTGTTTGCCCTGCGGTTTCACCACAGTTCATTCCAATGTTGTAACCTTCTGGTGAATATTTGTCATCAATTAAAGCTTTCACTTTATCGATCAATTCGAAGGCTTCTGTTTGCTCTTCTTTGGCCATATCGAACCAAGTTTCGACATGGCGTTTTGGAATAATTAAGCAGTGTCCTAAGAATACAGGGAATTTGTCGTAACGAGCGAAGGCGAGAGCCCCATCAATAATTGAATTGTATTCACAAAATGGGCAGTTCATATTTTTGCGTATACCTTTTTTCTTAAGCACTTATGATTGAGTTCAGTGGTATTAATTTCAAACGAGTCTGACCCCACGTTTTTTAAAGATTCAGGAAAAAAGGGCTATTTCTGATTTTGTATTTGGCGCCGACAATGAATTCGGGGAAATTAAAGAGCCTAAGAAAGTCGTCGCGAAAGTTAAAAAGCGTTGCAACGCACACTGCAACTTTCATGACCTGCGCCGAACATTTGGATATCGGTACGTATAAACTTAAACGCATGATGAACCATTCATCAGGACGAGATGATGTGACTGCTGTATATACTATACTGACTGCAGAGACGCTGAGAAGCTCAACTAAGAGGATTCAAAGCGCCTTGCTCTCGTTTGAATAAAACCAAACACTAATACAACTAAGCATTACAATTTAAAAGATCTAAACTGCTAAATCTAAACAATTAAATACTGATTACCATCTTTGCCTAATTTGTACTTAGCAAGCTGGCCAACCTTTCCATCTGCACTCCTAACAATCTCATTACTGACAGCCAAGCCACCTGTTTGAGTCTGGTATCCATTTCCATCAAGAGTACTGCCATTTGGAAGTACTATCTTAGCCGGTGATTCACTTGACTGCGGCCCAACCACTTGCTCTTGGGCATTTTGATTATAGTATTCTCCAACTTTTCGAAACACAGCTCCAGCCCCCTGAACACTTCTTTGAATTTGAACCGACTCAGAGTTTGAGTTAAGCCCGAAAAGGGTAGGTTTATTATTAGAGACAGCAAACCCATATATGCTACGTACCGAATCCCAAGGACTAGGGTTACCTATCTGGTAACCAGAATAATTCGTCATCATTTGCTGTAGTCTTTGTATGTGCTGCTGCTGGATCCACTGATAACGCTGCATTTGATACTGATATAACTGCCTCCTCCATTCTTGCAAAGCAATATTGTAAGCAACCATATTCTGATATGGTGCCATGTTTTGATAGCTGTGATTGTAAAAATTATATGTATCGGCATGTGCCGAAGAAATAAATCCCGATGAAGTTTGTGGTAGCTGTAATGTCAGTTCGCCATCAAGAGATGGTAGTCGAACTTCTTCACTGTGCTTGAAAAGCTCTGTAAATGCAGCTCCACCGCAAAAATATAAGCCCGTTGCAGATATAGATTTTACAAAATGTCTTCTATTCATTACCCTATCTCTCCATTACTTATATTTTTTTACTGAAACAAATTTGTCACCAGTGTCGACCAATAAGCCGTACTCTGTACCGGTTAAAAAGTACCTTGCGATATTAAACTTTCCCTGAAGGTTATCATCGAACTGCAGAAAAAACTCATCGCTTCCATTTGTATGCTTAAAACCTTCGCCTGAATCTAACTCAAACACCTCATCGTTCAACGCATACTTAATTGGCACAGGCGTTTGATTATAAATTGTTAGCTCTCTTCCAATCTTTATTTCTATAGGTGTTATATTTTTAATTTCTGGAGGTATTTCTACTTTTTGTTTCGGAGGGGATTTCGACACTGTTACCAAACCATCTTTTTGTGCTTTAGCTAATTCTTTCTGAATTTGTTCTGCTGCGATTTCACCCAAAACAGCAGTATTTCCCGAAAAAATCGCTCCAGCTCTAGCCAAGTCTTTCTTCAACTGCCCAGTCTTGAAAGTTACATCGCCAGCCTCTATATACAAGGTATCTTTTTTTAGATCCAGATCCAGTATTTTTTTGCCATTTTCAGTAATTGTGACCCTATTGGGATCTATTTTTAAGGGCCGCTCTCCTTTAAAAGTTGGGATTACTTCGTTCTTAAACCAGTCACCAAGGCCTGCGTTTACCGATAATGAAAAGAACATTATTAATAACAATAAAATGCTTCTTATTAACATATTAACTCCTTTTAAATTCTATTTTTTTTGGTTTCTTTAAGGCAGGACCGCGGCAAGACTTCAATAACAAAACCCCTACTATCCTTATGCTACATCAGACATAACAAGAACAAAAGAACTTAAAACTAAGCTGGAACGATAAAATGCATCTCGCGATACACCCATAATTTTGCAAGCTAGGGTTACATCGCCAAGCTCTTCAGCTAGCTTTAGTTTAATAAACCTACTTTGTGTTTAATGATGGGATTGTTGGTATGAAGTATTTAGAGTTACCTTTTATTTTAATTTTAGATTCGCTCCTTTATCAAAACGAATAACTCTCCTCATTTCAAGATGAAGTGTCAGATTAAGTCGGGTTCTAATACACTTAATCTAATACACTTAATAATGATAGAATAAAGCTTAGTAGTTCAGACTTTATCTGAATCCTCACAATCAGTTTTAACAATGAAACACAAGTAAATTAATGACTTGGTAGAATTGGCAAATTTTTAGCTATTATTTGATAATCTAGATTCTAATAGCTGAAGAACACTTGAATCACTTTCTGAATTTGTTCTTCGAGGGTTCAACCCCCACTGCGATGTATGAACTAGTAAATTGCTACCTTCCGATGAAGACATAAAAGCAAACCTTATGATTATCCCAATAATTTTATGACTTCTTCGTTCATAAATCCTCTCCCAAATGTGATAGTGTTCTTGAACAAATTTATCCATCATTCGATCTACGGAAGCAACTAGTTCTGAATCGTTATTGGAAACAAATATTGAGTCGTCGGGGCTCATAATCTTAGTCACTTCCAGTGCAACAATTCCACGATGACCAGAACCAGTCTGTTTTTTAATTATTGTTTCCAATTGCTTGCAAGCTTTCTTAACATTAGCTTCTATCTTTTTTTCACTAGTAACCCTCTTGCACTCAACCCACAACTTCTTACCATTAATTTTTATGCCCGTATCAGACTCTGCACCTAAAATTGCTTCAACCTTATTCCCAGGGCTATGTACTTTTGCTGCAAACAAAGCTTCGAATAGAAAGTTTCTTGCTGTTCTTGATTTATCGGTTTCTTCCGCAGAGCTTATTGGACCGTTTACTCCTTTTTGAAGTTTAGCGACGATACCATTAAGCTGAGTTATTGGGACATTTTGAAATGCATTATAAATCGCAATAAAATCATATATTTCGAATATAGAGCTAACAAAACCTGGAGATAAATTTTCCCCTTCAGACGCGGTTGCTGTTTGATAATTTTCCTTCCAATACTTTACTACTTTATGATAGTGCTGAGTTCGGCATGGTCCAAAAGCTACATCTATATTTTCCATCCACTTAAGGGCGTTAGAGTAATTCGTAAAAATCTCATCATAAGTGGATGTAGGTATTTTCATAGCAAAGGCTCACTTCTTCTGTATCCATATTGAATGATCCGTTTTGACCAGTTAATAGCACTCTTTGATATACTCAAAAGTCTTATCAAACAACGCATGATCCGCATTCAAATCTGCCAAGGTTTAGTCTGTTTAAGCTCTAACCTAAAACTAGTTCTTCAAAAAGATTCCCCAACGATTCTTGAGATACTCTTCTATAGCTAAAAACGGCACATTAACAATTAGTTTTTTACCGTTAAGGCGCCAATAGCTAGAGCTTTCTAGCATAGGACTTACACAAACCTCATTGCTGCTAGGATGAATCGTCAATAACCCCTGATCAAAAAGTCGATGTATATCTACCCTAAGCAATAACCCATTTTCTATTCGATTTGAGTCTGGGCCGCAGTATGGAATTATATGTGCTGCTTCTATTATCGAATCGATAGTTTCACCGGTTACCATACACTTACAGCCATAGCACTTGATAAGATTCGATCGAAAACTGGCCTGCCCCTCCCTTAATGTTTGACTAATCAGTGCTTTTTTCTTGTCCTGTTTTATTTCTGCGCTTAAAGGGGAAGTTATCGATAACGATATGTCTTCGAAAGGAAAAACCGTGACCAACTCATGCCCGATATAGTCTGTAAAGTTTTTCTGAATTTTATCGATACCTTGTAAAAATCGAACTCTTGCGAAAACCTTTGCAGCTGACTCTCTATCACCAATTCTATTGAACCGGTCAGTCCATGATGCCAACAAAGCCTCATCATCATTAGACAGAATAAGGTCGCCAATTTCCTGAGGAGTTAATATAGTAAAGTCGCTGAAATCATCTTCTAGTTTAACTGATTGACTCAACTCAGCTTGAGCAGCAATAGATCTTTTATCTTCAATATTATCGCTTGAAGATTTGTCTTTTAAATACTCCTCGATAGGAATCGATACGACGGCACTTGGTCTTGTATCAGGGGTTTGCTTAGAGTTGGATTTCCAGAATTTATTTTTATTATCCAACTTCTCCTTTATTTTATTGAGTTTCTGCGTTATTTCAGTTATTTCTTCTGGATTTGTCGCTTTTTTAAAACGCTCGTTTAACGTCTTCCTTCGCTTAGTCAATCGATAAACTTCAGTATCTTTTGTATATAAGCTCCCAATATGTGCAGATTTTATATTACCTCTGCCACCACTTGCTTTGCCTTTACTTTTAGCCATTGAATATATCGCCTAGCAGCACACTGATTCAAACTTTGGATGAAATAGCCAATTCCCTAATAATACTCTTTAATATAAGCATAAGCCTGGTCAAACAAGACCTGGTCTTTATGCAGTTTATATTTCAACAATGCCTTCCGTAAGGACTTCTGTACTTCTCGTTCGCCACCGGTGGTGGTTTGCCAGCCAGGAAAGCGAACTACTCGTACAATGGCATCTATATCTTCTACGATGCGTTCTACAACTGCCGGGGTTTGGTCTGTTTTTAGCTCTAGGAATAGCTCAGTTAGCGCAGCTTTGGGGGATTTTTCTTGTACTTCGGCTTCTAGTTCTTTTTCTGCTTGAACTGTTTCTTTGGCGATTTTGCATAGTTCTTTGACGAAATCGATTGAGGCGATTAGGCCTTTTTCTGCTTTATCTCTTAATGCTTCCAAGCGCTCACTGAGTGATTTAAATGTAGGTAAATCGCCTGCTTTCTTGAAGCGTTCGATTAGCGCTTTTTCAAGGCGTTTTGTTTTCTTCTTCGTTGGATTATTGAAGATATCTTCAATCACATCGGCGTCCATCACGAATTCATCGAGCACATGCACACTACCGACGTGAAGGTTGTCGTGAATCAGTTGGGTAGTTTGTGCGCCTAATGTCAGCCAAAGTAATTTTCCGATGTTATCTGAGGCAGGTTTAACCGACTCATACACTTGGGCTAACCATTTGTAGTCTTGGTTGTAGATGTCCAACATATTGTCTGGCGATAAGGACTCCCAGAGTTTTGCTAAGAATTTGAAATCAGATGCGAAGGCATCTTTCTTTTTATCATCATTAATAGCGTTCTGTGCGGCCTCTAAACCTTCAAAGCCTTCTAGTGCTCGATCTACCCCTTCAAAGTGAGCCAAGGCATCACGCATTGCTTGTGGAAGCCTTTCTCGTAACTCTGAAAGGTTGGTAATAACTTGCTGTACGCTTTCTTCATCAAACTCTAATGCCTTAGCAGCGTCATCGAATACGCCGAAATAATCAACGATGCAGCCGAAGGTTTTATTTGGGTATAAGCGGTTCGTTCGACAGATAGCTTGCAATAGCGTGTGATCTTTAATCGATTTATCCAGGTACATGGTTTGCAGTATGGGCGCATCAAAACCGGTGAGTAGTTTCGCTGTTACGATAATAAATTTAAGCTCGGATGAGGCATCGTTAAACTCATCAATTATCTTTTCTTGCTGGCTTTTATCGACTCCCCATTTTTGTTTGAAGTCGAAGTCATCATTTGCCGTGGTAGAGATCACCACCTTGCTTGCCGATTCAGGAAAGTGCTCATCGAGTGCTTCTTTGTATTGCACGCAGGCATGTCGGTCTGGCGTAACGATCATGGCTTTAAATCCATGAGGCTGTACCTTCTCTAAAAAGTGTACCGCGATATCTTCTACGATCTTTTCAACCCGTTCTGGCGCTTTTAGAAATGCAGCCATCTTGGCGGATTTTTGATTTAGTGCATCGGCTTCTTCATCGGTAAGTGCGGCACTATCTTTAAACTCTGCGAAGGCTTTATCTAAGGCTTCCTTATCGACATGCACATCGACCAAGCGTGGTTCAAAGTGCAACGGTAGCGTCGCTTCATCGCGAATAGAATCATGAAAGGTATAGCGGCTCATGTATCCGTTTTTATCTTCTTCCGCACCAAAGGCCCAGAAGGTGTTTTTATCGGCTTTGTTTACCGGCGTACCGGTTAGACCAAAGAGAAAGGCATTAGGCAAGGCGGCTCGCATTTGACGGCCTAAGTCACCTTCTTGTGTTCGGTGAGCCTCATCGACTAGCACGATGATGTTATCGCGGGTATTCATGTTGGGTTTCGCATCGCGGAACTTATGAATCATCGAGATGATAATCTTGCGGGTATCCCGCTCTAGCATCTGCTGTAGTTCTTTTATACTTTCGGTGCTTTCAACGTTGGCGATATCGGCAGCGTTAAAGGTGCCGCTAATCTGGGTATCCAGATCGGTTCTATCAACCAAGACAATAACGGTTGGGCTTTTGAGCGACGCTTCACGGCGTAGCTTCTGAGCTGCGAATACCATGAGTAGTGATTTACCCGAGCCTTGGAAATGCCAGATCAGGCCTTTTTTTATCTTACCCTCTATAACACGCTGAACAATCTTATTAACGCCTTCGTATTGCTGAAAACGCGGGATGATCTTCATACGCTGCTTTTTCTTATTGCTGGTAAACAGCGAAAAGTTGCGCATGATATCGAGTAAACGAGCTGGTTTAAGTAAGTCTTTTAGCTCCTTGCCTACTTCCCCTAATCCCAGGCTTTTTGCGATGATGTTTTCATCACCGTCTATACGCCAGGGTGCCCAAAATTCTAGGGGGCAACGAATTGCACCATAAAACAACTCTTTGCCTTCGGTGGCGAAAGACAAAATGTTAGGCACAAATAATTGAGGTACAGCATTCTCATAAATATTGTGTACTTCATGCGCCCCATCTAACCAGCTAACCGAAGGGCGAATAGGTGTTTTCGCTTCACCTACGACCACAGGAATACCGTTAATCATCATCACGACATCGGGTATTTTAGTTTCCCGGTGATGAATACGGAATTGGTTGGTAATCACATATTGATTGTTAGTCAGGTTTTCAAAATCGATTAAGCGTACAGGTACATGGCGATTGTTCTCGCCAAAGGGCATAGTCTTCTCGCCAGTGAGCCACAAGAAGAATTCTTCATTGGCTTTCACCAAACCAACTTGGTTTACCGAAATTAAAATAGCGCGGAGTTTATGTATTACTTCATCAGCCAAATTAGGATTAGCTTCAATCTCAGGGTTAAGGCGAATTAACGCTTTAACTAATTCAGATTCAACTAAAATCTCATTAACACCACGACCAAGCTGTTCTGGTGATTGGAATTGCCATTGCAAGGTATATTGGCCATGAGGCTCGTTAACTTGGTTGTGGCCTTGAGCATCATTTAAGTTAACGCCTGTCATTTGATGGATGATGTAGTGTTCCACACTATTTAACTCGGTAAATCCCATACCTAAAACACCTTATTTATTAGGTTTCTATACATTAAAAAATTATCGTTAAGTAACTTTTCCGCTTTAACCTGACTATTTTCTATTTCATCTAATTTAGTTGAAATACAGGTCTGCTCCTCTTTTTTCTTAGGTACTCCAATTTTATACAAGCCAAGGTCATCGGGCGTGATAGCAGGATAAGTCGATCCTGTCATCATTCGCTCACAAAAGCGCAAAAATCTACTTGAAAAAAATTGGTGAAACAAAAACCGTTCATCTAAATTGGCATTAGCACAAACGACAGCAGTCCCTGTAGACGAAACAATGTCTTTACCATCATCAATAAAAACAAATGCTCTCTGATATGGTCTCACTAAAGCGATTACAGAAGAATTATCACTTACAACTCTTCTAGCTCGGCTAGGTGCTTCGCCATATGATAAAACAGACATTCCCCCTATTTTTTTAGGCCCTTGTATTGATGAGAGATCTAAATAATTAAACTCATATGAATCTTTTGTTTTAGACGTTAAGGTCTTATGGTTGATACTAGAAACTGATTTAAGAGGCACGTAATCCCAATCATCATGAGCTTCCGTAAAAAAATTATTAACAACTGTATCGTAATAGGCATTAAGATTACTAACTTGTTGCTCTGTCTTAAGCTTCAGCTGTGTTGCAGAATGAAGAAGTTCGAATAATTTTAGCTGAACACTTTTATCTTCTGGCATTAAAAATTCATATGAAGCTAAATCTTTAAACTTTACCCTTGGAGAAAGCCCTCCAGCAGAGTGGGTTATAGCAAAATCAAAAAACTTTTCATTATTAACAATAAATGGTAATAACTCGGGGAGAAGCAATTCTTCTTTCGCTCTCATGACCGTGATATCTCCAGAGCAAATCCCTTCAAAATCTGCCTTAGCAGCTTTCTTCAGGTATGCCCTTCGGCGGCCAAACAACACATCATCCTTGCTGAACTTCTTTGTAAACGTTGTACTTTCTTCCATGCTTGCTGAACGGCGTAAGTGAATATCCTCACTGTCAATATGCTCTAAACCAACAACATGCTCAATACCTTCAGCTACTGGGTCTTTCACTGACTCTTTTGGCTCAAACACCACATCACCAAACTTTATTGTTTGCCAATCTGACTTATCAATAGAGAAATTCTTAATAGCTTCCATGCCTAACATTACACTAGCTCCTTAAATAACTTTTCCATTGATTGTTTTAGACTGTCTGATGACTGTTGCCATTCTTGATAGGCTGTTGCAAAACAAGTTTCTTCGTTATTTACTAAAGAGTCAGGACGGATATAGAGGTTAATTGCCATATTTGCTTTTTTATCTAATACCTCTTGTTTATCAACTAGTACTGCAAAGTTTTCTTCATTTTCAAACTTGCTGTAAGCATTAAATATTTTGTCGATATGAACTTGGTCTAGGTAGCCAATATTTTTGTCTTGTCTTACTTCTTTCACGGCATTGATAAACAAGACTTTATTTTTTTTACTTTCTTCTTTGTTTGTTTTAGTAATTAACAAACACGCTTCCATAGGTGAGTTATAAAACAGGTTAGGACCAAGGCCAATCACACATTCAACCTGGTCCTCTTCTATCATTTTACGACGCATATTGGCTTCTGAATCACGGAACAGAATACCGTGTGGCCAAAGTGATATAGAGCGGCCATTATCTAAATCTAAACTCTTCTGAATATGCTGCTGAAAAGCATAATCCGCACATCCTTGCGGCGGTGTTCCCCAAAGGTTTCTGCCAAACGGGTCACTCTCAAAAGCCTTTCTATCCCAGGATTTGATCGAGTAAGGCGGGTTAGCCAATATGACGTTAAACTTCTTCAGCTCGTCGTTTTGTAACAGCCCTGGGTTAGACAGTGTGTTACCTCTGACAATCTCGAATTCTTCAATACCGTGCATAAACATATTCATGCGGGCAATGGCTGAAGTAAGTAGGTTTATCTCTTGGCCGTAGAGTTTAAGCGTACGGTATTCTTTACCTTCGTCTTTTAAATGCAGGGCGCAATTCAAGAGCAGCCCACCAGAACCACAGGTAGGGTCGTATACCGACTCACCCGGTTGTGGGTCCATAATCATGGTCATCAATTTCACCACGGTACGGTTGGTATAAAACTCCGCAGCGGTATGGCCGCTATCGTCGGCAAATTCTTTGATAAGGTATTCGTATGCATTGCCGAGCTTGTCGTCAGGCACATTACTTAGGTTTAGTTTTTGCTGTGAATAATGCTCGATGAGGTTAGTGAGCATGGCATCGGATAGACGGTCTTTATTGGACCAACTGGCATCACCAAAAATACCGTGCAAGGTGTCTGGGTTAGCTTGTTCTATCGCTCGCATGGCATTCTGAAGTGCCATGCCGATATTCACCGTAGTTTCACGCACATCCTTCCAATGAGCCCCTTTTGGGATTTGAAAGTGATGATTCTCGGCAAAAGCTGCGTACTCTTTATCTTGATCACTCTCTTTAAGGGCATTTTCAAATTCTTCATCGTACACATCGGAGATACGTTTGAAGAACAGCAACGGAAAAATGAACTGCTTGTAGTCACCGGCATCGATGGTGCCACGTAATGCAGTGGCTGCGCCCCAGAGGTATTTTTCTAGGGACTTTTGGTCTAGTTCTTGAGTTGCCATTAAATAAACTTCTCCAATACCGCTTTAAATTTCTCTTCTGCCTCTAAGCTTTCTAGCCAAGCTTTTTTCAAATCAGCCATGGCTTCTTCGACACTGGGTAGGTTGTCTTCGATGACTTTCTCGACATAGAGAGGGATGTTAAGGTTAAAGTCGTTTTCTTTAAGGTCATCGAGCGTGGCGACTTTAACGTAGTTTTCTACGTCGGCATAAGCTTGTACCCACTCATGAATTTGTTTGACGTGTGAAGGCTCAAGATGATTTTGTGCTCGCCCTACACGGATTTGATCTGATGCGTCGATGAACAGCACTTTACCTTTTTTCTCTTCTGCTTTGTTTTGTTTGAAGACCATGACACAGGCGGCAAGTTGAGTTCCATAAAACACATTAGGGCCTAAGCCAATAACAACCTCTAACAAGTCTTTCTCTAATAAGGCTTGCCTAATTCTTCCTTCTGCACCTTTTCGAAATAATGCGCCATGAGGAAGTACCACTGCCATTCGGCCATTACTATTCATGGATTTAACCATGTGCTGCACCCAAGCCATATCACCATTCCCGTGGGGAGGCACTCCGGCTATATTTCGGCCGTAAGGGTCATTGGCCCAATTTTCTGCGCCCCAATCTTTTAATGAAAATGGAGGGTTGGCGATAACACAGTCGAAAGTTTGTAGGCCATCGGCTTCAAAAAAACCTGGTTGGCGCAAAGTGTCGCCACGTAAGACAGTAAAATCTTCAATGCCATGCAAAAACATATTCATTCTTGCAATGGAGCTAGACGTTAGGTTTTTCTCTTGGCCAAATATCTTAAGTGTTCGGTAGTCTTCATTGTTATGTTTTAGATGATCGACACACTCAAGCAGCATTCCACCTGTACCACAGGCAGGGTCATAAATTGTTTCGCCTTCATGCGGATCGAGAATTAAACCTAGAAGATGAACCACCGAGCGAGGCGTATAAAATTCACCTGCTTTTTTGTTGGTTAAATCGGCAAAGTGCTTGATAAGATATTCATAGGCGTTACCCAACATATCTGGGTTAGCATTTTCACGACCTAGGGTGTATTGAGAGAAATGTTCAACAAGATCGATCAGCAACTTATCGCTAAGTTTGTTCTTGTTACTCCACTGAGCATCGCCAAAAATACCGTAGAGATATTCTTGGTTGGCCTGTTCAATACCACGCAATGCTTTCTCGATTGCCTGGCCAACATTCGTGGTCGTTTCGCGCACATCTTGCCAATGGCATCCCGCTGGAATTTCAAAACGGTGCATTTCAGGCATCGAGGCATATTCGGTATCGCCATCTGATTCTTCAAGCGCGACTTGGTATTCTTCGTCATAGACATCGGAAATTCGTTTAAAGAACAGCAATGGAAAGATGTAGACTTTAAAGTCTGACGCATCTACCGGGCCTTTAAGAATCCATGCTGCTTTTGATAGGTATTGTTCGAGTTGTGATAGTGTTAGTTTTTCAATTGTCATTAGTAACGATCAATCCATATCGTATGTTTATTTGATAGTACTTTATTGTTTTCATGTATCAATACGAGCGCAGATTATGCCAGAACGAGATAAAATAGCAGCTAAAGCATAACCGAAAAACGCCTTAAAATATCATGTTGATGTCACTTATAATCACTCCACTCCTTTTTAATATTTCTGCTCGATTTAAGACTAACAAGTAAAGCGACATATTATGTCGCAATAATTCATTCCACAAGGCTGCTAAAGCAGCCCACGTTCAGCCATGGATGTAATGTCTGATCCTATGACTAGATGATCTAGCACTCGGATATCAACCAAGGCCAACGCGTCTTTCAGGCGCTTGGTGAGGGTGATATCTGCTTGTGAAGGTGT
>TARA_R110001599_G_scaffold51319_1_pt1 | contig 18880 bp, 16 predicted proteins | sample TARA_R110001599 | Tara Oceans TARA_R110001599 (sample SAMEA4398360) | marine metagenome | biome: Polar Biome; feature: [MES] marine water layer (ENVO:01000295) within the mesopelagic zone...; material: water (ENVO:00002006), including particulate matter (ENVO:01000060) such as...... | reverse complement strand
TCATGCCGTTAAGCAGTCCCGACGTGGCGGAAATGTGCCAAACCCTAGGTGAGTTTCTTGCCGATGAAATTAAACCGCAGATCGCGAGCAGTGAACTGCAGTATAAATTAAAAATTGCGCTCAATATGCTCAGCATTATTGCCAGAGAATCTCAGCAAGGGGCGGCATTAGCGGCGCTTGAGCAGCGTTCATTATCGGCCTACCTAGGGGTTGGAACGAGCGAGGGCGGCAGTGCCGAAAGTTTAAATACCCGACTGAGCGAGCATATCGCCCATGCTGATATTGCCGCCGAGTCGGCGGGCTTGCTGGATATGTTGGAAGGTATCACGCTTGGCAAAATGGCCATTGATAACCCGCGTTATTCTAGTTATTTGAAACGGGTAAAAAACTAAGATCCAATCGGTTTGGTGATTAGGGCGATAGCCGGTTTTATGAAGTAACTTCAGTTACTTCATCGCTGTGTTTGTCACGATATTGCTTAGGTGTCATTCCCGTCCACTTTTTAAATGAGCGAATAAATGCACTCGGTTCCGAAAATCCCAGTACATAGGAAATGGTCTTAACTTCTTTGTTGTCGTGTAATAAATAGCCAATTGCGGTGTCGCGAATCAATTCATTTTTAATCAAACGGTAGTCGCAACCCTCTTGCCTGAGTCGGCGGCGTAGGGTTTGTGGGGCAAGGCCCAAGGTGTCAGCGAGCTCTTCGTAGCTGGGTAGTCGGGGCAGCGATTTTTTGATAATAAGCCGTATCTGTTCGGTGTAGCTGCTCGCGCGGGTGTTGCTGCGCAAAAACTCATAGGGCACTTTTGCTAGGTATTCTTCAAGTTCTTGGTTGGAACGTAGTACCGGCAGTTTCAGCAGTTTCTCATCAAAAATGATTTCGCAGTGGGCTTGCTCAAAACGCGTATCGCTAAAGAAAAGGTAGTGGTACTCACCGCTGTGTGCGGGGGTTTGGTAATTTAGGTTCACCCGCGTTAGCGGGATTGGGCTACCAGTAAGCCAGCATACAAAACGGTGGTTCACCATTAGCAGCTGCTCATATACCCAATTGTTAAGCACCACACCGTACTCAGCTTCTATCCGGTAGTGAACGCTGTCACCACGGCGTAACAGGGTGAGTCTAAAGCCGTAGTCGAATAAATTATAAAAGCTGACATTGCGCTCCAGCGCTTCTTGTAAGTCGCTTGCGGTTTGCATATAGCGCGCAAGAATATTGAACGTGCCGTATTTTTGCGGGCGTAGATAATGGCCCATGGCTTCGTCGCCGGTGGCCTCAGTTATCCATTTATTGAGCTGCGATAACTGGGTAGGGCTCACCCGCGCTTGGGTGCTGTTGATGGCTTTGGGGTCCACACCGGCCCGGCGAAGCAGGCTCTCGCAGTAGCTGCTCGAGAGGCCGCAGCCCGTCAGCATATTGCGGATGAAGGCGATGGAGATGGTCCTGTTTTCCATGGGTTTTCGCTATTTAGTTTGGCTGGGGCGGTATATGCGTGCAATTTTGACACTGGCAGGCGGTTCGCCGAGATTAGATTCAGTTTGTAACATAATGTCTATTAGATGTCATTGCTTGTCATTGCCTACCCCGGCAATTAAAGCGACTCTCTACACTCAAAATTTGCTAGTCCTGAATCCTATGAATTCAGTTTGCACCAAACGTTAATATAAAACCGGTGCGCTAGAGGGCTTTGTTACCAATCGCCGTCATTATTTTTGACGCGGACAGTGATATTTGCCAGCAAAAATAACACGCTATTTAAATGGAGTTCAAAATCATGTTGCCGCGTAATTTTACTGAAGAGCAGGTCATGTTCCGCACCGCTTACCGCAAATTTCTTGAGCAGGAAATTGCACCTCATATCGAGGACTGGCGGGAGCAAGGTATTGTTGATCGCGAAGCATTTCTACGCGCCGGTAAACAAGGCTTTTTGATGATTTGGCCCGATGAACAATACGGCGGAATGGGCGATCGTGATTTTCGTTTTGAGCAAATTATTATTGAAGAGACCAGTCGCGTCTACGCGGGGGATTGGGCTAATACCTTGCATAGCCGTTTAGTTGGTCCGTATATCGACCGCTTTGGCAACGACGAGCAGAAAGCACGGTTTTTGCCGAAGTGCGTGAGTGGCGAGACCATACTGGCCATTGCCATGACCGAGCCTGATGCAGGTTCTGACTTGGCGGGAATGCGCGCCAGTGCCAAAGATATGGGCGATCATTGGTTGCTCAATGGTACCAAGACTTACATCACCAACGGTATCAATTCTGATGTGGTGATTGTCGCTGCTAAAACTGATCCAGAGAATAATCCCCACGCCGTTGGTTTGTTCTTGATAGAACGCGGCATGGAAGGTTTTGAGCGCGGCCGTAATTTGAAAAAAATGGGTATGAAGGCTCAGGACACCGCGGAGCTATTTTTCACCGATGTGCGCGTGCCTAAAGAAAACGTGCTGGGAGATCCGAGCCACGGTTTTATTTATCTTATGCAGGGCCTTGCTGAAGAGCGTTTGATCGGCGCATGCGGATTTTTGTCGGGTGCGCATAAAGCGTTTGAAGTGACCAGAGAATTTACTCAGCAGCGCAAAGTGTTTGGCAAGCCGCTGTCTAAAATGCAAAACACCGAATTTAAAATGGCCGATCTGCGTACAGAGCTTGATGTGGCGCAGGCTTATGTTGATCAGTGCGTAGCGGCCCATAATCAGGGCGCCTTAACGTCTGAAGACGCGGCGAAAGCCAAGCTTTTTACCAGTGAGCTTTTGTGCAAAATGGTTGATGAAGGCGTTCAACTGCACGGCGGAGCCGGCTATATGGATGAATATCCTATTAGCCGCATGTACACCGATGCGCGTATCACCCGCATCTTTGCTGGTAGTTCAGAGATCATGAAACTGATTATTGGTCGTGATTTGTACTCTGATAAATTCACGTCGTTTTTTGAGTAATTGTTTGGTCTTACCGCCCAACAATATTAATAACTGCTAAGAGACACACACTATGTACGCTAAATTTAGTGACGCCGAACTGGCTTTTCAAAGTGAAGTGCGCAGCTTTATGCGGGACAACTACACCCCGGAACTCGATGCGCGCATTAATCACCCAGACACGTTTAAAGAAGCCAGTATTGAATGGCAAAAATGCTTAGATCGCCAAGGTTGGGCTGCACACGGCTGGCCAGTAGAGCACGGCGGCCAGCCTTGGACCGCAACGCAGAAGTATATTTATAGCACTGAACTGGCTGCTGCTGGTGCCCCAGATGTTGTGCCTATGGGCATAAAAATGGTGGCGCCTGTGCTTTACAGCTATGCCTCAGACGAACAAAAACAGCGCTTTTTACCACCAACGAAGGCGTCTGATATTTGGTGGTGTCAGGGCTATTCAGAACCCGGCGCCGGTTCAGATTTGGCCGCTTTGCAAACTAAGGCCGTGCGCGACGGTGATGACTATTTGGTGACTGGCACCAAAATTTGGACAACCTATGCCCAGTATGCCGACTGGATATTTTGCTTGGTACGCACCAGCAATGAAGGCAAGCCGCAGCAGGGTATTAGCTTCCTGTTGATCGACATGAAAAGCCCCGGCGTGACCGTGTCGCCTATTATCTCAATTGATGACGAGCATCACCTCAACGAGGTGAGTTTCGACAATGTGCGGGTTCCTGTGAGCAATCGCATTGGCGAAGAGAATCAAGGTTGGACCTACGCTAAGGCTTTGCTGACCTATGAACGCACCGCACTGTCTGGTGTTGGCTACTGTAAACGCACGCTGGCCACCATTCGCGAAATGGCGGCGCAGAGTCATAATCAAGCGCCTTCGCTGCTTAGTTCGCCGGATTTTCAGGCGCGCCTAGCCGATGTTGAAATGGACGTTATGGCGCTGGAATTCTTAGAGCTGCGAGTACTGAGCGCGATAGATAGCGGCTCGGCACCGGGTATGGAATCGTCGCTGTTAAAACTGAAGGGCACGGAAATGCAGCAAGCTGTGCAGAGTCTGCAATGGGATGTGGCCGCGAGTTTTGGCGGTGTGCTACCCGCTGAACACGGTGCTGAAGCCCTTTGGCAAAGCAGCGGCAATATGGCGCGACGCAGCTATATGTTCGGCCGCGCGAGCACTATTTACGGCGGCAGCAATGAAGTGCAGCGCAATATTATCGCCAAATTCGCATTGGGTTTATAAGCTCACGCAGGAGAGTAAGTAATGGATTTTTCGTTAAGTGAAGAACAGCTCATGCTTAAAGACAGCGTGACAAAATTTATGGCCGCTAATTACAGCCCCGAACAGCGCGGCGAGATTATCAAAAAGGCAGATGGTGCTGGCCATTGGGCGAGCTTTGCTGAACTCGGTTGGCTCACGGTGCCGTTTTCTGAGGCGGCGGGTGGCTTTGGCGGCAATATTGTTGATACCTGTGTGTTGATGGAAGAATTTGGCAAGGTATTGGTGGTGGAACCCTACTGGTCGAGTATTGTATTGGCGGGGCAGTTACTTGCCCGGAGCAGCAATGCTGAACTGAGCCAAGCCTTATTGCCTGCAATAATGGCGGGTGAATCCCAAGCTAGCTTTGCGTGGTTAGAAGCCCAGGGCGAGTTCAATTTAAGCCACGTGAGTTCCACTGCCCAACAAGACGGTGACGACTTCATTCTGAATGGTGAAAAACAGCTGGTATTGAACGCCGCGGCTGATTTTATCCTATTGCCTGCTCGCAGCAGCGGTAGTGTAAATAGCGAGCAAGGTATTAGTTTGTTTAAGATTGATGCGCGGCATCCAGCGCTAGCACGTGAAGAAGTGTCCTTGATGGACGGCCAGCGCGCGGTAAATATCCGCTTTAATGATCTGCGCGTGCCAGCCAGCGACATGTTAACAGCAGAAGGCGAGGCCTATTCGCTGATTGCCGATGTCGTCGAAGAAGCGCTGATCGCACTTTGCGCCGAGGCAGTGGGCGCGATGGAATACTTGTATAAGGCCACCGCGGAATACGCCAATACCCGTAAGCAATTTGGTACGGCAATTGGTAAGTTTCAGGCGCTTCAGCACCGGATGGTCGATATGTTTATGGCCACCGAACTGTGCCGGTCGCTGCTAATTCGCGCGCAGTGCTCGGTATTGGACGACAGCAGTGATCGTCAGAAAGACATCGCGGCGCTTAAATCAATGGTCGGGAAATACGGTCGTAAGGTGGCCGAAGAGGCTGTACAGTTGCATGGCGGTATGGGCGTGAGTAATGAAATGCCCATTGGTCATTATCTGAAACGATTGATGATGATCGACAGTTATTTTGGAAATGCAGCAACGCAGCGTCGCAACTTTTGCGAATTAAGCTACGCTTGATGCGAATGCAGTGCGGGCAACAATAACAATAATTTGGAGAGCGTCATGAAGATGTTTAACAACATCAATGACCACACGTCCTACCACGCCAAACGGCGTGGTGAGGTGATGATGGTCAGCGATAATATTAAGACTTTGAGTTACGCAGAGGCGTGGGATCATATTAATGCGATCGCCGCCCATATGCAGGCAGAAGGCATTAGCAAGGGCGACAGAGTCGCAATTCTGGCAAAAAACTCCGTCGACAATATCTGTATTTTCCTTGCTTGCGCCCGTATTGGCGCAGTTGCAGTGGGGCTTAATTATCGCCTGACGCTCTCTGAACTCGATTTTATCTCCAGCAATGCTGGGGCAAAATTCCTGTTTATGGACCAAGAGTTTAATAGCCTGCGTGGCGATTACCTCAATAGTATTAATAGCGTATGCCTTGATAGCGACGAAAGCGCGCCGATTTTAGCCGAGTGGCTGGCAACGCCAGCGAGCTTGACTGAGGTCGAGGTCAATGGCGACGATATTCTTTTCCAAATGTACACCAGCGGCACGACCGGTTTGCCAAAAGGCGTATTGATCAGTCACGGCAATGTACTGGCTAATTCTTACCAGGCGCCGCTGAGCACCGGTATTGGCTTTAGAGAAGGGGATCGCGCGCTTGTGATCGCACCTTCATTTCACGCTGTTGGTTTGGTTGGTGCTTTGCTAGGGGTGATCTACGGTTGTTCCCTTATTATTCATCGCGACTACGACCCGGTGGGCATGGTTGAAACCTTGGCCAAAGAGCACATTAATTCAGTTGCCGTAATTCCAGTGATGCTGCAATTCTCATTGGCGATGGTGCCGAATATTAAGGACTACGATTTCTCGGAGCTGCACACCATTAATTATGGTGCCTCACCGATTTCAGAAACGTTGTTAAAAGAATGCATCGACGCCTTTGGTTGTGATTTTGTGCAGGGCTACGGCCAAACCGAAGCGACCATGGCGCTGACCTTCCTCACCGCCTCGGATCATCGCAAGGCCCTGGCTGGCCAGCCAGAATTGCTGCGCTCATGTGGTCGCGCGGTGTTTGGCTCGGAGATTAAAATTGTTGGCAACGACGGCCAAGAACTCGCCGTCGGCGAAATCGGTGAAATCGTCGCCAAGGGCCCTCAGATTATGCAGGGCTACTGGAAAAACCCTGAGGCTACGGCCAAGACAGTGATCGATGGTTGGCTGCATACCGGCGATGCCGGTCGTATGGATGAAGATGGCTATATCTACATTCAAGACCGTGTCAAAGACATGATTATTTCTGGCGGTGAGAATATCTACCCTGCAGAAATTGAAAACCATCTGGTGTCGCACCCGCAAATTCAAGACGCCTCGGTTATCGGTGTGCCCGATGCCAAATGGGGTGAAGTGCCTCTAGCCGTGCTGGTTTCGGGTGGTCAGCCAGAGTTGAGCGCGGAGGAACTGACTGAATTCTGTCGCGAAAAACTGGCCGGTTACAAGATTCCGCGCAAGGTAGAATACCTTGCTGCCTTGCCTCGTAACCCCACCGGTAAAGTCCTTAAAAAAGACATCAGGGTAATGATGGCCGAAAAATACCCGCCAATTAGCTAATCAGCTCAGCCGCCACAATCCGGATAGGATTCAGTGGCGGCTAGCTAGCTCCTCGCTCTACGTCTCCTCGGCATTTACGACATAATGTTAATACTTTGTAACCTAGGCCATTCACTGCTGAGTATGTTCTAAACTCCTCGTATTAATGGAATTTAGGATACGCTCTAATGCTGCATCGCGCCTTGGGGGCCATAGTTGTTTTACTGGCTATCCTCGTCTCTGCCTGTGAACAAGTTGAACCTGCTACAACGCTGGCTCGCGAAGTAACTGAACTGCAAGTGAGTACTAAAACTCTGCAAGCCAGCGACTGGCAACTTCAGTTCACCGCCTACGGTCATTTCGAATCCACGGAGGAGGTGACCATCAGTGTCGACTTTTCGGGCACGGTAGAGAAAGTGCTGTTTCGCGATGGACAGAACGTGCGCGCTGGGGACTTACTCATTGAGCTCGACGACCAAAAGCAGCAACTTAGAGTCAGGCAGTCGCAGGCCAGCTTGCTGAAGGCGCGCACTGAACTTGAAAAATCGCGAACTACCTTCTTTCGTTATCGAGACTTGATGACAACCGGTGCGCTGTCGCGGGAGCAACTCAAACAGGGCGAATCGGATTATGAGCGGGCCCGCGCCTCGGTAGAGGAGGCCGAAGCGGCCTTGGCGCTAGCGGAGCAAGACCTGCGTGAAACGCGCATTATCAGCCCAGTTGACGGGGTGGTCGAACAACGCTTGGTTGAGTTAGGACAAACCGTAATGCCGGGTAACCCTTTAGCCATTGTGCAAGTGGCGGATACCCTGCGAGTGGTTACCTATGTGAGTGAGCGCGAGGTCAATCAATTGCGTCTTGGCGACGAAGCCAGCGTATCGTCGCCCGCTGTCCCCGGTAAATTGATGAGTGCGCGGGTAGAGCTCGTGAGTTCGGCTGCCGACCTCGAAACCGGAAATTTCACCGTTAAACTTACGGTCAGCAATACGCAGCGACTATTGCGGCCAGGTATGTCGGCGCAGGTGAATATGCGGGGTATTGTCCGCAAAGACGTCTTGGTGGTGGATAAAAAATATTTAGTCGATCGCAATCGACGCCGGGTAATTTTTATCTATCGCGATGGTGTCGCACGGGAAGTTGAACCCAGTTTTGGCGCAGGAGTGGGTGATCAGTTGCCGGTATTAGCGGGATTGAGTGCTGGCGACGAATTGATTGTGAGCCATTTAGATTCACTGGTCGACGGCCGTGTATTGAGCGTTAGCGGAGTTCAAAAGTGAAGGCGCTGATCAGTTTTTTTGCTGGGCGGGCTTTGCTGGTAAACCTGCTGGTAGGCATGGTGTTTTTGGGTGGTATCGTCGCCACGCGATCCCAAGTATTTAGTAGCTATCCCTCGCTAGACATGGGTGTGTTTATTGTCACTACCGGGTGGCCCGGCGCGAGTGTTGAAGACGTTGAGCTGTCGTTAACCGTACCGCTAGAGGAAGAAATTCTCGAGATTGAAGGTGTTGATGTGCTGCGTTCGGCCAGCATGGAAGGAGTGTCGAATATTCTGGTGCAATCGAGCCCCAGTAACAACCGTGAACAAAACCTCAGTTTTCGCAACGATCTGCAAATGGCGGTTGATCGGGCTTATCAACGTATGCCCACCGACGTGCCAGAAAAACCAGATTTATATGCCGAGAATCCAGATAGCACACCCGTTATGGAAATTCTCATTCACGGTAATGTCGACGAAGATGTATTACGGCGAACAGCGCGGCGTCTGCAGGTCGATGTACGGCAGATTTCGGGCGTGGTTGGCTCCAACCGCAATGGCTATCGCCGCAAGGAAGTAAAAATATTACTTAATCCCCAGCGCCTGCAGCAATTGGGAATTGATCCAGACGAAATTGCGACTGCGATACGTGGGCGCAATGTGCGGGACTCAGGAGGTTCATTAGAATCGACCACCTCGGAGCGCGATGTGGTGACGGTAGGGCAGTTCCATGAACCCCATGAAGTCGAAGATGTGATAGTGCGCGTTGTCGGCAGGGATAATTTTTTGCGGGTGAAAGATGTTGCCCAAGTCGTTGTCGACTACGAAGACTGGCAAGTCCAGGCATTGGCCAATGGCGAGCCGGGTATCAGTATTCTCGTTAAAAAGGCCGGTAATGCGAACGGCTTGGCGGTCGCCAATGATTTACGTGTCTTTGTTCAGGAGCAGCAAGCTCTCGTGCCCGCCGGTGTTGAATTAAGCACCTTCAATGACACCACCCGCTACGCGCGTAACTTATTAGAAATGTTAACCAGTAATGCCCTTGTGGGGATGGGCTTGGTGTTCATTACCCTGATGGCATTTTTTCCGTTTCGGTTTACGATTTGGGTTGTGGTTGGTATTCCCACCGCGATAATGCTGACTTTTATCGCAATGCCCATGCTAAATATTTCGATGAACCAGCTGAGTATTTCTGGGCTAATTTTAATGCTCGGCGTACTTGTCGATGACGCGATCGTGATCGCCGAAAGTATTTTTAGAGAAGCCGAGCGCGGCAAATCGCCGTTACAGGCGGCTATTGACGGCACCACGGCAATGGCGGCGCCGGTTATTACGAGCTCGGCGACCACCGTCTTGGCGTTTATGCCCTTGGTGTTTTTGTCAGGCACCGAAGGTAAGTTTTTATGGATGTTGCCAGCAGTGGTGGTGCTGGTATTACTGGCGTCGCTGCTTGAGTGCAAGTTCATGCTGCCCGCGCATATTGCCCATGCACTAGAAAGTGCGCACGCTAAAGAGGGACAGTCCTTGTCACGGCGTTGGTTTGAACCTGTGGAGCGAGCGTATGAGTGGATAATGGGGCACATGTTTCGTCACCGCGTGATAAGTTTTTTACTCATAAGCCTCGTCGCAAGTTTGGCTTATGTGTATAGCGCTCATCGCTTGTCGCTTGATCTTTATCCTGACGGCGATACCGACGCCATATCCGTAAAAATAGAAATGCCCTTGGGCAGTTCGTTTGAGCGTACCCGCGAACGCCTGTGGCTATTAGAGCGGGATATGCGGGAGGTGGTAGGCGCCGATTTGCTGGCAAGTAAAATAACCGTTGGCCATCACGACTTGGTGAACATGTCTGGGGTCACCGACGGTCGCCAGGATTCTTGGGGTTTGGTCGACATATACCTAAAGCCGCAGTCGACACTAACGCGTGACTCGCTCCATATTATTGATGACATGCGCGCCTTTGCCGACACGCAAGCGGATTTATTGATGATTAGGGTGGTGCCTGTCGAGAACTCACCGCCAACCGGCGAGGCGGTCGAACTTGATATTGTTGGTAATGCCGATGATCGCTATTTAGTGTCCGATCAGATTGTGCACGAGCTTGAGCAGATTCCCGGTGTTAGCCGTGTCTGGACGTCTTATAAACCAGGTAAAGACGTTATCGATCTACAGCTCAAACACGAATTATTGGCAAATTACGGGCTTACCGTTAGCGATGTGACTCAAGCAGTGCGGGTCGCCTTTGACGGAATGCTGGTTGAAGAAATGCAAACTGTCGATGAGCGCATTCGCTTTCGTCTGCAGTATCGTCAGCCGGAGCAAGGGCAGCTCGATACGCTTTACGGTCTTAGCCTCATTAATAGTCGCGGCCAAGCGGTATTGCTGCGCAGTGTCGCTGAATTTGAAACAAGGCCCGCGCAGGCGACCTTGTTCCATTACTTTGGCGAACGCACCGTTACGGTCTACGCCGAAATTAATAAGGCCGAGCTCTCTGTGGCCGAGGTGAATCAAACACTGCAAGAGGCGATTACCGCCATGCAAATACGCGAGCGTTTCCCGCAGCTTAAAATCATTGTTGGTGGTGAAGCCGACCGGCAGCAAGACGCGGTTGGAAATATTGGCAGCGCGGCGCTTATCGCTGGTGTTGGGATTCTCTTGCTTTTGGTTTTGTTGTTTAACTCGGTAACGCAGCCGCTTTTGATTCTCTTTGTGATTCCCCTCGGTATTTTGGGTGTGATGTTTGCCTTTGCGGTACAAAACATTGCCATGAGTTTGTCGGCCTTGGTTGGAATCACCGGCCTAACGGGGATACTGGTTAACGACTCACTGATTATGATTGACCAGCTTAACCGAGCACGTAGCGCAGGCGTTTTACAGCGCGAAGCCTTGGTTCAAACGGCTCGCACGCGGTTACGGCCAACCTTTATTACTACGGTGACAACAGTTGCCGGTTTGTTTCCAGTGGCTTATGGGCTGTTTGGCACAAACGCGACGATTGGCCCCATTGCGATGGTGATGCTGTGGGGTGTGATTGTGGGCAGTATTATTACCTTGTTTTACTTGCCCAGTCTCTACGCCATAGAACAGGATTTAAAACAGTTCTTTCAGGCAAAGAAATCATCGCAAGCATAAGCAGCGGATTTCCCGAGAGTCATAGCACTAAATAGAATTCCAGCAACTTGCTGTCCAAAGCGAGTTGCTGGCATTCTGTTTTATTGCTAGTAGAATTCAATCACCGCAGGGCTGCGTGAATAACGAGGCATAGGTCGACAGGGAGAAAAGACATGGGAGTAAAACGGCTGATTATATTTGCTTTATTCATAGCCGGGTGTAGCAATCAAGCTGCCTATGAAAATATTCAAATGAATAAGCGTAACGCCTGTTTAGCGCTACCGCCGTCGCAATATGACCAATGTATGGCGGAAGCCAGTACCTCCTTTGATGACTATGAACATACCCGAAAAGAAGCCACCAGTGAGTAAGCCTGTCCGTATTAAATTTGCAGCAAGCCACGGCTCACAGTGATCATCATAAAAGGTGCTCATGATCTCAAACGTATACGCCGCATGGCCTTGGACGCCCAAGGTCTGCTGCAAGCCCAGCCGTATGGGCGTGGTTTGGCAGGCGCACGAGCGGCAATTCGGCACCTAGGCTATGTGCAAATCGATACCATCTCGGTAGTCGAGCGTGCGCACCATCATGTTTTACATTCGCGGGTCCCTAACTTTACCCCGGTTATGAACAATCAAATGCTATTAGACCGGGATATCTTTGAGTATTGGACGCACGCGGCGGCGTTTATACCAATTACCGATTTTCGATTTTCCCTGCCTTACAAACACGCGATTAAAAGCGGTCAAACACACTGGTTTAAAACACCAGATAAAAAACTAATGAAGGAATTGTTGGCCCGCATTGCGAACGATGGTCCGCTAAGGTCACGAGATCTGGAAGCCAATGCCACTAAACGTGCGGGCTGGTGGGACTGGAAGCCGGCCAAAAAAGCCTTGGAACAACTGTATATGCAGGGCGATCTTATGGTAAGCAATCGTGAGGGATTTCAGAAAACCTACGATCTAACCGAGCGTGTACTGCCAGCGCAGGTAAATACAGCAATGCCAAGCACCGAGGAATTTGCTGCCCATATGCTCGACCAACAGCTGCGCTGCCACGGTCTTGCGTCACTCAAAGGCTTGAGTTATTTCCGCCGCGATAAGACACTGCGTGCCGCGATAAAAACCTTGGTCGATGAGCGCGTGGCGCAGGGTAGTTTAGAGCAGTTGCAGCTGAGCAGCGGCGAGGTATTTATTGCCGAGGCGGGCGCATTGGAGCGGCCTTTGCCCAGACTGAACAAGCGCCTATTGATTCTCTCGCCATTCGACAACTGCGTGATACAGCGCGAGCGTCTAAAAGTGTTGTTCGAATACGATTATCAAATAGAATGTTATGTACCGGATGCCAAACGTAAATACGGCTATTTTAGCTTGCCGCTGCTTTACCGTGATCAATTCATCGGTCGCATGGACTGTAAGGCCCACCGTAAGGAACGCCATCTAGAGATCAAATCACTGCACTTCGAAAATCACGGCTTTGATGAGGAACTCGTTAATGCCGCCTTTATCGACGCCGTTAGCCAGTTTAAGCAGTTTCAAAACTGCGACACCGTGGCCTTAATCGACGTTTATCCGAACCATTTGCATATGGTGCTGCAGCGCGCATTGGCCCAGCTCGTGTAATTTGGCTGTTTGTATAAGCAGTAAGTGCGTCACACCGTAGAGATCATCGGGATATATGGTGGATTAGCTGGATGTTAAACGGACTCACTGAATGGGAGTTAGGCGGCTGGCGCTTCTCAATCGACAATTTTTGAATTATTGTAGTGTTCTTTTCGATACGGATATCGATTATGTTCAATGGATGTGAACAAAGTCTGTGTTCTCTGCGTATATGTGGCAGTCTGTCTCTCGGCGTGCCGCGCCATCTATTTGAAATACCAATGAATCAATATTCCATATCGTGTTATGGCGAAGCTGTGCCTTAGCCGTGTGCTCTTTTGTGCCTGGTTTCGGACTTCGCTGTTTGCAGGGAGTCGTGAGGAATGAATATGAAGGTATTGTTTAAGGTGGTGGTTATTCTGCTAGCAACGATTGTTGCCGGTTGTGCGGCGAATGGTAGCCACGATTATTATAATGGGAAGTGCGTTACCTGCCGAAATGATTTCATGGCCGGCGAATTGTTAGATTATGAGTCAAAAGGGACAAATAATTATACTCAGCTTTCGTGGCGCGAATTGATGTTTGAAGGATTAGCGCGAAATGGCGATACAGATATGCTCCCCTATGGGGAAGACTATCTAAAACATCGAATTGGAAATAAGGCGATTTCCTTGCAAAGCAATGAAATAGCCTATCAGCGCGAAATTGTTAAATCTGCTTCTGAATTAGACGCTTCGCTTGCGCAGCATAGCCTAAAAAAGGCTACCAAATCACCTTGTCGTCTCAGCTGGGCGCCTACGATTTTGTTAAGAAGGAGTTTCCTTTGCGATTTGCTAAAAGCTTTGCGTTAACCGGCGGTAACAATATAAAAATATTGCCAAGAAAGATTGCTGTAAACGTTGGCAACTTTACGGAAATTCAAAATTTTAAAATAAGTCCAGAGGACGCGGAGAATTTTCTTAAAGCAAGGAATAGCAGCAGAGGGCTTTATGTGCGATATATAGTTGAAATTACCAAGATGATTAGTCCATCTCTTTTTGAATCGAGAGTTCGAGAGATTCAATTTATCGATGTAAAGCCCAGTATCGTAAGCAATACCGATAAGGAGAAGTACCAGCCATTTCGGTCAGTGAAAATGTAGTATAAGCCGCAAATAAGTGGTCGACCTTACCTTGCTACTAGGTGTGCTCGTCACCGAAAGTCCTAGATAGAGCTAAAATTGTCAATATTTAGCTCGTTGATGTACGGATGAATTACCCTAGCAAGGATTTAGTAGCGGCTCCGCTCAAAGAAACATACCACCGGAGGCTTCAATACGTTGGCCGGTAAGCCAGGTGGCGTCGTCGCTTAGTAGTAGCGAAATTAGTTTACCGATATCGTCCGGCAAGCCAACGCGACCAAGGGCGGTCTGCTTGGCAATCTGTTGATTGAGGTTTTTGTTGTCGCGATTTGCGCCGTTATTAAAATCAGTTTCTATTGCGCCAGGTGCAAGGGTATTGATACGAATTTGGCGTTTGCCGAGCTCCTTTGCTAAGTAGCGAGTCATGACTTCGACGCCGCCTTTCATCATTGCATAGGCGCAGTATCCGGGTAGGCTGAAGCGGGTTAAACCGCTTGATATATTCACAATACTTCCACCATTGTGAATTACAGGCAGTAGTGATTGCGTAATAAAAAATGTGCCCTTCATATGCACGTTAAGCAAGCTGTCAAATTGCTGTTCTGTGGTCTCATCAAAGGCGACATTGATGCCCATTCCGCCGTTGTTAATAAGGTAGTGGATGCGCTCATTGCCGAAGTTCGTTGCTAGGCTTGTTTTCAATGCACTTAGAAAATCACTAAAGCTATTTGCATCGCCAAGATTCAGTTTTAATGCCGCGGCTTTTTGCCCCTTGCATTTGATCTCATCGACGACGGCCTGCGCCTGATTTTGCTGGCTATGGTAGGTGACGACAACGTCTATGCCTTTGTCAGCAAGCGCGAGCGCGGTGTTTTTGCCTAGGCCGCGACTGCCGCCGGTTATTAGGGCTATCTTGCTCATTTTTGTCTCCAGTAGGGCGATGTCTAAGGTGCAAGCTAAATATAGCGAGCTTATTGTTGGTGATAAACACGATAAATTTGATAACATTGTTCGGTTTTCGCAATCAGTGGATGAAATCAATGGACCGATTTGAGGCGATGCAACGCTTTATGCTGGTGGCGCAAACGAGTAGTTTTACCCGCGCTGCAGAAATGTCGGGCTTACCTAAATCCAGCATTTCTACGGCGGTACAGTTTTTAGAGAAGCGACTGGGCGCGCGGCTGCTGCATCGCACCACGCGGCGGGTATCGCTGACCCAAGATGGCGAAGTGTATCTTCGTCAGTGCCAAGCGCTTTTGGCAAAGCTGGATGCCGTAGAGAGCCAGTTTCAGTATCAGAACGAAGCGATTCGCGGAATATTGCGAGTGGACATGCCCAGCCGATTTGCCAGTGCAGTTATCTTTCCCCATCTTCACGAATGGTTAGATACCTACCCCAATACCCAGCTGAAAATAAGTTGCTCAGACCAAATGATCGATTTGATTGAAGAGGCGGTAGATTGCGTGGTCCGCGTCGGAATTCTTAATGACAGTTCCTTGGTAGCGAGACCACTGCTTAACTACCAGATGGTTAACTGTGTGAGCCCGGCCTACCTAGCAAAATATGGTGAAGCGAAGGAGCTTGACGACCTTCGGCATCACTTACTTATTGATTACGCGCAAACAATTGGCATGCGGCCGTCGACGTTTGAATACCGCGAGAACGACGAAGTGAAGCAAATAGATATGCCCAGCGCGCTAACGGTAAACAATACCGATGCTTATCTGGCGGCGTGCTTGGCTGGTTTGGGCATAGCGCAAATTCCACGCATAAGTGTTGCCGAGCACATTAAACAGGGAGCACTCGTCCCGATTCTCGCAAACTTAACCGCCGCGCCGATGCCCGTGTATCTGCTTTATCCCTCGCGTCGGGATATTCCAAAGCGTCTGTCGCTGTTCATGGATTGGCTGGCGCAACTGATGAAACGACTAGACGCGGCATGTTAATCTGAGTTTTAGTGTTAGCAATGAACCATAATATAAAGCGATGAATTTAGAGTAATTTAAAGATGAGAATTTTCTACTTCCCCATCGTCTTGTTAGTGCTAGTTTTGCTGTACTCCTACTGGTCAGGCTACACTCCCGTGTTTATTGGCTTGGTCTATGGTATTGCCAGTATTGTGTCGTTCGCTTTATATGCCAAAGACAAAAAGGCGGCAAAAATCGGCGCTTGGCGAGTGCAGGAAAATACCCTGCATCTTTCGGCCTTAGTGGGTGGTTGGCCCGGCGCGATTATCGGGCAGCAACAACTTCGTCATAAAACCCAGAAAGTGAGCTTTCGTATTGTTTTTGCTATTACAGTATTGCTTAACATTGGCCTGCTTGGGTGGCTCCATACTCCCAATATCGCGCCAAAACTGCGCTACTATATCTATAAAACCGAGAGCTGGGCGGTTAAGCAATTTGGTATAAACACCGGCACTCGGATTTTACTGGAACTCACTAAATTCCATCGATTGCAGTAATGCTGGGAGAAACAGCGATGCTAGATCATGTTATATCCGCCATTCTCGTCATTGTTGGGGTAATTAATTTTGTCCCAGTCGCTGGGGTGTTGTCATCGGCGGCCTTGGCAAAGGCTTACGGGATCGATCCGCCGACCGGTGATGTGCTGGTGCTGCTTCGTCACCGTGCGGTTTTGTTTGGTATTGTCGGAGGCTTTATTATCACCTCGGCATTTCTAACCTATTTGCAGGGAGCGGCCGTTGTTATGGCCTACGTGAGTATGCTCAGCTATGTGCAGCTGGCGTGGAACGCAGGAAACGAGCTTCTTAGCATAAAAAAGATTGATGTTGTGGCAATTCTGCTTCTGAGCATTGTGCCGGTACTGTGGATGATGACCGAGATTAGGGCGTGATGAATACTGTACCGCTTTTTATTGGCCTTGGGCTTGGTGGCGCCATTGCGCTGTTTGCCCGGCAAATGCGTTTTGATCAGGACTGCAGCTTTTATCCGACGGTACTCATAGTGATTGCCAGTTACTATGTTTTGTTTGCGGTGATGTCTGGCGCGCCGATTGTTGTCGAGCTTGTTGTTGCGGGCATTTTTTCGGCCTTGGCAATTGCTGGTGCTCACTACCGGGTGCCTTTGGCGGGATGGGGAATACTGCTTCACGGTATATTCGATTTTACCCGCGTGGGCTTAATTGGCGACGGTGGCGCCCCACTGTGGTGGCCTGCATTTTGTGGCGGTATCGACGTGGTTTTGGGGCTATGGTTGCTGGCACCATCGTACTTGAGTAAACCTGACGTTCGGGCGTAGCTCGTGCAATACCTCGCCATAGCCCACTAGCAAACACGGTTATCTAGCAAAGCATATACCTGTTGGCGATTTTTGAGTAAGAGACCTGATGAGCATAAAAGACCTACTCGGCGTTGACTTGCCGATTATTCAAGCGCCAATGGCGGGGGTGCAGACTCACGAGCTTGCTGTTGCTGTATCTAATGCTGGTGGACTTGGCTCACTGCCCTGCGCCATGCTCAGTGCAGACGCTTTGCATGCGGAATTAAGCGCGCTTACCGCCAAGACCAGCAAACCCTATAACGTGAATTTCTTCTGTCACTTGGCGCCAGAACCCAGCGTAGAGCGAGAGCAAAAATGGCGGCGAGCGTTGGCACCGTATTTTGATGAGCTCGGTCTTGATGTAAATGCCATACCCGAAGGTGTAGGCCGCAGACCTTTTGGCGCTGAAGCTGCCGAGGTTTTAGAAACCTTTAAACCGCCAGTGGTGAGCTTTCATTTCGGTTTACCCAAACCTGAACTCATGGCGCGAATACGCGGCTGGGGTGGGAAAATTATTTCAACGGCTACCACGGTTGACGAAGCGCGCTGGCTGCAAACCCATGGCGCGGATGCCATCATCGCTCAAGGAGTGGAGGCGGGCGGGCATCGCGGTTACTTTCTGTCGAGGGACCTTAATACCCAGTGTGGGACTTTAGCGCTACTTCCTGAAATCCTTAGGGCGGTGAACATTCCAGTGATTGCAGCTGGTGGTATTGCCGACCACAAAGGCGTTGAAACAGTTATTAATCTTGGCGCAATTGCGGCCCAAATCGGCACAGCCTATCTATTATGCACCGAGGCCGCCACCAGCGTAGTTCACCGCGCAGCCCTGCAAAGCGATGCAGCCCAGGTTACCGCATTGACTAATTTATTCAGCGGCGGTGCTGCGCGGGGCATCGTAAATCGCATAATGCGGGAGCTTGGTCCGCTAAGCGCTGCTGCCCCAGAATTCCCGCTGGCGGGAACGGCGATAGCGCCCTTGCGTGCGAAGGCAGAAGGTGCAGGCAGCGGTGATTTCTCGCCCCTATGGGCGGGACAGAATGTTAGCGGCTGTAAGGCTGTGTCGGCTATGCAGCTTACGCGGGAGTTGGCGGGTGTTGAGCGCTAGCCTTGGTTTTTACGTAAAGTATTCTGATATTTTTAATTCAATGTAGCGGGTGAAGTTATTAAATTAGCGCGAGTATTTCTAATTGTAATATTGGCTCTTGGATCCTATGTTGCCATTTGCATTTATAACAATGGGGAAACCTTAAAGGTAATGTCCGGAGTAATTGAAAAGTGCGAAATTCTTGGGGGAAGAAAATCCGATAGCATTTCGCATGCGACGATAAAAATGGAATCAGGAAGTTATATTATTTCAAGCATATCTGACTGCAGAGTAGATCTGGGGGTCAATGTTTCCGTTAAACGTGGTGCCTTGTATTTCAATTCAGTATACGTTGCAGAAAAAATATAGGGCGGTTCAATGATAAAGGGGCGAGCTATTAGGAACAGTTATAGCTTGCCCCTTTTACGTTTAAAGGACTGGAGGTGATCGTTGCCCGAACGATCAGTAAAGTAATTAAGTGTAGAAGTCTCGATCTGATCTGACATATCTTCTTGAAAAAGAGAG
>TARA_R110001599_G_scaffold227945_1_pt1 | contig 18884 bp, 15 predicted proteins | sample TARA_R110001599 | Tara Oceans TARA_R110001599 (sample SAMEA4398360) | marine metagenome | biome: Polar Biome; feature: [MES] marine water layer (ENVO:01000295) within the mesopelagic zone...; material: water (ENVO:00002006), including particulate matter (ENVO:01000060) such... | reverse complement strand
ACTGCCGTACAGGCGCTGGATCGGATCGTGATTAAATTCCGCCGTGAAGGCACTGAAGTAGAGCTTGTTGGTTTGAGCGAAGCCAGCGCGACAGTGGTGGATCGCTATGCGGTACACAACGACCCCGAAGCGGTTGAAAAGTTGATGGGCGGCCACTAACCAACGCAAGGAGCGCAATATGACAGATCAAGTATTAGCCGCAATTGATGGCTCCCAGTTTTCCGAAGGCGTCTGCGATTATGCCGCTTGGGCAAGCTTGGCCATGGAAGCACCGTTAGCGTTTGTGCATGTGGTCGATAACCACTCGGACGTACCTGAAGAGCAGAACCTTTCCGGCAACCTGCGCTTTGGTGCCCGCGAACGACTCATGAAAGAGCTTTCTGAGCTCGACGAGCAGCGCGCCAAGGTGAATCGCGAGCAGGGCAAGCTGATGCTGGAAGCGGCCAAAGAGCGGGCGATAGAGGATGGGATAGCAGACCCCATTACTCGTCAGCGCAACGGCACCTTGGTGGAGAGCCTGTTAGAGCTCGAGAAAGACATGCGTTTACTGGTCGTGGGCAAGCGCGGTGAAACCGCCCACCAAGCCAGTGGTCATTTAGGCTCAAACCTTGAGCGGGTAGTGCGTGAGCTACACCGCCCGATCCTGATGGTGCCACAAACATTCAAGCGTCCAGAAAAGATTCTGATAGCGTTTGACGGTAGCAAAACGGCCCGCAAGGGCGTTGAAATGTTGGCGCGTTCACCGCTATTTACAGGTACCGAATGCCACGTACTAATCGTGGGTGCAGAAACGGCGGAACGCCGCTCCGAGCTAGAGTGGGCGTTAAATACATTGCGTGACGGCGGCCATCAAGCTGAAGGCTCTATTCGTGCCGGTGAAGTAGACGAAGCGCTACAGGCTTACGAAAAAAAGCACGGCATTGACCTGCTGGTGATGGGGGCTTACGGGCACTCGCGTATTCGCCACCTCTTGGTCGGCAGTACCACCACGGCCATGCTTCGCGGTAGCCACATACCGGTACTGATTCTGCGCTAAAGCGCACTAAGCGGTAGCGCATCGCCGTTTAGCTCGCATTGCGACTTCTTCTCTGCGACCGGCCCTTGTTTTTGAGTGGCCGGTTTTTAGTTCTAAGGAGAGGCTAATGAAGACTTGGCAGCTCAATTAATCGGATAATGTGAATCACATTAGAAGAGTAACTGCCTGAAGCCCTTCTGAAAAACTACTGCTATATCATACTGTTTTATTTTACGAATGTTCGTGCCTGAGTTGATAAGTTGAACCCGCCACCATGGCGTAACTGGATAGGATCCATACTAAGTCCATAGTTCGCTCTCTAGTGCTGTTTTTAGCTGCAGTTTGCTTCTAACCATCTTTCAGCCGTCTACTAATTGTGATCAATATGCGTTTTTTCAAGCATCATGTGGACTCCCTTGCAGCCGTTAACAGTCTGTGTGATCCGTAGGTCTCCAGCAATGCTGCAGAGCATGTAGGCGTCAGCTCGGCTCAACCCCGCGATTTGCTCGATAAGATCGAGCATTCCGAGCAACGCTATTTCGACGCATCGATCCAAATCTGGGTCCATGCCCATGGTGATATAGTGCGAGGGTGTTTCGGCGCGCGGATAGTGGAGATTCATGTCGTTCCGCGCGATTAATCTGAAAGTCCCGCGAAGGGCGGTCTCGATCGCAGTGACACAGACTTCGCCATCCCCCTGGGCCGCATGGCCGTCGCCGCAGGAGAACAACCCTCCTTCATTGAATATCGGAAGATAAAGAGTTGTGCCAGCGACTAGTTCCTTATTATCAATGTTACCTGCATGCATACGGGGTTGGATTGATGAGATTTTTCCCCAGTGCGGTGGTGGTGCTACACCCATGACCCCAAAAAATGGGGCAAGCGGGAGATCTCGGCCCCAAGGCAACCGGGCGGTCATTGCCGCACGGTTGAGTGGCAAAGTCACAATCCGGGCCTGCTCGATCTCGTAGGGTAGCGTTCCGGCAAGCGGTCGCATTGCATTGTAGCCCCAGTCCTGACGCAGAGTGACCTCTTCTATCCGCACTTCAAGCACTGATCCAGGCACCAAGCCTTCTACGGCTACAGGCCCTGTTAGGATATGTCCTGGCATAGGACGTTCACTACGGGCATGGATATCAAGAAGTTCAGAGGGAACGTCGAAACCTTTGCCTGGAAGCGCCTCGGGGCCCCCAGAGACGGTGTCGATCATTACCGTGTCGCCACTTTTAATCGTTAGAACAGGTTCTCGTTCGGCGTCGAAAAAGCCCCATGCGCAGTTCTTGACGGAGGCGGAGATGTGATGGTGCATCATTTTCCTTTTCTGTATTGGTGCGCCCAAATTCTCAAAGTGCGTGGTTTTTCATTGGTGCACGCCTGTAATTAATTCTGTGCCAGTCGGGTCGTTTGTCACAGCATAATCATATTTTTATATGGCTTTTTTTAGCCAATTGCCAATTAAATATTGATGGAGGCAGGGTCTGAGTGCAACACATTCATTAGTTAATGAAGGGCTTATATAATATTTTCATTAATTCACTTTACTCTACATTGCGAGAGCGTTCTTGGAGTGCCGGATTATTAGGTGAAGATGCTTTTTTGCCAATGAAGTTCTTCAACTAAGCCAAGCAACCTGGCTGTAATAGCGCATCAACTTTGCTTTCCGTTAAGAACCGTACGGGCTTTTTGGGCAAAATAAATTCAATAGATACCTCTTCATTTTTCAATTTAACCCGAAATAATTGATAAGCAAAGTATCATTCAAATTCTTGACTGTATAAGTGATCATAAATGTGTTGGCGGATGCCTCTTTATGGTGCATTAGAGGAGTGCATTGCATCATTTTAGAATAAAGGCAGGCTTAAATATAATGAAATAATATCGATGTAGGCTTTTTTAATTTAATTAAATATTTATTATTTATGATTTTTTTTATAAATGGCACACTTTTTTCTTGTAAATAATTACAAGGCTAAACAAGTGCGCTTAATAACTTGATTAGATTCCAGCGACATAAGCAACGAAGCCTACGATGGAGATGCCAGTATATGCTTTTTCTTCGATTTGCCGCCGTCTCTTTGCTAGCCACTGCAGTGGCCAGTGGTGCTACGGCTCAGGAACTACGTATCGGACTACAATCAGATAGTGATGTGCTCGATCCTGATCAGTCACGAACATTCGTCGGCGAAATCGTTTTTACTGCTCTATGCGACAAGCTTGTAGATATCACGCCGGATCTTGAGCTAACTCCTCAACTGGCTACGGACTGGAAGTGGTCGGAAGATGGCACATCGCTGACCTTCAATCTGCGCGATGACGTGACCTTTCATGACGGAACGCCATTTGACGCAGAGGCAGTTGCCTACAATATTAATCGGTCGTTGACGCTGGAGGAGAGCAGGCGCAAGTCGGATTTGGCTTCTGTTACAGGGACCGAGGTGCTCGGGCCCCATGAAATCCGCATAAACATGGATCATCCTGACGCAGCGTTGCTAGCCGAGATGGCTAACCGACCAGGAATGATGGTTTCGCCTGAGGCTGCTCGTGCGACCGGTGCAGATTTCGGCAACAATCCAATATGTTCGGGACCGTTTCGTTTTGTTGATCGGGTAGCGCAGGATCGCATCGTACTCGAGCGGTTCGAAGATTATTGGAATGCCGACGAGATTCATCTGGATCGAGTGGTGTACCTGCCAATCCCTGATACCACCGTGCGGTTAGCTAACCTGCAATCGGGTGATCTAGACCTAATCGAGAGACTGGCTGCGTCTGATCTAGAGCAGACGCAGGAAGATGAAGGGATTGAGGTTGAGAGTGTCACGTCACTGGGGTATCAGGGACTGACCTTCAACATAAACAACGGCTTCCGGGGTGATACTCCATGGGGCAATGAGCCGCTACTGCGGCAGGCGCTAAGTTATGCAATCGATCGCGAAGTGCTTAATCAAGTAGTGTTCGAGGGAGCTTTCACCCCGGCTAATCAGCCCTATTCGCCAGAGTCACCTTGGTTTGACATGGAGCACCCCATCCCACCACGCGATTTGGAGCGCGCTCGCGCGCTTTTAGCTGAGGCAGGATATCCCGACGGGCTGTCATTAGAAATACAGGTGCCCAATACCAGTGAGCCAATGCAGTTGATGCAGGTCGTACAGGCGATGGCCTCGGAGGTCGGTATTGATATAAATATCACCACGAAGGAATTCGCGACCATGTTGTCTGACCAAACTGCAGGCAATTTTACCGCAAGCCAAGTCGGCTGGTCAGGCTATGTTGATCCCAGCGCTAACCTACACCAGTTTGTCACTACAGGTGGCGGGATAAATGATGCCCACTATTCCAACGCAGATGTCGACAGGCTTCTAAACGCGGCCCGCGAGACAACTGATACGGACGAGCGTAAAGAGTATTACGATCAGGCGCGTGACATTCTCGTTCAGGACGCACCCCTGATATATCTATACCACCCTACCTGGCTTTGGGCGATGCGCGATGAGGTAACGGGATTTAAGCCTTGGCCTGACGGACGCATCCGCCTTGAGGGCGTTAAGCTCCAATAATTAGACTCCCTCTGTCATAGCACTGTTGGGCCTCTCTCTGGCGATTCTGGTCAAGATCGTTTTGATCGTTAGCCCAAGCGCGGAGTTTGGCCGATGCGACACGATGCCCAGCAGCACGACTTATGGTCGAATGGTGCGATATCAAATTCTACATCGTTCATTCAGCCTAATCTTTGTTCACCTTGTCGGGACTCTCGGTATTGTTTAGTCCGGCTTCAAATTAAGGAACAGTTGAATTGGTTGCTTCCATGACTGATCAAGAAAATTCCGCAAAAGCTCAGACGTCCGAGGTGCCCTTGCTTGAGGTGCGATCCCTCAGTATGCGTTTTCGTGGCGAGCAAAGTGATCTGTTGAAATCGATCCATTATACGGTGCGCGCTGGTGAGACGCTCTGTATCGTCGGTGAATCTGGTTGTGGCAAGAGCGTTAGTTCTCTGGCGTTAATGGGACTTTTGCCATCGAATATCGCGGAAATGAGTGATGTGGATGTTCGCTTTTGCGGAGCACCGCTGGATCTTTCGAACCGCGAGGCCCTTCGACAGCTGCGGGGCCGGTCGATGGCAATGATCTTTCAAGAACCGATGACGTCGCTGAATCCTGCTTTTCGTATCGGCTACCAGATCGTCGAGGCGGTGCTTGCCCATAATGAAGTATCTAAGGACCAAGCGCGGGATCGGGCGCTAGAGATGCTTCGCAAGGTCGGCATCCCCGCACCCGAAGCGCGGCTTGATGAATATCCGCATCAGTTGTCGGGCGGCATGCGTCAGCGGGTAATGATCGCCATGGCGCTAGCCAACGATCCGGCGCTGTTGATTGCCGACGAGCCGACTACGGCGCTTGATGTGACCATCCAAGCGCAGATTCTCGATCTGATCCTCGAATTGCAGCGCGACGCAAAGATGGGCACGATCATGATCACTCACGATCTTGGCGTTGTGGCTCAGGTCGCGACGAACGTAGCTGTTATGTATGCTGGCACTGTCGTCGAATCTGGACCGGCAGAGCGGATTTTCAACGATCCGCAGCATCCCTACACTATTGGGCTGATGTCCTCTATTCCAAGGTTAACGGGCCCACGATCACGGCTAACCACAGTGCCCGGATCGGTGCCGACAGCTGCGACGATGCCCGAGGGTTGTCGGTTCTCTACCCGCTGTCCTTTCGCCCAACCAATCTGCGCGGAAACTCCCCCTGAGCGCAACTTCGGAGCGGGACACTTCGCTGCCTGCCATTTCGCGCCTCTGGAGCAGATGTTGGAGAGGTCGGCATGACGCAACCAATTCTCGAAGCGCATCATCTGGTCTGCCATTTCGATGTCGGGGGCTCGCTATTTCGACGACCCGATAAAGTGTATGCGGTAGATGACGTCTCGTTAACTGTAGTGCCGGGTGAAACTTATGCAATTGTCGGTGAATCGGGCTGTGGAAAATCCACCTTAGCGAGAATGTTGACACGGCTGATTGAGCCGACGAAGGGCGAAATGCTTTTCGACGGGCGGCAGATCGACAAGCTGACCGGCTCGGAGCTTAGGACACTGCACCGTGATATGCAGTTCATCTTTCAAGACCCATTCTCTTCGCTAAACCCGCGCATGACAGTGGGTAAGCTTGTGGCTGAGCCGATCGAAACACATTTCCCGACCGTGTCGGCGAAAGACCGCCGTACACGGGTATCAGATTTGCTGTGCCAGGTTGGTCTGCGACCCGAGCATGCCGATCGGTACCCACATGAATTTTCCGGTGGTCAACGCCAGCGAATCGGTATAGCGCGCGCGCTCGCGTCTGGCCCGAAGCTGATCGTCGGTGACGAACCCGTTTCGGCACTTGATGTCAGTGTGCAGGCGCAAATTATCAACCTACTTTCGGATCTGCGTGACGCGTTGGGTTTAACGCTGGTGGTAATTGCCCACGACCTCGCAGTGATCCGGCACATGAGTGATCGCGTGGCGGTTATGTATCTGGGGCGAATCGTTGAAGAGGGCCCTTGTGACCGTATTTTTGAGGCGCCGCGTCATCCTTACACGATGGCTCTGCTATCGGCGATACCGGTGGCTGAGTATGGGCGTACCCGTCACCAGATCCCCTTGACCGGCGATATTCCAAGTCCGATCGATCCGCCAGCCGGTTGCCGGTTCCACACTCGCTGCCCCTTCGTCCGCGACACCTGCCGCCAAGAGGTGCCGGAGCTACGGCAGGTTGACACCTCAACGGGCCAGCGTGCCGCCTGCCACTTCTTTGAAGAAATTGCTGCATCGACCAATGATGTCCAGTTAATTCCTGAGGCGCCGCGCTCGTCAGCGGCCGAAATGCGTTTTGCTTTTTATGCGCAGGCAAGTGGTGGGGAAAAGTTCGTCCCAATTGCCTCCACCTCTGATGATGCTATGACGGGCCGGGCTGACGGTGTGTGACAAGGCGAAAGACGAATAAACATGATTAATCAGCTACTGCCACAACAAGGAAATGACCTATGAAGTTTCGATATATGACACTTGCCACCGCATTGCTAGGAGCGACGGCTTTCGGGGCTCAAGCTCAGGATCTCAGGATTGGTTTGCAGGAAGATCCCGATGTGCTTGATCCCGATCAGTCTCGCACTTTTGTGGGCCGTATCGTCTATACATCGCTCTGCGACAAATTAGTAGACATCACGCCTGAGCTAGACATCATCCCTCAGCTTGCCACCGAATGGACATGGAGCGAGGATGGTACCGAGCTGACCATGAGCCTGCGTGATGATGTGATCTTCCACGATGGTACTGCTTTCGATGCTGAAGCCGTGGTGGCTAATGTCAAGCGTTCTCAGACCCTTGATGAATCTCGCCGTAAATCTGAACTGGCTTCGATAGAAAAGGCAGAAGCAATTGGAGATTATACCGTGCGCTTCACGCTCTCTCAGCCGGATGCTACGGTTCTGGCGCAGTTCGCTGATCGCTCGGGAATGATGATGTCACCCACCGCCTTTGAAAAGGCAGGGGCCGATTTTGGGGCTAATCCTGTCTGTTCGGGGCCATTCGCCTTTGAAGAACGGGTGCAGCAGGATCGAATCGTGCTGAACAAGTTCGACGAGTACTGGAACGCCGACGAGATCAATTTCGAGAGTGTGATTTATTTACCGATCCCAGACACCACCGTGCGTTTGGCGAACCTGCAATCAGGCGATCTCGACATGATCGAACGTTTGGCGGCACCTGACCTGACGGCCGTAGAGGAAGACTCTGACATTGAGGTGGCACGGGCAACGGGTATTGGCTATCAGGCTGTTACCATCAATGTGAATAATGGTGCGCAAGCCGACAATCCACTGGGTGAAAGCGCGCTGGTGCGGCAGGCGTTCAGCCTAGCCATCGACCGACAGGCGTTGAATCAGGTGGTCTTTAACGGCGCATTCGAACCCGGCAATCAGCCGTTTCCCCCGGAGAGTCCCTGGTATGACAAAGAACATCCGGTGCCGGATCGGGATGTCGAACAGGCTCGCGCACTTCTTGAAGAGGCAGGCTATGGTGATGGCATCACCGTTGATATGCAGGTAGCCAACAATCCGGTCGGGTTGCAGGTAGGGCAGGTTATGCAATCCATGGTCAGCGATGTTGGCATAACGCTCAACCTTGAGTCTAAAGAATTCGCTACGCTTCTATCAGACCAAACGGCGGGTGACTATCAAGCAAGCCGCATCGGCTGGTCGGGACGAGTCGACCCTGACGGCAATTTACATCAGTTTGTCACTACCGGCGGGGGCATCAACGATTCCGGCTATTCAAACGACGATGTGGATCGGTTGCTGAATGGAGCCCGCCGCTCAACCGATGTAGAAACCCGTAAAGAAAGTTATCACGCAGCGGGAGATATCCTAAATGAGGACCTGCCATTGGTATATCTTTACCACGAGGTTTGGCTGTGGGCTTATGAGTCTTCAATCGAAGGTTTCACTCCCTACCCTGACGGGATGATCCGCCTTGAAGGCGTGTCCATGTCTGAGGACTAATCTAGAAACCTCTGCCGCACCCCTATAGGGGCGTGCGGCCTCATATCTGGAGCCGAGATGCTGTCCTTCATCCTGCGTCGTGTTCTTATCGCTATCCCGACAATCATCCTAATATCAATCTTCGTCTTCACCCTTCAGCATCTTTTGCCAGGCGATCCAGTGCTGGCCATGGCGGGTGAGGATCGAGATCCTGAGACGCTAAACTTTCTGCGTGAGAAATACGGCTTCAACGATCCCGTTCCAGTGCAATACCTAAAATGGTTAGGCAATGCTATGACCGGCGACCTGGGCATATCGCTGCGCACGAATCAGCCGGTTACCACACTGATAGGCGAAAAGCTTCCGGTGACTATCCAACTGGCGACAATGGCGATGATTTTTGCTCTTGTCATCGGCATACCGGCCGGTATCGTCTCTGCCATTTACAAGGGCACGTTTACTGATTACTTGGCTAACTTTGTGGCTCTTTCCGGGCTGTCGATACCAAATTTTTGGCTGGGCATCATGCTGATCTTGCTAGTCTCAGTGAAATGGGGGCTACTGCCGGCAAGCGGATATGTGCCGTTTAGCGAGGACCCTGTGCGATCATTGCAAGTGATGGTCATGCCGGCTTTTGTACTTGGTACCGCCCTAGCGGCGGCGCTGATGCGCCATACCCGCTCGGCTATGCTGACCGTGTTGACATCAGACTATGTGCGCACTGCTCGTGCAAAGGGGTTGAAGGAGCGGCGGGTAATCTTGCTACATGCATTCCGCAACGCTTTGACGCCGATCGTCACACTGACCGCGCTGCTGTTCGGAGAGCTGATTGCAGGGGCCGTTCTTACCGAGCAAATATTTACCATTCCAGGTTTCGGTAAATTGGTCGTCGATGCCGTGTTCTCACGCGACTACGCCGTGGTGCAGGGAATCATTCTGGTGACCGCCGTTGGCTTTATTTTTATGAACCTTTTAGCCGATGTCGCTTATGTCCTGCTGAACCCGCGTCTGAGGAAACAGTGATGTCTCAAGTTACAACACCTTCTACGCTCGATCCTGAAAGTGCCAATGATCCAATTCTTGACCGCAAGCCCGAAAACCGGGTCTGGAAGAAATTCCGAACTCACCGTAGTGCCATGCTTGGCGGTATCATAGTAGTTTTTTTCATCGCTATCGCGTTGCTAGCACCGATTTTGCCTGTGTCTGATCCCACTGCAACTGATTGGGGAGCGGTACGAGAGGCGCCCTCCGCCGCGCATCTCATGGGTACTGATGAGATCGGACGGGATGTTTTGTCGAGGATGGTTTGGGGGGCACGTGCTTCACTTCTGGCAGGTGTTGTCTCGGTTCTGATTGCCGTGGCGCTCGGCGTGCCTTTAGGTATTGCTGCAGGATATTTTCGTGGTTGGACAGATGCAGCGGTTTCGCGTTGCACTGAAGCGCTGCTTGCCGCGCCATTTCTAATTCTAGCCATCGCCTTGGCGGCCTTTCTTGGACCCTCGTTGACTAATGCGATGATTGCGATCGGAATAGCTGCAACCCCCCTGTTCATTCGTTTGACGCGGGGTCAGGTGTTGATGGTCGTGTCTGAGGATTACGTTGACAGTGCTCGCGCCATTGGTCTTCCAACCTCCAAAATACTGAGACGCTACATCTTGCCGAACGTACTGCCACCGATCTTGGTACAGGCAACATTGACCATCGCCACTGCGATTATCGCTGAGGCTTCGCTGTCGTTCCTCGGCCTTGGCCAGCAGCCACCTGCGCCTTCCTGGGGAGCAATGCTCAACACCGCCAAGAATTTCCTTAGCCAAGCACCTTGGATGGCGCTCTGGCCCGGTATTGCGATCTTCCTTGTTGTACTCGGATTCAACCTGCTTGGTGATGGGCTGCGTGATGCCCTTGATCCACGTGAGCAGTAAGAAGGGAGACTTAATGAGCAATTTCACGACTCGTCCCGAAATTCGTGGCACCTTTGGTGTTGTCACTTCGACACACTGGATTGCTTCAGCCGTTGGAATGGGGATCCTCGAAAAGGGCGGCAACGCTTTTGATGCTGCTGTAGCGACTGGCCTGACGCTTCAGGTCGTTGAGCCGCACCTCAACGGCCCAGCAGGCGATCTACCTGCAGTATTTCACGATATCAAAAGCGGGAACGGCGTTCTTTGTGCGCAAGGAATAGCACCCGAGGGTGCAACAATCAGGCATTATCGTAGTGAAGGGTTGGAGCTGATTCCTGGCTCTGGTTTGCTCTCCACTGTAGTGCCAGGTGCTTTCGATGGCTGGATGCTGCTGCTGCGTGATCATGGCACGATGTCGCTACATGAAGTAATGGCGCCCGCCATTGGTTATGCCAGGGATGGGCACCCGATACTGCCACGCGTAGCGGCCACGATCGAGAGTCTTTCAGACTATTTCGCTCAAAAATGGCCCAGCTCTGCTTCTGTCTGGACACCTGGGGGCAATGTACCCCAGGCCCATACTCTTTTTCGCAACCCAGACTTGGCAACGACCTACCAGCGTCTCGTTGAAATCGGAGAAGCCGCAAGTGATGACCGTGTGGCTCAAATTGACACTGCTCGCAAGGCCTGGGCCGAGGGTTTTGTTGCGGATGCGATTTTTGGCTATCTCAAAGATGCAAAAGTGCATGACGTATCCGGCACTGAGCATGCCGCCGTTTTAGCCCCCAAGGACATGGCTGATTGGCGCGCAAGTTTCGAGGCGCCGCTCAGCTATGCATATCACGGTTGGGCGGTGTATAAGACCGCGCCTTGGGGGCAGGGGCCGGTTCTTCTGCAGACACTCGCTATACTGAAGCACTTTGATCTTGCCGCGATGGATCCGATGGGCGAGGAATTCATCCATACGGTTATCGAAGCGATCAAGCTGTCCTATGCTGATCGCGAAGCCTATTACGGCGACCCAGCGCATAATGACGTACCAATGGCGTACTTGCTATCCGATGCCTACAACGCAGAGCGCGCAAAGCTGATTGCGCAGCAGGCTTCGATGGAGCAACGGCCGGGGCGGGTACCTGGTTTCGAACATCTCGCTGACGCCTATATTGCCCGTGCCGCAAGAGATTTCGGGGTAGACGAGACTGATGCGCAAGAGCCAACGATGGCACATCTGACCGAAAAGCGTGGCGACACGGTTCATCTTGACGTGATTGACAGATGGGGTAATTGCGTGGCGGCGACGCCATCAGGAGGGTGGTTACAGTCGAACCCAATCATTCCCGGGCTTGGTTTTGCGCTCAATAGCCGCGCGCAAATGTTCTGGCTCGAAGAAGGACTGCCAACGTCGCTCGCGCCTGGCCGCCGACCGCGCACTACGTTGACCCCCTCGCTGGCTGAGAAGGACGGGGCGCGTCTCGTCTTTGGTTCGCCTGGTGGAGATCAGCAGGATCAGTGGCAACTGATCTGGTTCCTGCGCTTCGTACACCACGGCTTTAGCCTACAAGAGGGAATGGACGCGCCGCTTTTCCACTCGATGCATTTTCAGGGCTCATTCTTCCCCCGTGCTGCTTATATCGGAGAGATCATGATAGAACCTAATGTAAGCAACGGCGCTATAGAGCGCCTTCGTGCGAAGGGCCACAAGGTCACGGTCGCGGAACCTTGGAGCATCGGCCGACTGACAGCGGCTTTGCGTGAACAGGACGGCATGCTGAGAGCGGCGGCGACACCACGCCTGATGCAGGCCTATGCGGTGGGCCGCTAAGATGACCTATTCGCTCATAGCAAAAGACGACGCAACTGGAGAGATCGGCATCATTGTTGCCTCGCGGTTTTTCGCGTGTGGAGCGGCGGTACCTTATATCGGTCGGCTGAGTGCGGTGGCCACCCAGGCCTTCGTCAATCCACTCTGGGGTACTGAGGGACTGCGTCGCCTGGAAAAGGGCGCCTTGGCCGCAGAGGTGATTGAGGATTTCATCGCCCGAGATAGGGGCGCGGCAATTCGCCAGTGTCACATGATCGACAGCACAGGCGCCTTTGCCGTCCATACAGGTGCTGATTGCATCAGTTGGGCTGGCCATCGGGTCGGCGCCAGCCACTCGGTCGCGGGAAATATGCTGGCTGGTTCTGAGGTGGTCGATGCTACCTTCGAAACTTATGCCGCCAGGGCCGATTTACCCATGGCCAAGCGTATGCTGGTGGCGATGCGTGCCGGCGAAGAGGCTGGGGGTGACAAACGGGGTCGGCAGGCAGCCGGGCTGTGTATTCATCGCGGTGAGGCGCATGCCTATCTTAACCTTCGCGTTGACGATCATGCCGATCCGCTTAGTGAGCTCGAACGGCTTTTGGATGTGGCAAAAGAGCGCTACCTGCATGTCGCTGACGTGATGCCGACGGAAGCTAATTTTTCTGGGACTGTCGACCGCGGTCCCATTGATAGAGCGATAGCTGCCGAAGAGGAGCGTCGCAATAGAGAGAGTCGGTTGAGCCGGTCACATGCTACGGATCATTTCCACTGATGACGGCATTGTCTCTAAAGATGCTTAAGTAGATCCTAGACGAAATGTCTTGGCCGGTTTACTAAATATTGAGGACGAGAACCGGTGTTTTAGGCTCTATTTCGTAAACCGGAATAGAGGTCTATTAGCAGGCTATAGACTTCATGAAGCTGATCCTCAATTGTTAAGCGGGTCGGCTTTTTAACGTATACAGCGTGCAAATTGTCTCTATCTAACAATGCTAATGTTGCAATGCGGTTCTATGCTGATAGTCAGGTTGTTATCTATTCACCTATTGGAATAGCGTGAGGAGCCTGCCTTGAATATGCCTATCTTAGAAAGAACAGTCCCTCTGGGCTTCGATGAAGCCTCTCCTTCTCATCGTTTTGTCGCTGAGTTGCTGGCCCAGGCCGATATTCAGTTGGATGGCCAACGCCCCTGGGACTTACAGATAAAAGCACCCGGCGTTATCGATAGCGCCCTTTCGCGAGGTAATCTTGGGCTTGGCGAAAGCTATATGAAAGGGGAGTGGGACGCAGAGCAATTAGACGAGCTGTTTTACCGTTTAATGCGTGCCCAGCTCGGGCAGCGTATCAAGCCTACCCAACTGGTGTATTACTCGTTACGTTCTCGCCTACTCAATCGCCAAACCGTTAAGCGTGCGTGGGAAGTGGGCGAAAAGCATTACGATCTGGGTAATGACTTCTACGCCGCCATGCTCGATCAGCGCATGACGTATACCTGCGGTTACTGGAAACATGCTCAAACGCTGGACGAAGCTCAGGAAGCCAAGCTCGATCTCATTTGTCGAAAACTTCAATTGAAACCAGGTATGCGCGTGCTGGATATCGGCTGTGGTTGGGGGAGTTTTATGGCTTATGCCGCTGAGCATTACGGCGTTGAGTGCGTGGGCCTTACGATCTCTAAAGAGCAAGCTGAGTTTGGGCAACGGCTGATCAAAAAAGGCTTGCCGGTCGAGTTTCGCTTGCAGGATTACCGTAATGAGTACGAGCAGTTTGACCGTATTGTCAGCATCGGCATGTTTGAGCACGTGGGGCACAAAAACTACCGCGAGTTTATGAGTGTCGCACACCGTTGCTTAAAAGATGACGGGCTGTTTTTGCTACATACCATTGGTAAAAACTTGAGTAATACGGTCACCGACCCCTGGATTGATAAGTACATTTTTCCCAATGGCGAGCTGCCCACCATGGGGCAAGTCGCGGACGCTGCTGAAGCGCTTTTCGTCGTGGAAGATGTACATAACTTTGGGGCTGATTACGACCGAACGCTGATGGCTTGGCATCAAAATTTTGAGGCTAACTGGCCGACGTTTAAAGCCCAATATGGCGAAGGGTTTTATCGTATGTGGCGCTACTACTTATTAAGCTGCGCCGGCGCTTTCCGCGCCCGGGAAATCCATCTCTGGCAATTTGTGATGAGCAAGCAGGGGGTATTGGGAGGCTATCACCGCATCAGTTAATTATTTTCTCTGGCAATAGCTTGCTAGGCACCCAGCGTAAGAACGCCACCATGCCAAAGAGCTCTACCAGTGATTGAAACACAATCACGACGACCGCTGCCTGCCAAGCGCTAGGTAGCGTTAGCGCAATAGGCAGCATTACAAAAGAGTTACGCGTACTAAAGCTAAAAGCCAAGGTTCGGGCGCTCGTGGTGGGTAGTTTAAACAGCCTGCCTAGCCCTTTACCCAGTAGTGCCGCAAAAACTAAAAAGCCAATAAAAATAAACACCACTTGAATCAGTATATGGCTGAGCCCGAAAACCGTTGTAACCTGTGAGGCCGCAATCATAAACACCACTAAGGCTAGCAACGGTACCGGCAGTAACCCCAAATTATGCACACTGCGTTCAACCACTTTATAACGTTGGGCGGCATATTCAGTTAACCAAGCGAGTGCTAAAGGTGTAAGAATAAGCCCTGCAAAAGCGCTAAGCAGCTCGGTCGAAAGCGTCAGTTGAAACCACTCACTGCCTAAAAACCACCACAGATAAACCGGTAACGCGATCATCTGCACCAGCAGTAGTAGCGGGGTGGCGGCAACGGCCTGGGCGGTGTTCCCTTTGCCTAAGTGCGTGAAGGTGATAAACCAATCGGTGCAGGGCACCAGCAGCACCAGTAAAACGCCTGCTAGCACCACAGGAGAAAGCGGTAGCCACAAAACAAAAAGCGCTAAAAAGGCGGGAATGGCGATAAAGTTACCGATCAGTAACGCCGCCATAAAGCGCTTGTCAGTGACGCCGCGGGCAATGTTCAATAAGGGGATTTGGGTAAAGGTGGCATATAGCAGTATGCCTAACAGGGGCCATACTAACGGCGCTAGGCGCTCAGCAAATCCCGGTGCCCCAAGGCCTAGTGCTAATCCCAAACCAATGAATAACAGGTAGAACCAAGACTGATGCTTTTCCATTTGATCGCGCATACTGGCTCATCCTGTGGCTGACGGTTTTGCTAACGAGAAAGCGCCATGCGCTCACCCAGCACCGCGGCGCCCAACCAAAGGGGCAGGCTGACAAGAATATAAAACAGTGCCATTACTGGCTGGCCTAACTGCACCAAATGTAATGTCTCTAAGCTAAACAGCGAGAACGTGGTAAAGCCACCGCAAAATCCGGCGACCAGTAATGGCTGTAAAGGCGCTAGCTGACCATGGGGAAAGCGCGAGATAGTGGCGGCTAGCCAACCAATCAAGCATGAGCCCAACACGTTAACGATCAGCGTGCCCCAGGGGAAATAGCCGCCTAATGCCGCGTGGGAGAGAAGCGAAACACCATAGCGCAGCATACTGCCCACTCCGCTGCCAATGCCAACCGCTAAATAGGCTTTCCAGGCGCTCATTGCGAGCCTCCTGCGATTATCCAGCCAAGTACCACCATCGCTAAGCCCAGCATCAGTGTGGTACCCACATTAACCGCGGCACGAGGTGCTTGCCCGCTTTGCCACAGTTCAATGGTTTGTAAGCTGAAAGAAGAGACGGTGGTGTAACCGCCCAAAAGCCCGACCACTGTAAACAGCCAGAGTGAAGGTATTTCCCCGGTGGGGATGCCCAATGTGCCTAACAGCCAGCCCGCTAAAAAAGCACCACTCGCGTTGACCGCCAGCGTTCCCCAGGGGAATGCTTTTCCCAGATAACGAGCCATCCAATTAGAAACCGCGAAGCGGCCAATGCCTCCTAGCGCACCGCCTAGTGCCACTAACAGTAGGTTTGTTAGACAATACCCCATGCTTTCCCCCAGGCGCCCTTAAATAGGCTGCTAAGTGTAGCACGCACGTTTTATAGCGTCAGAACAGCACGAAAGAACGATTTAGGGTGTCATGGGTCAATGAGTTCATGTAGAAAAGGTAAAGAATATAACAACAATATTGATGTACCCGCTCAAGGAGAAGTAACCCATGTCAGATCGTGTGTTGGCCGCTATCGATAGTTCTCAGTTTTCAGAAGGTGTCTGTGATTATGCGGTCTGGGCCGCCCAAGCGCTTAACGCTCCGCTCAGTTTTATGCATACGGTTGATAACCATGCCCAGGTAGCCGAGCCCGATTTAACCGGTAATCTAGGCTTAGGTACCCGGGAACACCTGCTGGAAAAGCTGTCAGGCATTGAAGAGCAGCATGCAAAAGTCTCCCGTGAACGCGGTCGTTTGCTATTGGACGCCGCCAAAGAGCGTGCGGTGGGCGCTGGTATTGCCGAGCCACAATGTTCGCAGATCAACGGCACCTTGGTTGAAACCCTGGTCGAGAACGAAAAAGAAGTGCGTTTGCTGGTGGTAGGCAAGCGTGGTGAAACCGCCCACCAAGCCAGTGGTCATTTAGGTTCCAACCTTGAACGCGTGGTGCGGGAAATGCACCGGCCGATTTTGATGGTGCCCAAACAGTTTACTCAACCGCACAATGTGATGATGGCGTTCGATGGTAGTAACACCGCGCGTAAAGGCGTGGAAATGCTGGCGAAAAGCCCGCTGTTTGAGGGTGCCACCTGTCACGTGGTGATTGTTGGCGCGGAAACCGCTGAAAACCGTTCCCAGCTTAACTGGGCGCTGGAAACATTACGTGAAGCAGGCCACACCGCTGAAGGAGCCATACGCGCAGGCGAAGTGGAAGAGACGCTGCGCGCTTATAAACAAGAAAACGACATCGACATGTTGGTGATGGGTGCCTATGGCCACTCGCGGATTCGCCACTTATTAGTCGGCAGTACCACCACCACGATGTTGCGTAAAGCGCAGGTGCCGGTGCTGATTTTGCGCTGATAATGAGTGTTGTCACTTCAACCCATGCTTAGCGAGGCGGCATCACTAAGCATGGATACGCCATACCGTTCGCTAGAGTGCTAGTGCGGAAGCTTGGGGGTGTGTGGCTTGACCGGTTGACTTGGCCGCGAGATTGATACCCGACAGCAGGGCTTTCAGCGATGCACTCACTGTGTCGCTATCCTCGGCCACCGCGCAAATCCGCTGGCCATCAATATTGAGCTGCACAAAGGCAATGGCATTGGCTTCACTGCTGGCACCGAGGGAGTGCTCGCTGTAATCAATAATGCTGACGCTGCTGCCCGAGTGTTTTTCCCAGGCATCGGTAAAGGCAGACATGGCGCCATTGCCCTTGCCCGCGAGTCGCAGCACCTCATCGCCTTGACGCAGGGTGACTTCAATGCCTTCCTGCTGGCCTTTGGAAAGCCGATAATCTACTAACGAAAGCGGCGCTTCCTGAGTGAAGTGGTCAAACATCACCTGGCGAACCATCGCACTGGAGAGCTCGCTGTTGCGCTGTTCGCTCTCTTGCTGCACGTAAGGCGCCAAGGCCAGCATCATCCAGCGCGGCAGATTAATGCCGTAATCGCGCTCCAACAAGAAGGCCATACCGCCTTTGCCGGATTGGCTGTTGACGCGAATCACCGCTTGATAATCGCGGCCGATATCGTGGGGGTCGATAGGCAGATAAGCCACTTGCCAGGGCTCGTCAGGCTTTTGATGCTTTAGTGATTTACGAATCGCATCCTGGTGGCTGCCTGAGAAAGCGGTATAGACCATCTCGCCCACCCAGGGGTGGCGTGGGTGCATGGTAATACCGGTGCATTCATGCACCACTTGGATAATTTCATCGGGGTTGGAGAGATCCAGCTGCGGATCAATACCCTGGCTGTAAAGGTTCATCGCCAGGGTGACGATATCCATATTGCCGGTGCGCTCGCCGTTACCGAGAAGCGTGCCTTCTACGCGATCGGCACCGGCCAACAGGGCGAGTTCGGCAGAAGCAACGGCACCACCACGGTCGTTGTGGGTGTGCACCGAGATAATCACGCTGTCGCGAGCGCTAATATGCTGGCAGAAGTACTCAATTTGGTCGGCGTGATGATGCGGCCCAGCCACTTCCACCGTGGTGGGCAGATTAAGAATGCACTTGTTGTCTGGTGTTGGCTGCCAAACAGCCATGACCGCTTCGCAAATTTCCAGGGAAAAATCGATCTCTGTACTGGAGAAGCTTTCCGGTGAGTACTGAAAACGCCAATCAACGTCTGGATACTGCGCGGCGTAGGTTTTGACCCAGGTCGCTCCTTGCACCGCGATATCGACAATCCCAGCGCGATCCATCTCAAACACTCGCTCGCGTTGAATCGTTGAGGTGGAGTTATAGAGGTGAATAATCGCTCGCTTGGCGCCAACCAATGAAGCAAAAGTCTTTTCAATCAGGTGTTCACGGCACTGAACCAGCACCGCAATGGTGACGTCGTCCGGAATTTGATCCTCTTCGATCAGCCAGCGCACGAAGTCGTAGTCGGGCTGGCTGGCGGAAGGGAAGCCCACCATGACTTCCTTGATACCCACTTTGACGATTTGATGCCAGAAGCGCTGTTTCTGCTCAACGGTCATCGGCTCAAGTAA
>TARA_R110001599_G_scaffold31970_10_pt1 | contig 18887 bp, 24 predicted proteins | sample TARA_R110001599 | Tara Oceans TARA_R110001599 (sample SAMEA4398360) | marine metagenome | biome: Polar Biome; feature: [MES] marine water layer (ENVO:01000295) within the mesopelagic zone...; material: water (ENVO:00002006), including particulate matter (ENVO:01000060) such... | reverse complement strand
GGCATTGATTCAGGAGTTACCCGTGCCCGTAAGATATCATCAGGATCTGTAAGTCGTCATGATGTTCGTCGAATGTCAGCATTTAATCGCCATCGTAAAAACAATAATCCCAGTAAAAAGATGCCCGATGGTGGACCAACAGCCGGAACTATTGCTTGGAATCTTTGGGGTGGGAGCGCAGGAGTGAACTGGGCTAAGAAAAAGTCTGCTACTATGAATGCAGAATCGGAACTTTGTGAGAATTGTTCTGGATCTGGTGCTACTATTGCAGGATGCACCTGTGGATATATGGATTATCTTAAGAATGCTGAAGGATTTAGACCTCGTGAGGGTAAAAAGATTACCAGAGGACGTAAGCAAAGATGGATACCACATGCTATTGAGTATATCAAAACAAATGGGCCCAGCACATCGAGATCAATACTTCCATCACTTCCCGACTCGAGTGGTTCGGGACGACCATATAATGGAGTCGCACTAAGTAATCGTTTAATTAGGATGCCAGATATATTTAAAGTTAATAAGACTACACAGCCGTATACATTTAGTTTAGTAGACGAAGAATCATTTTCTTCAGAAATTGTTGGAAAGACTTTTTATGGACACCATCCAGAAGATAATTTTAGTTCAGAAAGTGTAGCAACTACTTCAAAAGTTAAGGTTTATGTGGAACGGGAAGATAACCAACCTTGGAAATATGTTACTCTTGAAATACCTACTCACATAGTTAATGATGAAGACTTAATTCATGAAGCCATTGAAGCAAGACTAATGGACATTCTCCAAGAACCCTTCGGAGGCTGGGATTTAATTTCTGTTGAAGAAATGGAGGCAGAATCCTTTGAAGCCAATTATAATCCTGAACAAGTTCGTGATGGTCAAGGTCGTTGGACCGATAATAAAGAAATAGATTTAGATAGTGATGAATTATCTGCATTAGCAGATGCCATTAGGGAACAAGATGAAACATTCCCAGATGTGTCGATGTTGTTGGAACAAATAGGTGACACCCCGGCAAATCGTCAACAAGTATTCCAAGAGATGTTAGTAGTTCTTTCAGGATTTGTAAATGGAATTATGGATACACCTGAAGTCGTGAGCCATGAAGAATATTTTAAATATATATTGGATGAACCAATAGAAGATATTGGGTCTATTGATGATGGAGAAATAAACCGCATTTATCAACAAGCCAATTATTATGCCCAGATCAGAAGCAGTTTAGAAATTGAAGTTGCATTAGAAGATTTATACATACTATGGGATGAAAATAAAGGCACAGAGAATCAAGGAGCGATTGAAAGAGATATTAACTTTGTTGAGTTAGTTTCTCGTGTTCAAAATATGCAAAGAGATTTTGGTGCTGACTGGAATCCAACGCAACCAAGAATGCCTCCAAGTGACTGTCCAACATGTAGCAAACCCGGTGATAAACCCGGAAAACCCGGTGACAAGCCAGCACCCGGCAAACCCGGCGATGAACCCGGCCCGTGCCCAACATGTAAAAAACCCGGAAAAGGGGGAAAACCCGGAAAAGGCGGCGGAGGCGGTGGCGGTGGCGGAGGCAACCCAATGCCACCAATGCCAACTACAGATACAGAACAACTGTGGGTCAACACCTCCACAGGTGATTTGTGGACAGGAAAGAAATCCCCCGGTTCTGATTGGAGAGTGGTATCTTCAGTCCCAGTAACCATTGGCGGCAAACAAATATATATTCGCAACATTTTTGAAGACATTATTAAGTTGTTTCCAGTCACTTCATACATATATCGTAAGAACCCACCACTATTGATTATCACAGATAACACGATTGAAATCAAAAAATTAAATATAAATGGAATTAGGGTATCTGCATTAAATTATAATGCACTAATTTATGATAAGTCTTATTAAGGTAGCCAACATCAGGTATCTTGTATGATTTTTGAATATTGTTTGGTCTGCAACCAATTGATTAATTCTGCGGACGTATCTTTATTGCGAGAAGGTCGTAGAGTTCACATTCGTTGTGTAGATCAAAGATATCACAAAACACCCGGATTTCCGACCCATGTAGATATTATTGACAAGAAAAAGAAATAAGTATATATCAGTGCTTGGAGTAATTGATTTTATGGATAGTAGGAATCACCCACGAAGACTTAAGATTAGTCAACTGTATGAACAGATGAAAGTTTTAGAGGAACAGACATTACAAGTTTTAAAAGAAATTGGTAGGCAAGAAAAAGATGCTCGTTTTGCTTGTGCAGACGAATGCCCTCCAGAAGATAAATGGACTCGTGAGAATCATTCTTATTCTGAATTATACTGTCGTCACTGTGGAGCAAACAAGAGGTGATATTATGAAGAATATATTATTAGTAGTAATCTTGGTGTTATCAGGAATGAGTGGATGTTTGGGCGAAGAGTTAGATAAAATGCCAATAGTAGGTCCAGAGCCACAAACTTCTGAATATAATCACAGTGATGCATATCAATTCAATAATTTGGCTCCTATGGGTATAGGTAATTCCACTCAAGTCAACCTCAATGGAACCAATATGTCTGTGTGGGTAGAAGTAAACATGAGTGCTGGATTCCACGAACCACTATTTTGGGAACAAGGTTCTGTTAATGTATCTATCTTAGACGATAACGAAACAGTTATCTGGACCAATAAATCATCATCAGGTCAAATCAATCATACTTTAGTAGTTTCCGATAACTATTCTTATACTGGTAATCTCACTTTGAGAATCATGGCCGATGGTAGTGATAATGCTACTGATGGTGAAGTAGCAGATTGGTATGTTGTTAGATATATTGTTTTGTCTGAATGGAGAGATTTCTGATGGAAAGATTAAATGGTTTACGTTGTTATTTGGCAGGGCCAATTGATGCTGCAGAAGATGATGGAGTCGGTTGGAGAAACAAACTAACTAAGTTTTTGAAACCACTTGGAATCACTGTTTTTGATCCGTGCAAAAAACCACTTGCTTATGCTCAGTATAAAGAAATTGAAGAAGAGAAAAAGAAAATGATGAATCTAAAGGAAACAGGACGTTATTTTGAATTGACTCAACGAATGAAAGATATTGTTCATGTAGACCTAAGAATGGTGGACGTTTCAGATTTCCTAATCATTTATCTAAATCCAGACATCAGAATGTTCGGAACAATACACGAATTATTAAACTCATTGGCTCAGAGAAAACCAACTTTAGTAGTTATCGAGGGAGGCCGAGGTAATGCACCTAATTGGTTATTCGGTATTATGGATTATAATTTTATGTTTGATTCATTTGACGATTTACAGATATTTTTGGAACAAATTAATGATGGGACTATTGGTGGCGATTTAAGCCGGTGGGTCTTCTTTTCTAATGATTAATAACATCCGATGAATATAAATAGTTGTGTATACCATATTTAGGTATGAGTCACGTTTGGGGTCAGACCCTACCATCTAATTATGGTCGCTTAAATCCATCATCCCAAAGAGAGTATAACACTGTCGTAGATGATATCGTAGGTGGGGGTGCCCAAGCGGGTGTGGAGAAAGCAATAAAAGAAACAGCAACAACGATACAGGCCAAAGTCGGGAAAGAACTCGTTACTACGATTGGGACAGAAGTAGGAGAAGAACTCGAGACAAAGGTTACTAACCGAATGATCAGGAAAGCAGCAGCAAAAACAGCAAAGGAATTGCCCGAAGGCGCAGGTCCAGAAGTAATGGAAAAACTTTTTAGAAAGAATCTGAAAGAGTTTGCTCAAGCACCGATAGATAAAGCCACTGCCAAAAGTGTAAAAAAAGCCATGAAAGAACTTCCAGAATCCTCATTAGATAAGTTTGGGAAAAGAGTAATTGGTGCCGGTGTTTTAGGAGTAACAGCAGTAGTTATGTTTAATGATTTTTTGGATAGCGATGCTTTAGATGCTTGGGTAAAATCGAGCACTGGCCAAGATTGTGATGAAAAGGCAGAAGCAGCAGATTTAGAACCCGGAACTCCAGAGTTCACAGAACGTGTTACCACTTGTCAAGAAGCAGCAGCAGATAGATTGGGAATGATCGGTAAAGTAATCACTTATGGTGGTATTGCTGTTGGTGGATTAGTTGCAGTATCAATTTTATCCAAAATAGGATTATTCTCCAGTTCAAAGGAGTGAATAACATGGGCTGGTCTGAACAGAAAGGTAGTAAATTACCCACTGGAATAAATACAGGTAAGTGGTATATTGATGCAACAGGTTCAATGGCTTGTAAAACTAATTTTATTTCACGAGTAAATGTAAAAAACCCAACAGACCAAGAAGTCCCATGGACCTCAAAAGAAAAAGATGGTGACACAATAATTGTTTTTGATAAGGTAGTTCAAGGTAGCACTATTGAATGGGAAATCGAAACCCTTGCTGACGATAAATCTGGGGCTTCTGATAGGGCCACTTTAGACTTAACTTATTTAGATACTCAATATTTGGCTTTACTGATCAACAGAATATTGGGTGAACTCAATGAAGCACAGAAAGAACAAATTGCAGCAGGTAATGCTGAAGTTTTAAAACCATTAATTGAAAAATATTTAGATCTTAATTTGGCAATTGTATCCATATGGTCAGACACAGTAGAAACTGATGCTGAGGGTAAAGCAGGAGGTTCTATTCCAATTGATGCTCGTTGGCCAGACGCAGCATATACTTTTTCTGCTCATTATGGTTATTCTGGTCATGGAGAGCAAGATACAGAATATAAATCCGATAAGTTTTTTTATGAAGATATTGCTCCAATGGTTGCAGAAATAGGTCTGATGATTATTGCATCTGTCTTAACAGCAGGTGCTGCAGCAGGATGGGCAGGATTAATTTGGGCAGCAAGGGCTGCCAAAGCAGGTTCTGTAATTGCAGCAGTTGTCGATGCAGCAATACTTGCCAAACAATACCTAATTGAAGGATTTGGAGTTATTGACCAGAATAAATATGGTTGTAGTTTCCCAATAGTTGGATATACCCATTCTTATGGTATCAATGTTTCCTTTGCACAAGCAATAGAAGAAAGTTCAGACTTATTGACTAATTTGACAGGAAATCAAGAAGTGGCCAATTATTATAAAAACGAAATCTATAAAAATTATGTTGCTTTTGCTGCAGCAGGTTCAGTAGTTGTCGGAATATTAATTTGGAGTATTTTGTGAGGTGTTACTATGACTAATTTAGATGATGGTATTTTTGGAACCAAGGTGACCAAAGTAGGCGGAGCAGGAAAAAACGTCACTTCAGACGGCTATATTTGCGATTCCAAACACGAAGTTTGGGTATACACTACAGATATTGGAAACGATGGTGGCCTAACCCCCGGCGCAGACAACATCATAGTTTCATTTGTTGGAACTGACACAGCAGGTCTTGGATGTGTTGGCGCAGTTCTTGATGGTTCACTTAAGTTCATTACAGATCCTGATGAGTGGCAAGATACTGTAACTGAGGGTTTAGTAACTTTACAACAAAATGTTGCGAATTGTAGTGGGTTTGGGGATTGTGCTTCAGCAGGTGGGCAATTTTATGTTTATTCTGTTGGATATGGAGTTACCTCTGCAGTTTCTAATGTAGTTGTTGAACCAGTTATTTGGGTTGCGAGTGGAGCAAAGTCCCTTGCTAAAAAAACTTGTGGTAAATATAATCCATTTTGTGCCGAAGAGGGCCAACATATGGCTGAGACAAATTATAGTCCTGTAGGCAATCAAATGAATGCAGTATTAAAAAGGGAGTTTAGAACAGGAACTGGGACAACATCGGGAGAGGGTTGTTTTGATGACTTTGGTGGAACTGTATTCCACAACGCTAATGGAAGGGGGCATAAAGTAGCCATTAAGATTACTTGTGATGGAGTCTCAATGTATGATACAGAATTAGCAGGAACTGCTGATAGAACAACCAGTGGTTCTAATATAAGATTTGATCCAACTATGAAACAATTCAAAATCACTAAACCCGGAATGTGGGTAGTTACAGTTAAATCTTTAGCAGCACACGCTGAATGTGGCACACCAACACTAAATAAAACTTGGAATATCTTTGTGCCAAAACCCGCAGACTGGGACGAGTCCGCACCAGTTATTGAAACTCAAACTGAACAAGTAAAAGAAGTAACTAAAACATTAGAACAAATTGGTATAAAAGATGTAGACCCCTTAAAGGCTTTTGCAGGAGTTGTTATTGGTGGTGGTCTACTTGTTTATGGAGTTCTATCACTTTTAACTTCCAAGAAACAGGAAGATATAAGTAAGTCCCCGACTGAATAATGTGCGTGACTGAAAGATTGGTATTGCTTGACGGCGGTTTCTTCGTATCACGGATGGCCAAACATTGGGCACCAAAAGGTAGATTTTCCAGATGGATGAAAAAAGTAGAGCGTAAGAAGATGAATTATGCACACTTTTTAAATAAAGTTAGGCGCACAGTATTCCAAGATCTTAATTACATACAGATGAGAATCAATCAGGCAGGCTACAGTAATTGTGATGTCCAAGTTTGTTGGGATGGCAGTAATGGACGTAACCACCGTGGAAAGTTGTATCAAAATTATAAGGCTAACCGAGTTCCGAAAACTAAACTTGAAGATTATGATGCTGGAGTATACACCAACAGAGATATCAGAGTAGATTATGAAGCACTTAATTTAGATGCTATGAAATTGCGTAAGAACTTTATTGGCCATTATACAAAAGATTTGGAAGCAGATGATTTGTTGGCTGACTTTGTTGCTGACAATTTGGATGCAGATATAATTATATTTACACAGGACTCAGACATCCACCAACTATTAGCAATCCACCCCGGCATTAAGTTCCATAATTTTACTGAGGCATTAACACCAGTTAATAATTTTAATTTTAATTTATATTCTGATTGGAAATCCATGGCAGGTGATGCATCAGACAACATCCCCGGCGTTCCGAATCTTGGTCCTAAAAAAGCCACCGAATTAATCATCAAGTTTGGAGCATTAGAAAACATGCCAATAGATATATTTAATAATTATACACTGGCCATTGGTTTCCAGAATCATGCATCTGAAACATTATTGGCATACATTAAAGATAATGACAAGTCTGAAGGTTGGGGTAAGCGTAAGTATGGCATAGTGTGGTCCCAAATTGAAAATAAAGAATCATTCATTTTGAGTGAAAATCAATATCAGAAACTTATTGCTGCTGATGTAGTAGAAAATGTATGGTTTATCAAAGAATCTTATTTTGATACTATTAAAGATTACAGAGAAATTATTGCTTTGCCCTCAAGATTATACTCGAGAAAAAGCAAAGATTAATATGGGTAGTGCAAGGAGTAGGTTATATGAATGAAATTAACTTAGACCTGTCTATGATGTTGTCCATGGTGGCCGAGTTTGAAAAAACTGGTCAAAAGAATCTTTATAATTTTATGTTAACAATATTAACTGCTGGCAGTGTTTGGAGAGATCCACCAATCATCAATATCACCCATGCTGGCGAGGAAGCCGAGTTCGACGAAGAATTAGCAAATAGGTTGGATTTAATAGCACAAGGAAAAATATCACAAGCAAAAAAAGGATTAAAAAATTACAGTGATGCCGAATGAGTAATCAATTGATAGATTATTTATTAAGTTGTGACTTCGATCAGGATGCAATTACTGAGGGAAGTTCTTCAACCGAATCCTCTGATTGGCTAATTGATATTATTACTACTCATGCCCCAGAAGCCAAAAAGATTATGGAAATTGGACTTAATCTTGGACACTCATCAGATAAACTTTTAACCAATACTGATTCCCACATTACCAGTTTTGATTTGTTGGAGTTTGATTACAGTGAGTTTGTAGTTGATTATTTTAAGAAATATTATGCCAATCGCCACGATATTATTTCTGGAGATAGCACTATAGTTGTCCCACAATATGCAAAGGAAACAAATAATAAGTTTGATGTTATATTTATTGATGGTGGCCATGCTTATGAAATAGCAAAGGCAGATTTAGAAAATTGTCGCATACTTAGTAATAAAAATACAATTGTAATCTTGGATGATGTAGTCCGAAATGGATATTTTGATGGAAATCCTGTTTTTGCACAACATTGGAATTATGGTCCAACTAAAGTTTGGGATGAAATGGTTGCAGCAGGAATTATTGAAGAAATTGAAGGTAGTTATCGGGTTTTTGCTGGTGGTCGTGGGCTTGTGGCTGGAAGATATATTAGGTGATTTTTATGTTATGGACATTATTTTGGATATTATTATTTGGATTGGCATTTGGACACGATTATACGGTGGATGAGTATTAATGAATCCTACTTGCCCTTGTTGTTCCAGTTTCACACCAAAGGAACTTGAGTTAACCAAGAATGGTGATTCTTGGGAATGCGGTTGTGGGTATGCAATAGTTATCAAGAAATAGTTAAATAGGTGGTTACCTTAACATTTATTATGGAAGACGACACTAAGAAAATTATCTCCATTAGTGTGGACTCAAAAGAAAAGCCACGCACGAAGCAACTTTGCGAGATGTTGCTAAATGCCGAAATCGAGAATCTCGATACAGGGGATATCAAACTTTGGGATTCTGAAAATCCCTCAGATTGTGCGCTTTTTGAACGTAAGACTTGGGCCGATGCTTATGGTTCATGGCAATCTCGAAGGATGCAAGAACAGGTCAGTAGATTAGTGACTTCAGCACCAAGAACTTATTTAATTATTGAAGGGACTTCTAAAGATATATTTACTGCTAATAGTAGTCAGGTTAGGTCATTACAACAGTTCCTAAATCGCATGTCTTCAGAAGTGCTACCAGTAGTCTACACAGATTCTTTAGATGAGACAATTAGATTTATAAGAAGCCATGCTCTCCGAATGTCAGAAGGAGAAGTCCATCAACTGATCCGCCCAGTGACAGTAGTGACATCAACATCTAATAAACATCACGCACTCTTGGAACAGATACCTCGTGTTGGTAAAAACTTGGCTAAAAAGATTTATGGTGAATATGGTTGTGTTGCAGACTTCATGGTTAATTTCCCAACCACTTCTGAATCAGTAGGTGTAAAGCCCAATTCAGTTACCTATAAGAAAATATGTTTATTCCTTGAAGAAGTTTGGAATACAAAAGTAGACCGTGAAATCATCTGGCAAGCCAAATCTACACCATCTGGATTAGATACCCTACCCGTTCAGGGTCTTGAAGACATCATTTCGGAGCAGCAAACAAAATTATTTTAGTGATGTCCTATGTGTAGAGTTTGTGGTCGGGATTTAATTCGTGGCAAGTTTAATTTTTGGGATGATAATTATTGCAGTTATTATTGTCAAGTTTTTGATGAGCGAAACTTAACTATGGTTAAACTTTCCGACTCAGTTCACCATAACGACCATCCATTAATTTACCCCCGAATCATAGTTCCCTGCGAAACATGTGGTGGTGACACTACTATTCGTTGGTCAGAAATGCGAAGTAATAAAGCATTTTGTAATCAGAAATGTAATAATATTAAAATTAAAAAATCAATTAAACATTATTTTCCACTTAAAGTCTTAAAACATGCAAAGACCCCCCTATTAGCAGGTGATATTTCTAAAATCTGCGATGGCCAACAAATACACATATTCACATCAACTTCTGTTGCTAATATTTTGAGGCAATATACTTCCAAAGGGATCGTTGAGAGAGTCTGGGGTGGAGACTTTTCTCCATCTTTAAAAACATATTTATATGTGATGTCTGAGAGTAGTAAATCAAAACCAGTTAAGTCATTTTTACTCTAAATCTACCGCAATCTTTATAAGGGTAATGTCAACAATCAGAAATTATGGCCAAAACTCCTCTTTATAACAAGGTCGCCCAATCCGAAAAACCCCAAATGACTTTGGGACAACTTTACGAACTTTGGAAAAATGGTAAACTTGATGTAGATTCATATCAACGAAACTTCGTTGACCGCAAATCTAAGTGGAATACTGCTTTGATTGAATCCCAAGTTTGTGGTATTAGTTTGGGCGAAGTTATTATTCAAAAGATTGATTCCGAAGATGGTTTAGATACTATGAACTATGTGGTGGATGGTCAGCACCGCATTGAAACCCTGATGCGATACATGGATGGTCAACTAAAAATGAGTCGTCGTTATCAAGAACACACTAATCAAGAACATCTTGGCAATATGGTTTGGAGCCAATTACCCAGCAGTTTTCAACAAGCACTTTCAGGTTCTTCACTATCTGTTTATGCTTTTGTAGAAGATGAAGATTACAGTGCTGACCAAATCTTTTTGAAAATGAATCAAGGTGGCAACGGTATTTCTAAGATTGATAAGTTCCATGCTGAACACCACAATGAACCCAGTTATGAGTTTATTTATGGCTATGCTAATGTCCAATGGCTTGCATATACCAAGGTAGGTGCACCTAAAAGACACCATGTTCGTCGTTTGCTTCAACATTTGATGGATTATACCCTTTATTGTAGGGGTGAAGACTATAATAAGAACAATCTTGAAATGGATTTCTATACTAAAGAAATTGCCACATGGTCTGAAAACAAAATGCGGAAGGAATTGAAAAAGGTTGATGATTTTATTACACTCTATGCTACACTTTCTGCTGCTGGAAATGGAGAGAGAGTCACTGATGGTAAATCAGCACGACAAGATATTTTCGCCAACATTGTGCTACGCTCTATTTTAGATAAATACAGTAAGAGTGCACTCATTCAAAATATTCAAGCAGTCCGTAGTTTCTGGGACTCATGGATGTCAACCAATGAAATTAAGTTTATAGACAGTTCCCAAGACCCTCGTCGTAGTTATGTTATCCCTGCTACTTTTAATCCAGTGATTAAGGATTTTCTTTCTGAATTGGATCAGTATCTAAAACTTCCTATTATTAAGCCCGGAGTTACTGCCACCCAAAGAAAACAAATTATTGGTGCTGCTACTGGAGATGATGGAAAAGTAGAAGATGCTATCACAGGAGTGAGGTTAGAACCCAGTATGGTAGACGTGGGACATAAAGTAGCCCGTGCTGACGGTGGAGATACATCACCCTCCAACTTAGAACTACAACATAAAACTATTAATCGTTCAAGGAGAGTTTAACTTGAGTCATACATTTATTCTTAATGACGTAGTATCTGGAATTAATTCCTTAGATTCCGATATTGAAATCCAGAGTGCATTCTTTGACCCACCATACAACATTGGATTCCGTTATTCTGATAAAGTTAATGATAATCTTCCTGAGACTCAATACCATCAATTGATTGCCGACACATTTTCTGCACTCAAACCCCGGCTTAGTGCCAATGGTTCTGCTTTCTTAGTTCACTATCCAGAAGCCTGTGCCAGATTGTTGCCAATTATTGAAGCCCAAGGATTTAGATTACAGCAATGGATTTCATGGGTTTATCCATCTAACATTGGACACACAAAGAAGCGATTTACTACTGCTCATCGAGCATTACTTTGGTTCGTTCACGAAGACTGTAAACAACCTTTGTTTTATCCCGAAAGAGATACTCAACCATATCGCAATCCAAAAGACCCACGAGTTATGACTCAAATTGCTAAGGGTAAGACTGGGACTCATGCCTATGATTGGTGGGATATAAATATGGTTAAAGCAGGTTCTAAGGAACACAATGGTTGGTATAATCAAATACCATCTGCACTAATTAAAAGAATGATATTGACTACTTCTGAAGTTGGTGATTATGTCTTAGACGGATTCGCTGGCAGTTGTAGTATGTGGCCTGTGGCAAATGAACACGGAAGAAATGCTATACTTATTGATTTGGATCCTGAATCTCATAAAAAGTTTCAGGAGTTTGAGTCTGCATGATTAAAGCATGGGCTAATTGTCCCTACCCACCCATCCCTAAAGAAGAACGGGTGGAACAAAACTCATTAGCATTTTGTGTTTCATGTAATTCACTTAAGCCCATAGATAAAACTATACATCAACTTTGTGGTCAGTGCACCCATAGTTGGAGATGGGCAGGTAATGATTGTGATATGCCTTTGTGTGAGAAAACAGCAGACGGCAAAGGTAGATTCCACCTCCGCAAAAATAAAATACTTTGTGCGAGTTGTTATACGGTTTGGAATAAGAAATCAGATTGGGCATGGGAACGGATAGTGGAATATCGTCATGCATGGAACTCACGACCTGCTACATTTCAAAATACTACATTTTCTTTAGTGGATAATCCTTTAAAATATGAAGATATAGGCATTTGTGCAAAATGTAAAGAGGAACGCCCCATCATGACTCCAAAATATCATTTTTGTAATAACTGCTCAACCACAGAAAAATATATTGGAGAAACCTGTTGGTGTTGTGGGGATATAGGTGGGACCAATACAGCCAGTATTCACTACTACATGAACGAAAGCATTTTTGTTTGTAATAATTGTAATCAATCAAAAAACAAATACAAACTTTCTTCATATTCTGTCCTCAAAAATCAAATTAAAACTCGTCATAAATGCGATTTATGTGCGATACCAATTATCCATGATGGACTATGTTCAACCACAAGTGCAAACATAGACCATGACCATAAATCATTGATAGTGAGAGGAGTATTATGTTCTTCATGTAATAAAATTGAAGGATATGTCAAGAAGTTAGAGAATCCAAAAGAGTGGGTTAGAAAGTTAGGCACATATTGGGAAAACCCCCCATTGGATATACATGGTATTCATTAATTGTTTTTTATTAAATGACCAAAGATTAAATACCAGTAATGTTTAAGTATATTTATGATCTGGGGTGACACAGTTAGGCCAGAGGTAATGAAACGTTGGTTCTTTTCTGGGTATACTAATGCGGCAGCAGAAAGAGAACTCCGCATCTGGAATGAAGTCGAAGGTTTGTATTGGCACAAAAAAATTGTTATTGATGTATTCAAAGGGCCAACATTCGAACAAGGATTGGATGCTGGAGCGTCTTATTGGGTGGCAGAAATAGGTGATGGTTCGGAAGACATTCCATACTCTAATGCCCAAGTAAGTAGGGGTAATGCCACTGCAAAAAAATGGGTATTATATCAGGGAATCGATAATTTGAATAATCCAAAATGGGTTCTTGATGCATACTCAAGAATTACCCATGATGGGGTAGTTGCACCGGGAGTAGCAAGTGATTGGGATTCTTGGATGGAACTTTATAGTGTAGCAATACATCCTGCAAGTAGACAGTTTCATGTGGCAATTAATTTACAGTTTTATAATGAGAAGTTCCTAAAAGCATAAATACCAGTAAGGTATTATATTATTTATGGGGTTCAAGCGGTTAGTAAATGCATCAATATCTGCTGACCAGTTCAAGAAGTGGTTCTTTTCTGGATACACCAATGCTAATGGAGGCAGAGAACTTGAAATCTTTAATTCGGTTGCAGAGTTAGTATGGCGTCGTAGAGATAGAAAATATAACGTAGGTAGCCCCACCGCCCCAAATCCAGAACATATCAACGACTACCACCCATATTATTGGGAAACTTCCGTTTACTTAAAAGGTGGTGCCCAAGCGGGTGGGACCAGTAAAGTCTGGCAAGTGTGGTTGAATAATGCTGAAGGTCACCCAAATGATAAAGAATCATGGACTCTTAGGGAGTTGGAATTATCTTCTGCGTCCAATGACAAAAACTACACGACCATGTGGAGTTTGGGTATTTATCCGGGACTGATGTTACATCAATCCATTAATTGGGAATATATATTGTATGATGGGATCTATTCTCGTGCAAAACCCATAAGCATAAATAGGTGATTACATCCACTTTACGCTATGAGTCTTAACGCTACACTCAGAGTCCCACTGGCTAAGAACATACTGCGTGGGTTCGAAGCCATAAACGAAGAGGGAATACTTTGTTTCGACGAATCGGGCCTATCAGTAATGTTAGTTGATGGAAATCATTATAAAATGCTACGAGTAGTTGTTCCTGCCGAAGCCTTCCAGTCTTATGAGTATTCTTTTGATAAACCCCAAGAAGTGGGAGTTATTTTTGCTCGCATGGGTGCTATCATAAAAACTTTAGTTGCCAAAGACGAGTTAACACTTGCTATTGATACTCACAAAGACAATCCCCGGTTTAGACTATTGGCAAATGGTATTAGTCAAACTGTAAAACTATTGCGTCTTGATTTAATGAATCGAGTAGATGCATGGCCACAAAGGGATTGGGACTATCAGACAACAATCCCCGGCAAAAACGTTAAAGACTTTTTGAGAACTGTTGAAAAGACAGTTTCATTTACATTGTCTGCAGAAGGCATAAATGAGGATTCCTCAATAGTCTTCCAATCCAATTCTCAAGACGAACCAGTCATCTGGAAACATCCAGTAGATTTATCTGGAGAAGTCGGTCCAACATTGTTTACCACAACTGAGGTTGCAAGCAGTTTAACTGCTGTTGGTAAAAATGATATAGATATTCGAGGTGCTTTGCAATCACCCGTTGAGTTTGATTGGAACATTGAAGGTTGCCAATTTACTGCATTAATTGCTAATAGGAGTTGAATTGAATGGAAAAGGGAAAAATAATCCGTAGACGAAAGAGTAAACCAACAAGTTATCAGGCTGCAAAGTCATTAGTGATCATTGCTGAAGAAGTAACCGCCCAGATATTAATTGACAGATTGATTGATTTGGGTCGGCGTGAGATTCCAACAAAGCGTAGTTTAAGTGCTATGATGAAAAAGGATAGAGACTTTGAAACAGTTCCAACCACTTCCTCTCGTGGCCCAACTACATTCCGTAGAATTGCTTAGTTTTATTTTCAATATTTTCTTGAAATATCAAAAGGTCTTGAACCCGATTTGATAATAATCATAAACAACCATAATGGTCTATAACAAACTCTACATCTTTCACTTAGGGTTTTGAACCCAAAAAGAAAAGCATATATAGTTGGTCCCAACCATAGGTGTTTGCATGATAAATAGATTCTATTTAACCGACACTTTTGTTGAGAAATACAAGCGTAAGAAAGCACCTTTTGGCTTCAATGGTTTGGGTGAATTAGTTTATAATAGGACTTACTCTCGTCTGAAAGAAAATGGCAAAAATGAACAATGGTGGGAAACCGTTCAACGAGTTGTCGAAGGAACTTTTAATATGCAAAAGAAACATATTGAACATAATGGGTTGGGTTGGAATGCATGGAAAGCACAACACTCTGCACAAGAGATGTATGAACGTATTTTTAATATGAAGTTTCTGCCTCCGGGTCGTGGTCTATGGGCTATGGGAACATCAATTACAGAAGAAAAAGAACTTCATGCTGCTTTAAACAATTGCGCTTTCGTTTCCACTGCTAATCTTAAAGATGATTTGTCTAAGCCATTTACTTTTCTTATGGATGGTTCTATGCTTGGTGTAGGCGTAGGCTTTGATACTAAGGGTGCTGGCCAGATTATAGTTAAAGGCCCTGCCGCAAACAGACACACAGAAGAGTTTGTGATTCCTGACACTCGTGAAGGATGGGTAGAATCCTTGAGAATGCTTATTGAATCATATTTCTTAGGCACAGCCCCAATTACTTTTGATTATTCTGTTATTAGGCCATTGGGTATGCCAATTAAAGGATTTGGTGGTGAATCATCAGGCCCAAGACCTCTCGTTGAAATGCATGAAACCATTAGTGAAGTATTATCCCGTGAAATAGGAAATCCAATTAGCCTTACAGCCATTGTTGATATTATGAATCTAATTGGCAAGTGTGTTGTAGCAGGTAATGTTCGTCGCTCTGCAGAAATTGTTTTCGGACCTGCAGATTCAGAAGAATATATTGATCTAAAAAACTATGAGGTAAATCCTCATCGTGAAACCTATGGTTGGACTTCTAATAATAGTATCTATGCTGACATTGGTATGGATTATACAGAATCATCAGCACGAATAAAATTAAATGGTGAACCCGGATTCGCATGGTTAGAAAATATGCGAGCATTTGGTCGTATGGCTGATGCACCTAATTGGAAAGACCATCGTGCTTCAGGAGGAAATCCTTGTCTGGAACAGACACTTGAATCATATGAACTTTGTTGCTTAGTAGAAACATTCCCAACCAACCACGATTCTATTGATGATTACCTTAAGACCCTCAAATATGCTTATCTATATGCTAAGACAGTTACTCTTGGAAAAACCCATTGGCCAGAAACAAACCGAGTTATGTTGCGTAATCGTAGGATTGGGTGTAGTATGTCAGGAATTGCACAATTCCTTGCTTCTCGTGGGCTAACTAAACTTATTGACTGGATGGATGCTGGATACGAACACATTCAGAAATTGGATGATGACTATTCCAATTGGTTTGCTATACCTAAGTCTATTAAGACTACATCAATTAAGCCATCAGGAACTGTCAGCCTTTTGGCAGGTGCCACCCCCGGCATTCACTTCCCAGAATCCAGATATTATATTAGGCGTATGAGAATCGGAATTACTTCTAATTTGTTGGCACCTTTGAAAAAGGCTGGTTATAAAATTGAACCTGCTTTCGGTGCTGAGAAAGATACAGTAGTTGTTGAAATCCCTGTCGATGTTGGTGCTAATGTTCGCACTGTTTCTGAGGTTTCTATGTGGGAACAATTGGCTTTGGCCTCTGCTGCCCAACGTTATTGGGCAGATAATCAAGTATCTTGCACAGTGACTTTCGATCCTGAAACTGAGGGTGACCAATTGAACCATGCACTTGATATTTATCAGTATCAACTTAAGGGTATTTCTTTCCTACCTCGTTTAGACCATGGAGCATATCCACAGATGCCCTACGAATCTATTGATGTTGAAACTTATCATTCCCTAAATAATGCACTTGGTAAACTTAATTTTGGTAGAATCCGTGGTGAAGAAATTGTTGTAGAGCGATTCTGTGATAATGATGTGTGTGAAATTGATTTCGTAGCAAGTGTTACTGAGTTACCCATTGATTCAAAAGATGAAGTAAAACCTCTTGATTCATAAGAGGGATTTGAAACCATTGTTTAATCACTATTAATACTATTAAACAGAAGGTATAAATAGTAGTTCCCACCAAATACTAATATGGGTCGCAGTAAAGCACAATTAATCACTAACATGGCAACAAAAATGATGAGTAAAGATCCTGCCACGGCACAAGATGTCTATATGTCATTACGTGCACAAGGTTGTTATTACCTCCCAACAGTTCGTGAAATAAGTTTTGCACTTCGCACAGATAAGCGGTTTTTTGAACTCGGAAAAGTGAAAGTAGGTAGTCTGGTTCGCAATCGTTCACATGATGTATGCCTATGGGGAAGAACCGATATTAACTATAATTAACTATAACGTTATCATATTTGGACCAATAACAAAATATATATAGTGGTTTAATGTATTTTATTTATGGACTTCGAGTTAGCCTTAGTCAGTGCGGAAGTTCGTTCTGAGATTATCCACAATAGTTGCACTGATGCTCAGCATCGTTTAGTCCACCTCAATACCTGTTGCCAGATCCTATTAAGAAAAATGCAACGAATGTTGGGGGCTTAATAGTTGGTAGCAAAAAATGATAAAGAATTAGTCGAAGACTTTGTTGGAGAGTTTGCCAGCATGATGTCTGGATTTTTACAAGACTATGAATCTTATAGTGACTCATTGGCCCGCATGGAAGAAAATGTTTCTTCATTACACAAGGATATTTCATCAGTTACTAAAATAGTCCGTGACGGGAATGGTCAGGCACCATTGATGACCCGTATGGCTATTTTGGAAGAACGGGCTACCACAGACGACAACACAAAAAGAAAATATTGGGAGTTATTACTTACCGCACTCCCCGGCGTAATAGCAGTATTTCTTGTGTTGTGATACTTTGAGTGCAACTCTATTTTATTGCATATTAGTTGCAATCGTTTTAGTAGGTATTATTTTTGATTTATTCAGAGGTCTTGAAGACAAATTATAAATAGTAGTATCTACCATATGTCTTTATGCCATATGCAGACCCTGCTAAGAAACAAGAGTATATGGCTCGTTACAATTCTGAATACTACGAGTCGAAGCGAGATGTCATCATACCTCGTGTAAATATAAATAAAAATAAACTAAGACAAGATAAGAAAGAGTGGAGTCTTCAATCAACAAGTGGACATTGTTATTATTGCCCACAGAACAATCCAGCATATTTATTAGTTCGTTCACTCAATCGAGTTCTATTACCTACCCCGGTTTGTGACCAGTCTTGGGACACACTAAAAACACATACAGACCAGTTAGAAATAATTTGCACAGTCTGTGATCGAGACCGTAGACGCAGACCAACCAAAGTATAAATAGTTGTCCAATAAATATATTATCATGCTTACTACCATTATGATCTCTAACCAGATTCCAACTGGGGAAATAGGTCATAGTAATTCTGCCATTTACATGTGGCTTAGTTCCATCTTTTGGCCGGGTGCTTACCCACCAGATAAAAACGATAAAATATTAATACCATTTAGCACAAAATATAAATCAGGTTATTATGGAGAAATTGTAGGAAAGGACCAAGCAGGACGGCAGATAGATTTGTATTGGCACACAGACAATTATCAAAGACCAACTTGGATAGCATTTACTGAGGTTGATGACTCGCAGCGCAAACGCATCTGGGAACAGGCGACAAACTTGGAAGATGTCGAACTTTCAGTTCGAGAGGCTGCGAAGACTTCATTTATTAATTCAGAAAATATACTTTTTTGGGATAATTTGGATTTCAAGAAAAAAATGTGGAGTTCTAATGACAACTCCGACACTGAGGCACTAAAACGATATAAAGAAGCAGTGATACTCATTCACGAATATCATGAGGCCATAAACAGACCAAATATTCGGGGGCTATGGGGGCTACTATGACACAAGAGGATT
>TARA_R110001599_G_scaffold95930_5_pt1 | contig 18910 bp, 20 predicted proteins | sample TARA_R110001599 | Tara Oceans TARA_R110001599 (sample SAMEA4398360) | marine metagenome | biome: Polar Biome; feature: [MES] marine water layer (ENVO:01000295) within the mesopelagic zone...; material: water (ENVO:00002006), including particulate matter (ENVO:01000060) such as...... | reverse complement strand
CGCTGTTCTAGCAGAATTTCACCGGCAGGGTTTTCAATAATGAGCAGGTGAATCTCACGGACTGGCGTCACCTTTTTTGGTTTTTTACCGGGGTAATTGGTCTGGGTCCCTGCGGCGTAGGCTTCGCAGCCAGATTGTACCGGGCACTCTGGGCATTTGGGCTTGCTGCGGGTGCAGAGAGTAGCACCGAGATCCATAATAGCTTGGGTGTAGTCGGCTACTCTTTTTTTAGGGGTAAGGTCTTCGGCGAGTAGCCATAACTGGCTTTCTACGTCTTTGATACCGGGCCAGCCGTCGATGGCGGCGTAGCGGCTGAGTACCCGCTTTACATTGCCGTCGAGAATCGGTGCGCGGCCGCCAATAGCAATAGAGTAAATTGCAGCAGCGGTGGAGCGGCCTATGCCGGGTAGGGTTTGAATAGTCTCGGGGTCGCCGGGAAATACGCCACCGAAGTCTTCACATATCATTTTGGCGGCTTTGTGCAGGTTGCGGGCGCGGGCGTAGTAACCCAGTCCCGTCCACAGCGCGAGGACTTCATCATTAGGCGCGAGCGCAAGGCTGACAATGTCGGGGAAGCGCGCCATAAACCTGAGGTAATAAGGAATTACGGTGCTGACCTGGGTTTGTTGCAGCATGATTTCTGAGACCCAGACCCGATAGGGGCTGATGTCTTGTTGCCAAGGTAGGTCTTTGCGGCCGGCAATATCAAACCATTGCAGCAATTGCTCGCTAAACAGCTGTTTGCTCATGCTGTTGGGCGTTGCCACTGCCAAAAGTTGTGGGTGGCGGTGAAGCCCAGCTCTGAAAACAGATTGATGAGTTCCGGCGCGTGCTGCAGATCAGCGGAAATTGACTGCAGGTCATCGGGCAGTTGTTTCATAGCCTGAATGATTAACTGTCGTGCAACCCCTCGTCGGCGGGTAACTTCGCGCACCGAGAGTTGGGCTAATTGATAATCTCCGTCATATATCGGCGTAAGAGTGCAGGCCGACAATAGGCGACCATTAAAGCGGCCGCCAAAGAGAATTATTTTGCCTGCTGCCGCCTGCGCCACCAGCTTGGTGCTGGTGCCGGGGTAGAGGATTTCCAGATCATTGCTGTCTTGCGGGTCTGGTTTAGTGATGATTTCTGCGTATACGGGCATTTATGACGCTTCTGCTTGGTGTAATAAGGTTCGGGATTTTTTATAATACGCTATTGTAAGCAAATAACCGACGAGGCGTCGATGAACGAGCGCAAAGCTACGATCAGCCGTAACACCCTTGAAACGCAGATTACTGTGACCGTAAACCTTGATGGCACAGGTAAATCCCATTTTGAGACTGGGGTTCCCTTTCTTGATCATATGATGGATCAAATTTCCCGACACGGTCTAATTGATCTAGACGTTCATGCGGTGGGTGATTTACACATTGACGCTCATCACACCGTTGAAGACATCGGCATTACCATGGGCCAAGCCTTTGCGGAGGCGGTTGGCGACAAAAAAGGCATTACTCGCTACGGCCACGCATACGTGCCTTTAGACGAGGCCTTGTCGCGCGTGGTTATCGACTTCTCTGGTCGCGCCGGGCTGGAATATCACGTGCCTTATACCCGTGGTAGTGTGGGCGGCTTTGATGTGGATTTGTTCTCTGAGTTTTTCCACGGCTTTGTTAATCACGCCAAAGTTACCCTGCATATCGATAATCTGCGTGGTAAAAATACCCACCATCAGGCTGAGACTGTGTTTAAAGCATTTGGCCGTGCTCTGCGCATGGCTTTGCAGCCAGATGAGCGGATGGCGGGAATTACGCCTTCTACCAAGGGTAGTCTCTAGGATTTTTCAATATGAGTAAGTCTTCCGTTGCCGTAATCGACTACGGCATGGGTAATTTGCACTCGGTGGCCAGTGCCCTCGAGAAGGTTGGCGATGGCGTTAAGGTCGTGGTCACCGATTGCCCTGAAACTATTTTAAGTGCTGACCGCGTAATCTTCCCCGGTGTGGGTGCGATTCGTGATTGCATGGCCGAGCTCAGATCTCGCGGCTTAGACGAGGTGATACAGGAAGTGGCCGCCCAAAAGCCGCTGCTTGGTATTTGCCTGGGCATGCAGGCTTTGTTGGAAACCAGCGAAGAAAATGGCGGCGTTGAGTGTTTAGACGTATTGCCGGGCGCAGTTAAATTCTTTGGCAGTGATCTGCGCGATGCTGCTGGTGGCCGCCTAAAAGTTCCCCACATGGGTTGGAATAACGTTAGCCAAGCCATTGAGCACCCGCTGTGGGCGGGTATTCCCGACGCTAGCCGTTTCTATTTTGTGCATAGCTATTACGTCGATGCGCCAGAATTTGTGGCGGGTAGCTGCGATTACGGCGTGCGAGTGCACGCGGCGCTGGCCTGCGATAATGTATTTGCTGTGCAGTTTCACCCTGAAAAAAGCGGTGATATGGGCCTGCGTCTGCTGAGCAATTTTTTGAGCTGGGATCGCCCTGCGGCCTTCTTTCCAGTGACTGACTAAAATTAAGGTTTTACTATGCTGATTATTCCCGCGATTGATTTAAAAGACGGCCATTGCGTGCGCCTGCGTCAGGGCGAAATGGATGATGCGACTGTTTACGGTAGCGATCCCGTTGAAATGGCTGCGCGCTGGGTGAAAGAAGGCTGCCGTCGTCTGCATTTGGTCGATCTTAATGGTGCTTTTGAAGGCAAGCCCATGAATGGCGAAGCAGTTAGCGCTATTGCCAAAGCCTACCCAAACCTGCCGATTCAAATTGGCGGTGGTATCCGCTCTTTGCATACCATTGAGCAGTATTTGGATGCCGGTGTGAATTACGTGATTATCGGCACCAAAGCAGTTAAAGAGCCTAAGTTTGTTGCAGAGGCATGCAAGGCCTTTCCCGGCTCAGTGATTGTTGGTCTAGATGCCAAAGACGGCTTGGTGGCGACCGATGGTTGGGCAGAAGTATCTACTTTGCTGGCCACTGAGTTGGCTAAGCGCTTTGAGCAAGATGGTGTTGATTCCATTGTCTATACCGATATCGCCCGCGACGGCATGATGCAGGGCGTGAACATTGACGCGACTGTTGCGATGGCCAAGGCTTCTGGTCTGCCGGTGATTGCCTCTGGCGGCGTGACGAATATGGATGATATCCGTGCACTGCAAGCGGTGGCTGATGCGGGTATTCTCGGCGCCATTACTGGCCGCGCTATTTACGAAGGTCAACTTGATTTGCGCGAAGCGCAAAGCTATTGCGACGGCAAGGCTTAACACCGGAATAGGACAGCATAATGGCTCTGGCTAAACGTATTATTCCCTGCCTAGACGTCGACAAAGGTCGCGTGGTGAAAGGCGTAAATTTTGTTGGCATTCGCGATGCGGGTGATCCTGTTGAGGTAGCCAAGCGCTATAACGAACAGGGCGCTGATGAAATTACCTTTTTAGATATTACCGCCACCCATGAAGGCCGGGAAACCACCGCGCATATCGTTGAACAAATTGCTGCAGAGGTTTTTATTCCGCTTACGGTTGGCGGTGGTATTCGCGAGATCAAAGATATTCGCGCCATGCTCAATGCCGGTGCCGATAAGGTGGGAATTAACTCGGCGGCAATTCACCGTCCCGATTTTGTGAAAGAAGCGGCTGACCGCTTTGGCTCGCAATGTATTGTTATTGCTATTGATGCCAAGCGGGTAGCGGATGAAGCAGATGGTCGTCCCCGTTGGGAAATCTTTACCCACGGTGGGCGCAAACCCACCGGCATTAACGCCGTGGAATGGGCGGTAAAAATGGTCAATAACGGCGCCGGTGAGGTGCTGTTAACGAGTATGGACGGCGATGGAACTAAGGCCGGCTACGACTTGGGCTTAACGCGGGCAATATCCGACGCCGTGGCAGTGCCGGTAATTGCCTCCGGCGGCGTAGGTAATCTTGATCACATGGTGGAGGGGATTATTGAAGGGTGTGCTGACGCGGTATTGGCTGCCAGCATATTCCATTTTGGCGAGTTCACTGTGCCAGAGGCCAAGGCCTATATGGCGGCGCGGGGAATAGAAGTCCGCTTATAAAAAAACGGGCCGCAAGGCCCGTTTTTTTAGGCTGCTATTATTAGCGCTTACTCTGTTGTGGTGTCAGTTTTGGCATCGCTTTCTGCTAGCGCCTTTTTGGCGCTAGACATAATGTGCAAGCCTTTCAGTAAATTCAGCGCTTCATAGAGCTGATTGTCATTGGCGGCTAACTCGCTGCTGTCGTTTTTGTCTTTCTTATCTTGCTTGCGGCTTTTGCTGTCGCTCTCTGCGCCATCGCCACGACCAAGGTGGCCAGCCAGGTCAGCTTCAGTTACTTGAATGCCGGCAGTCAATGCTTCAAACCGGGCTTTCTCTACCACTATGTCAGGAATAATGCCTTGGGCCTGAATAGACCGGCCACTCGGTGTGTAGTAACGGGCGGTGGTGAGTTTAATAGCGCTCTCTTCCGACAGTGGCAATACTGTTTGCACCGAGCCTTTGCCAAAGCTTTGGGTGCCGACAATCAGGGCGCGCTGATGATCTTGCAGGGCGCCAGCAACAATTTCCGAGGCCGACGCTGAGCCGCCATTAATTAATACCACCATTGGGGTGTCGTCGGCGGGGTTTTTGGCGCTGGCCATAAAGCGGCTATAGGCATTGGGGAGGCGGCCCTCGGTGTAGACAATTAAGCCGTCGTTGATAAATTCATCTACCACTTGAACTGAGGCTTGCAGCAAGCCGCCGGGGTTATTGCGCAAATCTAGGATTAAGCCCTTAAGTGCGACGCGGCTGGCTTTAAGTGTGGCGAGTTCTTTCTTTAAGTCTTGGCCGGTGCGACTCTGAAATTGAGAGATGCGAATATAGCCGTAGCCGGGCTGAAGCATTTCGCCGCGGACACTGGCCACGGTAATAACGTCGCGCTTTAGCATTACGTCAAAGGGCGCGTTGACACCGCTGCGTAAGATGGTGAGCACAATTTTACTGCCCGCCGGGCCGCGCATCAGCGTCACGGCTTCTTGCAGGTTCATGCCTTTAATTGGTTTGTTGTCGATTTGAATGATGAGGTCACCAGGCTGAATGCCCGCGCGCTGGGCTGGGGTGTCGTCGATTGGGGTAACGACTTTAATAAAGCCGTTTTCCATGCCTACCTCAATGCCCAGGCCGCCAAATTCACCCGTGGTGTGGTTTTGCAGATCTTCAAAGGAGCTGGCATCAAGGTAGTCAGAGTGGGGGTCGAGGCCACTGAGCATGCCGCGAATAGCATTTTCTAGCAGTGTTTTATCGTCGACCTCTTCCACGTAGCTGAGGCGGATCTGATTAAAAACATCGGCGAAATTACGCAGTGCCTGAAGGGGGAGCTGGCCTTGGCTGCCGTCTTCGGCGAGCTGTTCCGCTTGCTCTGTGCCGCTGTCATCACTGGCGAGAAGCGCAGTAGGTGTGGCGAGCAGCAGAATTAGCAGCGCGGAAAATGTGTGACGAAACATGTCAGGCATAAGTGAATTCCCAGAACGTCCTTGAAACGAAACTTATTGTATCTTGCTTTTGGGGTGAATGCTGCCGATGCGTTATTGGCACCAGCTGCGGGGGTCGGTGGGCCGCCCTTTGTAACGGATTTCAAAATACAATCCCGCCTGTCGTTGGCCGCCGCTATTCCCGACAGTCGCAATGCCTTCGCCGCCGCGCACCCAATCGCCCTCGCTGCGCAATAGGCTTTGGTTGTGTGCGTAAAGGCTGAGGTAGTCGCCGCCGTGGTCAACAATAATCAGTAGGCCGGCACCGCGGAGCCAGTCGGCAAAGACAACACGACCATTGTGGATGGCCTTAACGGCATCACCTTCATTGCCGCTAAGTTGTATGCCCTGCCAAGTAACTGCGCTGCCTTGCCGCGACGCACCGTAGCGATTCATTTGTTTGCCATTGATAGGCCACGGCATTTTGCCGCGCAAATCTTTAAAGGGTTTGTAATTGGCGGGCATTGCGATATTTGTCACTTCGCGCTCAACCGCTTGGAGTATGCTCTCGAGGTCTTTGCGTTGTTTGTCGAGTGAGCTTAGTGAGATGGTTTTGTTTGAGATCTCGCTGTCGATATTGGCCAATACTTTTGCGCGCTGCTGTTTTTGTGCGAGTAAGGTTTGTTGTTGCTGTTCGAGTTCGCGGCGGCTGATTGCTAGGGCGTCTGCCTCGGCGCTAATCGCGGGTTTGATTTTTTCTAAATCATTGAGGGTGTCGCGGTATTTGCTCAGTTCGTCACTGCGCGCGCGGTTAAAATAGTCGAAATAGGTCAGTGTGCGGCTGAGCCTTTCGGGGTTTTCTTGATTGAGTAGCATCTTTATCTGACTTTCTTTACCCAGGGCGTAGGCGCTGCGCACGTGTTCGGCAATAAGGGCTTTTTGATTTTGTTGTTGTTCACGCAATTGACGCTGGCGAACTTCTAGCTCGGTTAGTTTGCGTTGCTGCTGCTCAGATTTTTGCGTGATGCGGTGAAGTTTTGCGGCGGTGTGGCCTATGTCTTTTTCGATACTTTGCAGGGCTTTGGCAGCGCTGCTGCGTTCGCCTTGCTGGCTCGTAATTGCTTTTTTGAGACTGCCAATTTTTTGGTTTAATTCGCGCAGTTGCTGCTTGGTGGCTTCGCCGTCGGCGACGGCTGTGCCAGTCAGCAGCAATGTGCTCAGCAATAAAGTGGCCAGTACAAAAAAGTGGCTGAGCCTTAGGTGAGTGAGCACTGCGCGGGTCTTCAGGCGTCGCGAAGCAGGTTGACGCCAGTCATTTCAGTAGGTTGTTCTACGTCCATGAGTGCTAGCATCGTTGGTGCGATATCGGCAAGCTTGCCGCCGTTTTCCAGTAGTCGCTGCTGCTTATTGCCAACGTACACCAAAGGTACTAACTCTGTGGTGTGCTGGGTGTGGGCTTGGCCCGCATCATAGTCGACCATTTGCTCGCAGTTGCCATGGTCGGCAGTAATCAGGCAGTGGCCGCCGACTTCCAGTACCGCATCTGAAACTCGCTTGATGCAAATATCCAGTGCTTCAACGGCTTTGACTGCGGCTTCAAAGACACCTGTATGGCCAACCATATCGCCGTTGGCGTAGTTGCAGATGATGGTGTCGTAGTCGCCGCTGTGAATTGCTGCAACGAGTTGGTCGGTGAGCTCGGGTGCACTCATTTCTGGCTGTAAGTCGTAGGTGGCTACGTCGGGAGAGGCGATGAGTTTGCGATCTTCGCCTTTATAAAGTGCTTCGCGGCCGCCGCTAAAGAAAAATGTTACGTGCGCATATTTCTCGGTTTCGGCAATTCGCAACTGGGTCTTGCCCTGTTTTTCCATGACCTCGCCAAAGCTATTGTGCATGGTGCTGGGGGGGTAAGCGACACTGGCGGGGATGCTGTCGGCGTATTCTGTTGTTGTCACAAAATCGGCGAGCGCTGGATGAACTTTGCGCTCAAAGCCGTCAAAGTCCTTGTCGACAAAGGCGCGGGTGATTTCGCGTGCGCGGTCCGCGCGGAAGTTCATAAATATTACGCTGTCGCCGTCGCTAATTTTGGCGTCGGCTTCACCGTCGTGCTGAATAATGGAGGCGCTGACAAATTCATCATTTTCGTCGCGATCATAGGCTGCTTGCAGGGCGTCGGCGGTGTTGCTGTATTGGTATTCGCCGCTGCCGCTGGTCAGCAAGTCGTAGGCTTTTTCAACGCGGTCCCAGCGATTGTCGCGGTCCATCGCGAAATAGCGGCCAATCAGTGTGGCGGTGCGGCCGCAAGCAAGTTCGGTAAATTTGGCGTCGAGCTTTTGCAGTGGTCCTAGCGCGCTGCGCGGTGGCGTGTCGCGGCCGTCGAGGAAAGCGTGTACATAGACTTGCTTGGCGCCGCGCTGGGCGGCCAGCTCGATCATTGCCAGTATATGATCCTCGTGGCTGTGAACGCCGCCAGATGAGAGTAGGCCGAGGATGTGCACCGCTTTGTTTGCTTGCACTGCTTTATCAACGGCGTGCGTGTAAACCGGATTATTGAAAAAGTCGCCGTCACTAATGGCCTTGTCGATGCGGGTGATGCTCTGGTAAACCACGCGGCCAGCGCCGAGGCTCATATGGCCAACTTCGGAGTTGCCCATTTGGCCATCGGGTAGGCCGACATCTAGGCCTGAACCGGAAATAAGTGTGTGGGGCGCGTTCAGCCAGAGGCGATCCCAGTTTGGCGTTTTGGCGTGGAAGATGGCGTTGTCTTTAGGGTCTTCGCGGTAGCCAAAGCCGTCGAGGATGACAAGTACGACAGGTTTTTTTGCTAGGGTGTTGGCCATAAATATGTTCGCTTCAGGACGATGGGGAATAGCTCGGTATTGTAGCTTTTTCGCTGAGTTGAGGCTATGCGAGGTGGGTGAGAAATACCGCTTGGCAGTGTATACTCTCGCTTTTTTCGCGAATTGTGCGACGCACAAGGCTAATGAGACGTTTTCATGGATAAATTAATCCCCTTTGTTGCTGAACAATGGATTCTGGTATCGGCATTAATTTCTTGCCTGTTGTTATTGAGTTTCCATGAGCAACGCCGCGCAGGTAAGAGTCTTACGCCTCAGCAAATGGTGAATTTGGTGAATCAGCAGGAAGCGCTGGTTATCGATTTGCGCGACAAAGCTGAATATAGCAAGGGCCATATTTTAGGTTCCATCAATCTGCCCTTTGCTAAGCTCGAGAAAGAAATCGCCGACAAGGCCGACAAAGATAAACCGCTGGTATTGGTATGCAAAATGGGCCAGCACTCTGGTGCCGCCGGGAAAAAGCTCGGTTCACTTGGCTACACCCAGGTTAATCGCTTAAAAGGTGGTATTTCTGAGTGGCAAATTATGCAGATGCCGCTTGTTAAAAAATAAAGACGATCGCTCTTTTACGAAGCCGTGTTTAGCAACAGCGAAAATGGTATAAACGAGGTAAGAATGGCTCAAGTTACAATCTACACTACGCGATTTTGTCCATTTTGTGTGCGCGCCAAACAATTGCTGAGCAGCAAAGGTGTGGCCTTTGACGAGATCCCTGTCGACGGGCGCAACGATTTACGGAGTGACCTGGCCAAGCGCAGCGGTCAGCGCACGGTTCCGCAAATTTGGGTAGGTGATACTCATGTTGGCGGTTGCGACGAATTGTATGCATTGGAGCGCAGTGCCAAGCTAGATGCGCTACTTGCCAGCTAACACCCTTGTGAAACGCGAAGCTGACCCATATATACGGTATAGCCCCTTTAATTAGTTTAGGAAACGGAAAACAATGCCAGAAGAAACGCCCGTTCAAGCCAAGTTTGCCCTGCAGCGTATTTACACTAAAGATGTGTCTTTTGAGTCTCCTGCCGGACCTATTATCTTTACTAAAGCGTGGAAGCCTAAAATACAGGTTGACCTTAATACGCGCAGCAAAGCGATTGCCGAAAATAACTACGAAGTCATTTTAACCGTCACGGTTACGGCTAAACTGGAAGATGATGAAACTGCCTTTTTGGTAGAGATACATCAAGCCGGTTTGTTTATTGCCGAAGGTATTGAGGGTGATCAACTGCGCCAGTTGCTGGGTATAGCTTGCCCTAATATGCTATTCCCGTATTTGCGCGAAGCGGTAGACGCGCTGGTAGTGAAAGGTGGCTTCCCAGCGTTGGCACTACAGCCTGTGAATTTTGAAGCACTGTATCGCCAGGCGGAAGAAGCTGCGGCGGCTAAAGCGGCAGAGGCTGCGTCAACGACGCACTAAGCTGTAAAGTGTCTACGTAAATACCGCTTTCTGCTTTTGGGGTGAGCGGTATTTTTTTACCTCTAATTTTGTTGTCGGCATAACTCCTTTTTTGGTGTTCCCTCTATGTTCCATATCGCCCTGTACGAGCCGCGGATCGCCCCTAATACTGGCAATATTATTCGCTTAGTTGCGAATAATGGCTGTCATCTTCATCTTATTGAGCCATTGGGCTTTGATATGGAAGAGAAGAAATTGCGCCGCGCGGGTTTAGATTATGCCGAGTTGGCGCGGGTGACGCGTCATCCGAACTACCCGAGTTTTTTGGCCGCCATGGCGGGGCGGCGTATATTTGCATTAACCACCAAGGGTAATCGCAACTACGCTGATGCCAAATTTGCTGCCGACGACGTATTACTGTTCGGCTCTGAAACTGCAGGACTACCCGCCGAAGTGCGGGAAAGTTTGGGGCAAGAACAATGCCTGCGTGTGCCGATGATGGCCGAGGCTCGAAGCCTGAATTTGTCGAATACCGTCGCTTTAGTGAGTTACGAAGCGTGGCGGCAAGTGGGATTTATGGGGGCAAGTCTGACGTCGGGCGTCTGACGTCGGACGAAAAAGCTGTGCGGAGCTTCGTTGTGTAACGTCAGCCGCCATATCAGTTTCTAAGCGTCAGACGCCCGACTGTGGCCCTTCAATCAATCCTCGTCATCTCCACCCATACCCAACTCCTTAATCTTACGAGTCAGAGTATTGCGTCCCCAGCCTAATAGATTAGATGCATCCCGGCGGCGGCCGTGGGTGTGGCGTAGTGCGGCTTCGATCATGATGCGTTCGAATTGCGGTACGGCGCGGTCGAGTAGTTTGTCGCGGCCCAGCATGAGCTCTTGATCGGCCCAGCGCTTGAGGTTGTCCTGCCAGTTAGAGGCCGGCGCGGCTTCACCTTGGGGTCTTTCTAGTAACTCAGGCGGCAGGTCGTTTATGTGTATTTCACGGCCAGAGGCCATGACGGTTAACCAGCGACAGGTGTTTTCCAGCTGGCGCACATTACCCTGCCATTCCATTTGGCAGAGGTATTCTTCGGTTTCTGGGCGCAGACGTTTAGGCTCAACATTTAGCTCGTTACCCGCGCGGGTAAAGAAGTGCTGCATGAGTTTTGGGATGTCTTCGCGACGTTCAGAGAGCTTGGGCAGGTGGATGCGAATTACATTAATGCGGTGAAATAAATCTTCCCGGAAATGATTGCTCTTCACCAATTTTTCAAGATTCTGGTGAGTTGCTGCAATGATGCGCACGTCGACTTTAACCGGTGTGTGACCACCAACTCGGTAAAACTCACCGTCGGCTAAAACACGTAATAAACGCGTTTGGGTGTCGGCGGGCATGTCGCCAATTTCATCCAAGAATAATGTGCCGCCATTGGCCTGCTCAAAGCGGCCGCGACGCTGAGCGCTTGCGCCGGTAAACGCCCCTTTTTCATGGCCAAATAATTCAGACTCCATTAGGTCTTTAGGAATCGCTGCCATGTTTAAGGCGATGAAAGGTTTTGTCGCCCGCGGGCTGTGACGGTGAAGTGCTTGTGCCACTAGTTCTTTACCTGTACCCGACTCTCCGTTGATTAGCACGGTGATATTTGATTGGGCTAAGCGACCGATGGCTCGAAACACCTCCTGCATGGCGGGTGCTTCACCGATTATCTCGGTTGTTTCCAGTGGCGCTTGCTCAGGGAGTAAATTACGATTTTTGTTGGCGTGTTGCAGTGCGCGCTGGGTGGTAGCAACTGCGTCGTCTACATCGAATGGCTTGGGTAGATACTCAAAGGCACCGCCTTGGTAAGAAGCCACTGCGCTATCTAAGTCAGAATGAGCAGTGGTGATGATAACGGGCAGGCCGGGATGGGCAGCGGTAATTCGCGACAGTAATTTTAGGCCGTCGATCCCCGGCATGCGGATATCACTAATGATGGCGTCGGGCACTTCAGATTCGAGTTCGCTAAGTAGGCCATCACCGTTTTCAAAGCAGCGGGTAATGATGCCAGCTTGGTTTAGGGCTTTTTCAAGAACCCAGCGAATCGATCGGTCGTCGTCAGCTATCCAGACAGCGTTGGTTTGACTCATGAGGCTTGCTCCAGCGGGATGTGCAGCGAGAAGGTGGTGTTACCGGGCTCGCTACTACATTCAATTAGGCCGTTGTGATGGTTGAGTATAGATTGTGCAATTGATAAACCGAGGCCGGTGCCATCGGCGCGGCCGCTGACCATCGGTAGGAATATTGAGGCGCGCAAGTCCTTGGGGATGCCTGGGCCGTTGTCGATAATATCCACGCTACACACTAGGCGGTGGCGATGGCTGCCTATGGTAAGTTGGCGCACGGTACGTGTACGCAGAATGATTGTGGGGTCGCGGTCGTCCATATTGTTTTGCCGCAGCGCTTGTTGGGCATTGCGGGTTACATTTAGGAATGCTTGTATCAGCTGTTCGCGGTCGCCCAAAATATCGGGAATGCTTGGGTCGTAGTCGCGAATGATGCGGATATACCCCTCGCTCTCGGCGTCGACAAGCTGGCGGACACGCTCCAATACCTCGTGGACATTGGTCATTTTCTTTTCAGGTGCGCGATGTGGGCCGAGCATGGTGTCGACTAAATTGCGCAGGCGGTCGGCTTCTTCAATGATGATATTGGTGTAGTCGTGAAGTTTTGGGTCGCTGAGTTCGCGCGCTAGCAATTGGGCTGCGCCGCGCAATCCGCCAAGCGGATTTTTAACTTCGTGTGCAATGCCGCGAATCAAGGCTTGGCTGTTTTGCTGCGAAGATAGTAAGCCTTCTTCGCGACTAATTCTGATGAGGCGATCTAGGGGTTGAAACTCAATTATCAGCGAGGTGCGCCGATTTTCGGTAACTGGGGTAACGGCGTAGTCGACGGTGATCTCTACCCCTGAGCGCAAAGTGAGTACGGTTTCTCGCTTGGTATAGGCTTCGCAGTTGTTTATTGCGTCGAGTAACTTAACGAGGGTGTCTTCTTGCTCGTGGAATAGCTTGGTTATGGCTTCGCCATGAATGCGTTGGTCTGATACCGCCAATAGCGACTCTGCCGCGGGATTGATGTAGCTCACGGTTAGGTTCGGCTCGACTAACAAAATAGCTGTTTTTAAGTTGTCGAGAATTTGGTGGTGGAGATTATTCGGGGGCATATCGTCGCCAGTATGTTCATTATGCTTTAGCTCAAAGCAATTTCTAGGCCAAGGGAGTAGTAGGGGGTTGTCGATAGATATTCACAGAATTGAGGGCCGCGATGCTATCTAAGTCCCAATATAGTGCGATGTTAGCGTTTGCGGCCTGCAAGATTGCTGCACGACTTTGTGCTGATTATAGGGGTAAAGCCCTAAGTTGGTGCGCTTTTTTTTTGCGATTTACGCTAATTGCCGGGTTGGTAGACCATGATGTCCACGGAATCTTTACTGATTGCCTTGCCCGTTTGGTCGATAAGGCTTGCGCGGATGCGGTGTGGCCCGCGACTAAGTAGGGGGATAGTGTATTGCGTGCTGCTCGAGCTGGACAGTTTCTGGCCGTCGAGTTCAATGACGATCCGCTGTGAGGGCGCTAGCTTTTCTCGGGTTGTGACGCGAATCGTGGTGGGTATTCGTCCGTTGGGAATGATATCGCCGTTGGCGGGGCTTTGAATTGATATTTGGTTGCTCATATTCACGGTGACAGATGGCTTTTTGCGATGCGCGGTATCGCTGACTTCGGTTGGGGGCGCGGTGTTGATCGGGGAGAGTTCAACCGGGGTGCTGTTTTTTGGCGGCGTGTCAGAAAATACAGTATTGCCATACTGGTCGGTAGACCGATAAATTTCGGTGGCAAAGCTCATCGTGGTGAGCAGCGCTAAGCTTGCTATGAACAGAATTAGGCAGCGAACCATACAGCACCTCGGCATTTAATAGCCCATGATGTGGCGAAGTTCGGTCTAGTGCAAGCCTTGGTGTTAGTGTGTGCAACGACGGCGGTATTGTTGAACAGCTAGGCATAAAAAAGCCCGCATTGCGCGGGCTTTTTTATGCAAAAGGCCGTTTAAACGCTGTAGTACATGTCGAACTCAACTGGGTGAGTTGTCATGGCTAGGCGCTCAACTTCTTGTGCTTTGAGGGCAATATAGGCGTCGATAGTATCGTCGTCAAATACGCCGCCAGCAGTCAAGAATGCGCGGTCTGCATCAAGTGCTTGCAGGGCTTGGTCAAGGCTAGAGGCAACAGTTGGGATTGCCGCTGCTTCCTCAGCCGGTAGGTCGTATAGATCTTTGTCTGCAGCATCGCCGGGGTGGATCTTGTTTTGAATGCCGTCTAAACCAGCCATCAACATAACCGCGAAAGCGAGGTATGGGTTAGCTGAAGGATCTGGGAAGCGAACTTCAACACGACGAGCTTTAGGGTTTGGTACGAACGGTATGCGGATTGACGCAGAGCGGTTGCGTGCAGAATAAGCCAGCATAACCGGTGCTTCAAAACCTGGAACCAGACGCTTATACGAGTTAGTAGAGGCGTTGGTGAAAGCGTTGATTGCACGGGCGTGCTTAATAATACCGCCAATATAGAACAGTGCAGTTTCAGACAGGCCACCGTAGACATCGCCGGCAAATAGGTTTGTACCGTCTTTACTCAGTGACATGTGAACGTGCATGCCGCTGCCGTTATCGCCAACAATCGGCTTAGGCATAAAGGTTGCTGTTTTGCCGTAGGCGTGGGCAACATTGTGTACGCAGTACTTGAGAACCTGTACTTCGTCCGCTTTTTTAACGCAGGTGTTAGGACCAACACCGATTTCGCACTGACCAGCAGTACCCACTTCGTGGTGGTGAACTTCGATTGTAAGGCCCATGTCGCTCATGGCATTACACATCGCGCCACGCAGATCGTGCAGGCTATCGACTGGAGGTACTGGGAAGTAGCCGCCTTTGACGCCTGGACGGTGACCCGTGTTGCCTTCTTCGAAATTGTCGCCTGATTTCCACGCCGCTTCGTCAGAGGCGATCGCATAGCTGGCGCCTTCCATTGAGACTTTCCACTTAACGTCGTCGAACACGAAGAATTCTGGCTCGGGGCCGAATAGTGCGTTGTCGGCAATGCCGGTAGCGCGCATATAGTCTTCAGCGCGCTGGGCGATGGAGCGTGGATCACGGTTATAACCCTGCATGGTAGATGGCTCTACAATGTTGCAGCGGATGATAACGGTGGATTCTTCGGTAAAGGGATCTAGGATCGATGCGGTGTCATCAGGCATCAAAATCATGTCTGATTCATTAATGCCTTTCCAGCCGGCAATAGATGAACCGTCAAACATTTTGCCGTCTTCAAAAAAGCCTTCATCGATGTCGGTTGCCGGGATGGTGACGTGCTGCTCTTTACCCTTGGTATCGGTAAAGCGCATATCAGCCCATTTCACGTCATTTTCGGCGATTAACTGCAGAGTGTTCTCTGACATTATGTTCGTCCTCCAGATAGAGAAAGTAAGTTTGAATTCGGCATCGCCGAAGGGTTATGAATTATATTCGCTATGCATTGTGCAGCATAGTAGCGCAATCTGCGAACTGAAAACGTTAAAAACATGCAGGATTCGTGCTGAACAATGGGAATACATTTTAAGGCGTTCGTACCATTTTGCTTAAACCTTGTGCACGGTTCAGAATAAAACGCACCATAATAAATCCTTGCTTGAAATAACGACCTTAATTGGTGCGATTTACTGGGCTGCCCCCGAAGAGGTGTAGTAGGTATAATGGCGGGCCCCCATCTTTGCGATTGTATAAATGAAATTCCTCGTTAAATTATTTCCAGAAATCATCATCAAGAGCAAGCCTGTACGCAAGAAATTCACCAAGCAGCTGCGCGATAATTTACGCAAGCTCCTCCTGCCTTTGGATCCGAACCTCGAAATTATCCGCGACTGGGATCGAATCACCATCGAGACCGTGAGTGAAGATCCTGAGGTTTTGGCTGGTTTCGTGGCGGTACTTAGCAATACGCCCGGTATATCGCATTTTGTTGAGGTACTCGAATACCCCCTGGTGGATGTGCACGATATTTACGAGAAAACCCGGCTCGCGATCGGTAATAGTCTGCGCGGTAAAAGCTTTGTGGTGCGTTGCAAGCGGGTGGGTAAGCACGACTTTAATTCTAGCGAAATCGAACGCTACGTGGGTGGCGGTTTGAATCAGTACGTAGAGTCTGCGGGTGTAGATCTGCATAACCCTGACGTCACCGTGCGGATTGAGGTTCGTCAAGATGTGGTTTACATCGTAAATCGGCGTATTGAAGGCCTGGGGGGCTTTCCTTTGGGCACGATTGATGCGGCTGTGTCCTTGATCTCTGGGGGGTTTGATTCAACTGTATCCAGCTATTTAACAATGAAGCGCGGTATGCGCACGCATTTTTGCTTTTTTAATCTTGGCGGTCGCGAGCATGAGGTTGGCGTAAAAGAAGTCGCTTTGTACCTGTGGCTTAAATACGGCGCCTCCCATCGGGTGAAATTTGTCAGTGTGCCCTTTGAAGATGTGGTTGGTGAGATTTTGAAGAACGTTGAAAACTCGCAGATGGGGGTAATCCTTAAGCGCATGATGTTGCGCGCTGCATCTGAGGTCGCGGCTCAGCTAGAGGTGGCGGCCTTGGTTACCGGCGAGGCGGTTGCGCAAGTTTCCAGTCAGACTTTGCAGAACCTTTCCGTCATCGATCAGGTCACGGACACCTTGGTGTTGCGTCCGCTTATTTGTGCCGACAAATTGGACATCATTAACATCGCAGCCAAAATTGGCACGGAGGCTTTTGCTGCCAATATGCCGGAATACTGCGGCGTCATTTCCGTTAAGCCAACGACACGTGCCAAGCCAGAAAAAATTGCCGCTCAAGAGGCAAATTTCGACTTTTCGGTGCTGGAGCGCGCTATCGCATCGGCCAACTACATCAACATCGACGCCTTAGCCGATGAAGATTTGACGGTTGCGGCGGTGGAATCCCTGCCTATTCCCTTGCCGGATGCTGTTATTGTTGATGTTCGTCATCCAGATGAAGTTGATCGTAAGCCCTTAAAAATGATCAGTAGCGAAATTCAAGCGATTCCATTTTATGAGTTGCACAGCCGGTTTGCCCAACTCGATCAGTCGCGCACTTATATGTTGTACTGCGATAAGGGTGTGATGAGTCGCCTCCATGCGTCTCACTTGGTGGAGCAGGGTTTTGAAAATGTGAAAGTCTATCGGCCTTCATAGTTAGTCTTCACTATTCGCCTAGGCCCGGCTGACCGTTATTCCTTTGGCGCTTGGTCGGGCGTGCCAAGATTGAAGTTGTAGAGTTTAAATCGTTCATTTTCGAGTGTTAACGTCGCGGTCATGACCGCGCTTCCGTGTTCAAAGTGCACATTGCTGCTATAGCTAAGCTTTGGTGGGTTGCTCACCATTGATAGTGCGCCGCTCAAGCGCGAAAACCGCAATTCGTCCATTCTTTGGAATTGCCCGAGATGGGCGTAGTCCGCACAAAGTTTACTCAGTTGCTCGTCACTCACTTGGGATAGTGTTTCGCGAGAGAGCTGGCCTTTTAAGTCCGCAGTCTGCCAGCTAGAGATATCGGCTAGGGCGAGATTTAAATAGCGACCGGCGTTGTCGCTGTAGTGGTCTTCTATTTGGCCACTGTAATAATAGAGGCCGCCAAACAAGGCTAAGCTGGCAAGAATAAAGATTTTTAGTAGCGGGTTTTGCACAGTTTAGATCCTATTTAGATGAGTTTAAGGCTGTTTAAAAAGACCAGCAGAATACCCGCTGGCGCTATATACCGCAGCGCAATGCGCCACGCTTTAAAAATAAGTCCGCGGCCCATGCTAACTTCGGCGGCGGTGGTGTCAGCTGGTAATACCCAGCCGACGAATAAGGCAATGAACAGACCGCCAATGGGCAGCATGATATTGGCGGTGATGTAGTCTAAAGCATCAAATACGGCGCCGTAATGAATGCACGCTAGGCCGCCAAGCCAGGCAATGCCCGCCAGTCCGAAAGTCGATAGCGTGCGCTTTACACCGTATTTTTCAAGCCAAGCCACACCGGGCTCAATCAATGAAATCGACGAGCTGAGTGCGGCGATACTGACCAAGCTAAAAAAGATGGTGCCAAAAAATAGGCCGCCATTCATATTGGCAAAGGCGATAGGTAGGGTGACAAACATTAGGCCGGGGCCTTGGCCGGGGGTGAGGCCGTTGGCGAAGACCAGTGGGAACATCGCCATACCGGCAACCAAGGCAATAACAGTGTCGAGGGCGCCGATGGCGAGTACGGTTTTGCCAATCGACGTTTTGCCTGGGAAGTAAGCGCCGTAGGCCATGATGGCGCCCATGCCTAAACTTAGCGTAAAAAAGGCGTGGCCCATGGCGACCAAGATGGCTTCGCCGGTTAATTTGCTAAAGTCGGTGTCGAACATAAAGTGCAAGCCAGCGCTAAAATCGCCGTTCACCCAACTGTAGCCGAGGAGTAGCAGCAAGAAGCCGAATAGAATCGGCATGAGTATCTCTACTGCTTTACCTATACCTTTTGCGACGCCACCGGCAACGACGCTTGCGGTGATTAGGGTGAATAGGCTGTGCCAAATAGTTTGCTGGCTGTTGTTGCTTAGTAGGCTACTAAAATTGCTTTCTATTTCGTCGGTAGAGGCGGCGCTGTAGGTTCCCATCACGCTCTGTGCAACATACTCCAGTGCCCAGCCGGCGACGACGCTGTAGAACATCATGATCATTAGGCCGGCAATAATGCCGACGGCGCCCACTACACCCCAATAAGACGATTTGTCGGCCTCGCGGCCGAGCTTGGCCATGCTGTGCACGGGATCGCTGCGACCGGCGCGGCCGACCATTATTTCGGCAATCATGACCGGAACACCAATCAGCAATATGCAGCCAAGGTAGACCAGTACAAACGCGCCGCCACCGTATTCGCCGGTGATATAGGGGAATTTCCAAATATTGCCCAAGCCTACCGCTGAGCCGGTTGCGGCTAAAATGAAAGTCCAGCGGCTTTTCCAAGTCACATTTGCTGTGGTCATGGCGGTCCTATTCTCAGATAAGTGGGCAATTGATGCGTAGAATGATTGTAGCGGGTATCTGGTGGATGCCCAAGACGTTGATTTTGTTCTTTTAATCGTAATTAGTAGATTTTGCCAAGAAGATATGTGACTTCCTGCTGCTAAGACGA
>TARA_R110001599_G_scaffold4217_1_pt1 | contig 18939 bp, 24 predicted proteins | sample TARA_R110001599 | Tara Oceans TARA_R110001599 (sample SAMEA4398360) | marine metagenome | biome: Polar Biome; feature: [MES] marine water layer (ENVO:01000295) within the mesopelagic zone...; material: water (ENVO:00002006), including particulate matter (ENVO:01000060) such as...... | reverse complement strand
TATGATGATCCTACAGCAATGTTCCCATCTATTGAAAAGAATATGCCCGGTGGTAAGTCAATTGTATATCTACCTTCAGTTACTATTCAGCTAGCACGTAAGCCTATGAAGAGTGATGGGGGTAAGACTATGGATGCTGAAACTGCTGTTGGTCAGAAGAACTATGCAGGTATCCTTATTAGAGCCCTTACGCGTAAGAATCGATTCATTAAGCAATACCTTCAAGGTGAAATGTTCCTTTCGTTTCATACCGGGCTAGATCGCTACTATGGTCTACTAGATCTTGCTGTAGGGGTTGGTGCTGTTATTCAGACTGGTTCTACTTATCAGCTACCTGATGGTAAGAAGATTGGTTATTATAAAAACTTCCGTAAGGATAAGGACCTCTGGGAGAATACTATCCTACCTGTACTAGAAGAAAAAATTAAGACAGAGTGGGCTTATTCTGGTGGGGAAGGTGATGATGATGTTCCTGATGAAGTAGAAGAAAAGGTAATTATTCCAAAGAAAGAGAATGAAATCCTAAAAGATTCCTTAGATAAAAATGAGTAAATTAGTATTAAGTATATCGGGTGGTATGGACTCTGTGGTCCTACTACATATGGCTGTAGATAAAGGGTTTAAAGAGGTTAACCTCATTACATATAACTATGGTCAGCGTCATGTTAGGGAGATTGACTGTGTTCAAGATCAGATAGATGCTGTTAAAGCTAAGTCTCCGGATACTGTCATAACTCATTATATAGCTGATGTTGGATTCATTAAGCATCTAGCTCCTACTTCTTCTCTTACTAACGAGGACATTGATAATCCTGATATAAGTAAGATGGCAGGTGATGCCCAGCCTGTGAGCTATGTACCTTTTCGTAATCAGTTGTTTAATACTATCGGATGTGCATATGCAGAAGCTAAAGGTGCTGATACTGTTTGGTATGGGGCTGCGGAAGTTGATAGCCTTGCTGGTTATTGGGATGGTTCTAGTGAATTTGTTGATTCTATGAATGCATTAATCGCACTTAATCGTGAACATCGTATTAATATTGAAGCTCCATTACTTACAATGAGTAAAGAAGCTATCGTTGAAGAAGGTATAAGACTGGGTGTAGACTTTGGCAAGACTTGGACGTGCTACTCTAATAGGAAAGATGGATTAGCAGATGCGACGACTCCGTCATCTAGTATGCGAGTAAAAGGCTTCGTTGATGCAGGCTATCAAGACCCTATTCAATATGTACAGCAATCTAAGTTGAATGAGCTATACTTGTCTAAAGGATGTAAAAAGCTCTAGAGACCGTAGCGACGAACTTCCTCGAGTTGCCAGCTAGTCTTAGGCTGGAAGCGCTCTTTAAAGCTAAGATTGTTTTCTTTATGTTGTTTAGGTAAAGAATCTTGTACTTTTTGCTCTACTAAGTACTGGTTAGTGTAGACCTCTTCAATAGCTTCTTCATGCTTCTCAACAAGATATTGTTGAGTTGGTGTTGTTTGACCATTTTCGTTAACAGTACTTTCAATGATTGGCTCAACTGTTGAATATATATCGGTAAGGTAATCAGCAGTGGTATATTTGCTTTCTGCAACAATCTCCTCCTCTTCTTCTTTATCATCTTCGTCTTCGTCTTCGTCTTTAATACCTGCTTTAGCTCTTGCCATTTGAAGCTCATGGTAACGAGCATTTCTTGCTTCCACGTCTCCTGAACCTGCAGGGTGACCAGCTTGCTCACCATCCTCATTGTAATCATCAGGTAATTCACCATCACCAAGCTCTTCTACTTCAACCTGGGCCAATGCCTCAATATCAGGGTCTTCTGCATTCTCACCGACTTTAGATTTAACGAAACTAACTACAACTGCATCATCATAACCACTGAGCTGTTTTTCCATTTTGTTCAAATGTGACCTAATTCCTATATCAGGATTTTTCGCTAACTTATTAGCAATCATATTCTTCAAAGACCTAATATCTAAAGACTTACCTGCAATATTATGATCATACTCATCCTCATGCAGCATGCTAGCAAGAGCATAGTTTAAACCAAGTTCTTCAAACCCAACAGTTTCAGCTTCACCATACTCATTATCCTCTTTATTCATTGCAGAAGCAATTGCCTCACCCCTATTACGCTCATATTTGGAAATATTACCATCACCGTCAAGATCTGATTTTACAGCATCAAATCCATGATCTGGATCTTCTTGATCTTCCATTTCGTAATCTTCCATACCACCTTTAATGGCTTTAACAGTGCTTGAGAGGTAAGCAGCAGGCAATTGATATTCTTCCATCCCACTTAATTGCTTAACAAAAGATTCTAACTGCTCAATAGTATTAATTTTTGGCGCAAACTTTTTAATCTCAGCAAGTACCTCAGGTGAGATATCTTCACCCCCAGGAAGATCCTCTAACTCTTGAATAGCTTTAGCCAGTGAAGCTTTAATTATAAGCTTTTCATCGGAAATAACATCAGCAAGGGCATCATCCATTTCTTTACCAGACCTAGCAGCCCTAGCTTGAGCAGCTAACTCTTGTGCCGCGGCCTGAGCAGCATATTTTTCTTCCCTAGACCTATTAGCACCCATACCAGAAATAAAATCATCTAATGTACCTTCAATTGTTTGAGCAATTTCATCAGATTTAGCATTAATCTTGTTTTGGTTACTTTGAAGTACTTTAAGCATAGCTTGCTTTTTACCAGTGAACCCTTTACTTGATTTGACGGCATTTAATTCATCTTCAGAAATAACATCTAAGTTAAATAGCAGCTCTCGTATAAACTTAATTGTATCTAAAGGTGCAGAACTTAAACCAGCTGAACGCATCTGTTTAGTAACACCAGTGGCGCCAGGTACTAAAGCCTCCACAGGGGATTTTCTAGCTTCAGTTAAAGTTTGCAACCTGGTGTAGAAGTTATCAAAGGAGCTCATTGATAATATTTATGGCTGATAGTATAAATTACTTTAAAAAAGTGTAAATAAAAGGAACTTTGTTATAATTAATATAGAATATGAAATTAAGTTATAAGGATTTCAATAAGATGAATGATAAGGAACTTCGTGCTCTATCTGGAGTTGGTAAGTTTACTGCTAAAAATATTGTTGGTATGCGACCATTTCGTAGTAGTGAGGATCTTTTTAAGGTTAGAGGTCTTGGTAAGAATACTCTTAAGAAATTAGGAATTGAAAAAAAGAAGAAGAAGCGTAAACGTTGGATTGATGTTGATGGTGTACAGTATCCACATTATACATTTGCTTTTCATGAAGTTACAGGAGTGATGGACTTCTTTTGGAGAATACCTCGTGAGTTCAGACTTTATTATGGTAAAATGGAAGAAAGTAAGGAACTTACAGCACGTATTCGTAAAGATATGAACATCGAACTGGAAAAACTGTAATGTTAGATTAAATTATAGTATATGTGCGCTATATTTGGAGCTCCTGATAAGTCTATGTTAGAGGTATTGTATGCTGCTAATCAAGATCGTGGAACTTTTGCTAGTAGTTATGTGCAGCTCACATACGATGATCAATTTGTTTATAAAAAAGAAGGTGAGATTGACTTTAATAAAGTAAAAGGCTCTAAACAATCTAAATATAGTTGCGGTCATGTACAGGCACCTACATCAGCTATGAGGCAATGGTCGTATGAAACGTCTCATCCTTTTGATACTATGTCATGGATGGTTTTTCATAACGGGGTAATTACTAATGATAAGGATATACGTAAAAAACATCTTCCGTTTATTGAGAATCCGGTAGATACATCCTTAATTGTTAATCTTTTACAAAAGTTTATGGAAGATGACCGTAGTCAAAGTACAAATCCAGTAAAGTATATTAGAAAGGTATTAGAAGAACTAGCAGGATCATTTGCTGTATCTATTGTTGATTGTGATACAAACGAGTTATATATTGCCCGAGTAGGTTCAATGCTACATTATAATAATAAAGGATGTTATTCTACTATACCAGGCAAGGGTTATAAAGATCTGAAAGAAGGTGAGATTAGACGATTAGATAAAAAAACTCTTAAGTTTAAAAAGGTAGGTGAATTCAAACACGATTCACCGTTTCTATTTATTTAAGATGAACAACGAATTATTTATTTGCGTTGCTACAAAAGGTAAAAAGGAAGATACCTTGCTCTGGCAGACCAAGCATAAAGAAATGGATGTATACTTCAAGGAGAATAATACAGATTCTTTGCAAAAGGTATATAACAAAGCAATTGATTTTGCTATTAAAGAAAATGTAGACCATATTATTTTATGTCATGATGATATTATTTTAGAAAATTTTGATTATGGTAAACTCAAGAACCATTTTAAAGAATATGATGTTCTGGGAGTTGCTGGAGCTTCACAAATTAAAGTACAACAACCAGCGCTATGGCATCTTATGGGAGGAGGCTTTGGTAGTGGTAAGCTACATGGAGCAGTTGCACACTTAAATGGAACACAAAAATCAATGACTGCATTTGGTCCATACCCACATCAAGCGCTAATTATGGATGGGGTATTTTTAGCTATCTCTCGAAATGTATTCAAGAAGATCCGGTTCGATAAATCCTGCCCTACAGGATTTCATTTTTATGATCTTGCGTATACACTAGACGCGTCACTTGCTGGATTTAAATGTGGTGTTATTGATGCGTATGTGACACATGCATCTCCCGGGCTTAGAGAATTTACAACTGACTGGACAAATGGTCAAGAATGGTTTCTAAAAAAGTACAGCAAGTACGTTGGTAAAACTGTACAAATTTAGTTGATTCTTAACAATAGGTTACTACTATAAGTGGGATGGGTAAGCTAGATCTCGACTATTTTGAAAACGTGTTGATGTATAATGCGTTAACAGATAGTGGCTATTTGTCCACTATAACGGATATTGTACAACCAGAATATTTTAAGAGTAAAGATATTGCAAGTGTCTTTACAATCATTAAAGAATTTAATGAAAAGCGTAACCAGCTGCCAACTACTACAGAGATTAAGCAGTATCTAGTAACAGATGAACAGAAAGAATCATTTAAACGATTAGTTACTTCTTTTTCAGATATTGATAAGAATATCAATAAAGATGAATTAATTGAAAACACTGAGCAATTCCTAAAAGAGAAAGCAGTATATCATACGATGCTAAAAGCGGCAGAAGATATATCTGCTGGTGATGTTGATACTACAGTAATATTAGACAAGTTTGAAAAGAGTTGTAATATTAGTTTAGTTACTGATTTAGGTTTAGGTGTTAAAGCTAATATAGATGATATTATTGAGGATCTTACTACGGTAGAAGATAAGATACCGAGTACGTGGGAATGGTTAGATGATTCTTTGGATGGTGGCTTTTTACAAGCAGGTAAATCGTTATATGTTTTTGCAGGTGAAACTAATATTGGTAAGTCTATATTTTTAGGTAATGTAGCTTCTAATATTGCTAAACAAGGTAAGAATGTGCTATTAATTACATTAGAGATGTCTGAGTTACTATACGCAAGACGTATATGTACTAACATTTCTAAGATACCAATGAAAGAAATGGCTGTAAATGGCGCATCATTAAGAGCTGCAGTAACAGAATCACCAGGAAATATGTATATTAAAGAGTTTCCACCATCAACAGTTACTCCTAATCAGATTAAAGCGTTTTGTAAGAAGTTTCAAGATAAAGGTATTAAGTTGGATGCAATAGTAATCGATTATCTTAACTTAATACATTCACCTATAGGTAATAATTCGTATGAACGTATTAAGAACGTTACAGAACAGATACGGGCTATTAGTTACGTATTTAATTGCCCGATTATCTCAGCTACCCAGTTAAATAGAGCTGGATTCGATCAAGATAATCCAGACTTGGCAACTATATCTGAATCAATTGGATTAGCTGCTACTGCTGATGTTATTATGTCTATTTTCCAGAACGATGAAGATAGAGACTTAGGTATTATTAGGTTAGGTATGATGAAAAACCGGTATGGTCCCCGGGGAATGACACAACCTATGCGTATTGATTACTCAACACTAACTATTGAACAAGCAGATGATATTGATTTAGAAGAAGATGATTCAATGCTTAATACGCTGGCTGGACTTTCTAGAAGCACTTAGTAAATACGTATGTGCATATCATTATCTTTACAGATACCGACCTTGACGGCGCTGGGTCAGCGTTGTTATTGAATAGACTATATAAAGGGCATGATGTAATTACAGTTGAAACAACGGAAGCAACGATACTTAATGAATTTAAGAGTAGATGGAATACATTAGATCATTTCGATAAAATATTTGTATGTGATTTATGTTTGAATGAGGAACAAGCAGAAGCAATCAATAGAGATAATGTTGTTGTAATTGATCATCATGAGCTACATGTACCGCATGCAGTAAAGTATACGAGAGCGAAATCTATTGTTACGGAATATACTTCATGTACAAAATTAATTGCAGATAAATTTAGAACAAAGCTTGATTTAGATAAGCAGCTTGAATCATTAATAGCTCTTATAGATCAATATGATTGCTGGTCTTTTGACTTTCCTAATGAATTGGAACCAGCCCGTTTAAATGCAATATATTATACTTACAATAAGCCTAAGTGGGAAAAGTTTGGTAATGCGTTTGGTAATGGTCTTCGAGAATATAATTTACATGAAAAAAATTCGATAAAATTATTTTTTAAGAAGTTTGCAGAACAATTAACTAATCCAAAGTTTATAGGTAATGTAAAGAATTATAAAGTAATATCAACATTTGTTACATCTCATGTTAACGAAGTTGGTCATTATCTAGTAAATAAATATGATGCTGATATTGCAATAATGGTTAACTTAGATAAGCATTTTGTATCATTTCGAAAAGATACCAATTGTAAAGCAGATTTATCTGTGTTAGCAACAACTTTATGTGAAGGCGGTGGTTCACATAAATTAGCAGGTGGTAAACTAACAGAGAAATTTATGAATTTTTCTAAACCCTTTCAACCAGTATAATGCAACAACCTAATATACCATCACCTTCGAGGGATATTACAAAAAGAGAACTTGATCATTTGTTACTTTGTTTTTGTACCTTTTGTTGCTTACTAAAAGGTAAGAAACTATCACTACAAAACATTTTTGTATTGGTATTGAGAGAAGAAAAAATAAGAAAGGTACTTAAAACCCTTTTAACAGTTGATAATGACTTTGAAATGGTTAAAATGTTTATAGAGTTTGAACCTCAGATAGCTGAGTCAAAGTATATTACTAAATATTTAAACCAAAATAAGCGCATATTTCAAAATGATAACTGATCGAGAAAAGAGCATATACAATAGTTATCTATATGCTACTCGCTCTGTACAAAATAAACCAACTCGCTTTAGGAAAGACTTTACAAAGTTAAAGGATAAAGATTTTGTATCTCTTAAGAAGCTTTCCGCTTTTTTTGCTAAACATAACCATATCAACTATCAAGATTGGTTCTTAGCACCATTTGAAGTATATTCGAAAGATGAATATTTCGACTTAAAGTTTTTTAATTCACGGAAAGCGCTAAAATGTTATTCTCTTTATATGAAAGAAAAGGAGATGTCTGATCCTGATAGTGATAATACTATTGAATCAGTTAAAGAGGGATTTAGATATGTAGCAAAATATTGTATAAAAAACTTCCTTACACTAGATGAGTATACTAAACATTATACTAACAACATGCCTACATGCCTCTTGCATTTACAAGAACATAAGCTAAACTTTTATACATTACATGCCCTTGAAGTTGACCCTACTATTAAAGCAATTGAAAAAGATGTGCTTGACTTCATCGTTAAAGATTTTCAAACAATTTTCGCAAATACGCGAACAAAATTCTACGGCTCAGCAATATTAAAAGCAAAAGCCAGAGAAACAAAACTAAAAGTAAAACTAATAGTTGCAAATAAAAAATAATAAAATAAAATTAAAATATGAGTGCGTTTAATATGTCTATGTTCGAAAGTATCAAAGGTGCGTTGGCTTCCAGTAGTGAAGGTAAGTCAAAGTTCTCTGAGATTATGCAAACCAAACCTGGTAATACTTATACAGTAAGACTTCTACCTGATGGTAAGTCTCCTGTAGATACATTTTTCCATTATTACAATATGGGATGGAATTCATTTGCTACTGGTCAATATGTTCAAGCTTTGAGTCCGCAGACATTCGGAGAACGTTGCCCTATAAACGAAGAGCGATTCCGTTTGTCACGTACTGGTACAGATGAAGAAAAAGAAAAAGCATCTGCACTTCGTCGTACTGAAAAGTGGCTTGTGAATGTATATGTGGTTGATGATCCGACCAACCCGGAAAATAATGGAAAGGTAAAGATGCTTCGTTACGGTAAACAGATTCAAAAGATTATTACTGAGGCTATTGAAGGTGAAGATGCATCAGAGTTTGGAGCTCGTATCTTTGATCTTAGTGATGAGGGGGTTAGCTTTAAAGTTAAATGTGAGCAGCAAGGAGATTATCCTACATACGTTTCTTCTCGCTTTACTTCAGCTGGTAAATTAAACTTTACGGAAGAAAAGCAGAATGAAATATATGCTCAGACTCATACTCTTAAGGAAACGTTTCCGATTAAATCTACAGATGAACTTACAGTAATGCTTAATGAACATTTTCACTGCAAAGCCGATGAACCGGAAGTTACACCTGCTTCTCCGGGGGATACACCACCGTGGTCACAGCCAGGTCAGTCAGCGCCAGCTTTGGAGCCGGCAGCAACTCCTGTAGATAGCTCTGTTGAGGATGATATTGATGAACTTCTAGCTGATCTCTAATAATGGACCAAATGACACCACAGGGTAAAGCTGCTGTTATGCAGCTAATGGGCCAGACTTATGGTCAGATGAAAAAACAAGACGAAATGATCGTTGGCGCTTCAGCCCAGCTTCAAGGCAAGTCTAGTGAGATGAAAGATTTGGTTGAGCAGTTGGTTAGCATACCTACTGTTGATAGTCAATATCAACCAGCTCCACAAGGACCACCACCTCAATCGGCTCCAGAACCACAACATGCTCCAATACCAAAAGGACCACCTACTGCGCCTATTACACCTGAGCAAGCTCAGTTAGAACTACAACAAGCAGCTGCTCCAGTAGATCCAGCACCAGTTATACAAGAGACGATGGAATTTGACTTTAGAGAGCCAACTCAGATGGAACAATTGCTTGATGCTGTTAAAGAAAGCAACTTGCTATTAAAAGATATTAAGCTACAATTAGAAAGCAGTAATGTCCGACCAAAACGCAAATCAGCTAAAGCTAAAGTCACCGATTGACTTCGTCGCTTATTTGGATTCTTTATCCAAGATAAGTGAGAGTTCTATTGTAACGGTAGATCGCGAGAAGATGTCAAGTCTAGTCGCATCTACCGACAACACTCTTATACTATGTGCAGAGTATAAAGTACCATCGAGCTTTTATTCAACTCTTAATATACCTGATGTTAAGAAGTTAACTCGAGTTCTTGATACTATTAGTGATGAAGAGATTGATCTTATAATTAACTCGAATAATATCGCGTATAAAGGCAATGGTGTTAAGTTTAAGTACCATCTATTTGACGACGGATTTTTAACTAAACCTGGTCTTAATATTGAGAAGATTAATGCCTTTCAATATGATATGAGCTTCAAGGTTGATAAGAATATTCTTAACCAGGTCTTCAAAGGATCTGTTTTTGCTTCAGAAACTAATAAATTATATTTTTATACAGAAGAAAAGCGGGAGGGAGAAGGCTTTAGATTAATGGCAGAGCTTACCGATAGGGCAAGACATAACACAGATAATTTTACTCTGTGTATAGGTCAAGTGAAAGAAGAATTAGCTCCTATACCTATTAATTTCGATAATGTACGGTTACTTAATAATATTAGTGGTGAATTTACAGTAAGTATTAATAAAGAATATGGAGTTGTTGTATTTGATCAAGAAGCAGGTGATATTAAACTTAAGTATATTGTATCTTCCCTTACACAATGAGTTCTAACAGTCAAAAGAATAAACTTAAAACAGCTGGGTATTTTATTAAACGTCTTAAAGATGCTGGGTATGTTACCTTACGTATGTTTGATAAATATGGTAAAAATGATAGCCGTAAGTGGACTGTACTAGTTGATCCAAGCGGAGCATCAGTCTATATTACTTGTTTTGAAAATAGACCATTCAAAGGAGAGTACTTATTTAGCTTTGAAGATGGTAATCAGAGATTTAGTAGAGGGTACGTCTTAAAAACTAGTTCGATAGAAGTAGTACTTCAACGATTAGAAGAACATAAAGTATTACAGGTTGATGATAATGAATTTATGACTAAATATAAGAAGGATGAGTGATGAAAGTGAAGAGCGTCAAGACAAAACACTTGAGGAGTTACTAAATGATGCTCTTAACTTACAACCAGATAAACTTAAAATATTTAAAGATGAACAAGAATTACGTGATAATCTAAAAGGTATTGTATCAGAGTATCTTGACTCATTTTATATATTTGGTTATGATATTAATGGCAAAACAGTGTTAGTTAAAGGAGCATCGTCAGATCAACAATTAGATGCTTTAGATACATTGGCTATTAGATTGTTTATGGCGGGTAGTTTAGGAAGTACATATGGTAATGGAGGACACTAAAACAAAACAAACTTATGCAGTTCAGACTGGTGATTACGTTGGTCAGATATTTATAGTTTGTGAAATAACAGAAAAGGGTGTAGGCTGCCTTTCCATACCTAAGATGGAAAATGTATTAGTTCCTACAGATAAGTGGTCGATCGGAACGAACTCTGATATAATTGAATACATAGAGGAGCTCTCGCAGGATATTTTTAACGTTTGCGCAGCTCAATATAACAAAAATGAAGACTCTAATAATTGACGGTAATAATCTTATCCATAGAACGTGGTGGACTGCTAAAAATCAAAGTAAGCGTCAAGATATTGAAGATGCAGAAAAAATTGCACGATTACATATATACTTTACATTAAATGCAATTTTTTCGTATACCAATAAATTTAAACCAACTAATGTTTTATGTGTATGGGATGAGAAGGAAGATTATCAACCTAATATACGTAAAGCGCAGTTAGAGGGTTACAAAGGTAATCGATCAACTGATAGTACACCACATGCACAAAACGATCGTATAAAGGAAATGCTATCGTGTCTAGGTATAAAGTCTATTTTTCCACGTGAGCGGGAAGCAGATGATATTGTAGCATATATATGTAAGACATTTCCAGGCGAGAAGGTTATCATATCCGTTGATAGAGATTTTTTACAGTTAGTAGATGAGACAACAACTCTATATGATGCTATACGTAAACGTGAATTTATACTACCTACGTTTGAAGAAGATACAAATTATACTAAATCAGAATGGCTTAATGCGAAATGTGTTTTAGGTGACAAGTCAGATAATGTACCAGGTATACCACGGTTCGGTAAAGCAAAAGTACGTAAATGGCTAGATGGGGAGCTGCAATTAACAGAAGAGCAACAAAAAATTTACGATAAAAACTTAACAGTATTTGATCTTAATGAAGTAATGTCGCATACTACTGAATGTGAATATTATAAGCAGCAGATCGATAAATCCATTGATCCAAGATGGTCGCAATTTATTGAATATTGTGAAGAGTATGAACTCAGTAATATTCTTAAAAAGAAGGATCAATGGCATAATATTTTTGTACTATCGAGTAAGTTGATATCCATGTTTGGTTAGGATATAATAAGTCGTGATATCGTTACCTCAAGAATATATCGTAGCCAAGTTTTACGAGTTTGGTAGAGGTCCTGTATACAACCGGTTTACTAACGTATATCAGTGTTCTTGTCCGATCTGTATGGAGTCGGTAAAGAAGAAGAGATGTTACTATATACCTAAAAACGATAACGTATACTGCCATAACTGCGGATGGTCAGGAAAGCCGTTAAGGTGGGTTAGAGAAGTAAGTGGTTGCACTAATCAAGATATTATAGATGAAGTACGTGAGTATGACGTTTCAATTGATATTGGTAAAGATGAAGAAGTTACACCACAGATACAAGTTTCAACACTACCGGTAGATTGTATTAATCTAAGTGATAATCTTCAAACGGATTTTTATAATGGTAATGATATTATTAGAGCTTGTAATTATATTATTAAGTCTAGAAGACTTGATACTGCATGTAATAGGCCTGATAATCTTTATGTATCGTTAACTGATAAAGTTCATAAGTATAGAATAGTTATTCCGTTTATCAACGAGCATGGTGATATTGAATTTTATCAAACAAGAACAGTTAAAACTTCGGATAATAAAACTAAACCTAAATATTTAGGTAAAGTTGGGGCTGAGAAAACCTTATTTAATATTGATAAGATTACTTCAGATCATGATAAGGTTTATATTTTTGAAGGTCCAATAGATGCCTTTTTTGTACGTAATTCAGTAGCAGTGGCTGGTATTACAGAGCGAGGAAGGTCGTTTACACAACGTCAAGAAGAGCAGTTAAATACTACGTTAAAATGGTATGATAAGGTGTGGATACTCGATTCTCAGTGGGGAGATAGAGCATCTATGATCAAATCAGAGGCGCTTTTGAAACAAGGAGAGACCGTGTTTATATGGCCGGAAACGCTGGGTAAGAAGTATAAAGACTTTAATGATTTGGCTATAGCAGCTAATAAAAACGAAATTGGCTGGGATTGGATAGAAAAAAATACTTTCCGAGGACTGAAAGGTATTGTAAAAATGACTGAAATTAAAAAATACTACAATGGAAAATAATAAAATGCTATATTTCGGATCATGCAGATATATGTATGATTTTCAATGGAATTCCTTTTTAGGTAGATTGCATACTACACGTGAAATCGGAGCTGCCATGTCTGTGATTGGGGAAGTTCTTGAAGAAAGATATCCAAAAGCACTCCTAACCTACATATTTGGAGACTTAGGGCACCCAGGAGTCGGATATGGTTACAATAATACTGGATTAGTTAGAAAACAAAATTTTGAAGATATTGAAGACATTATTATTGAAGTATCTTCTAATATAGTTCAAAGGTTTTATCTTGGTAATGAACCTGTATATGGTAATACTTTCTACCTTAAACGAGATAAGGGGATGGTCGATTGGTTGAGTCAGCTTTCTGAATCTGAAACTATTACTCTATCGCAGCAAGATATAGAACATGATATTGGTCAGATTAATAATTTAATCAAGCAGGTGTTTCACCCTAATGCTCGACTTCATGTTATACCACCACTTAATCTTTTTCCAACAAGTAGTGATAATAGTCAGTATATTAACACACGAGCAGCTAATACGTATGCTCTAGAAAGAGCTTGTAATCACCATAATATAAACTTTTATAATATAGGTAAACATCTAGAAGCAGTTTGTAAAACTCCTACATTAGAGAAGTTTTTACCAACTGGCGCGCACTACGATAAAGATCTCTTTGAAGAGTATGTTAAACCTTATTTAGAAGAGCAAATTAGACCCCTTTGAGAGTTGGGTTCTCTGACTGTGCAAGATAACCACGGAAAGTTTCGTTAAGAGCTGCAAGATCGGTAGCTACTTTAGATACCCGACGTTGCTCACCTTTCATCTTATCAAAAAGTGTGTCTGGCTTAGCGTTACCGATTGCATATGCAATAGAGTTAGGATCGTTACTATCATTAAGTCTCTTAAGAAAATCATCACCGCTGTTAATCCAACCTTTAAGAGTATTAACCATTACAGCATTCGCTTCGCCCATGGCTTCTGCAGCCTTAACAGCAGGATCAACTTCAGCAATTTCTGTATCCGTTTCCATATCTACATCAAAATCTTCTGAAGAAGTATCATCGTCAAGCTCAAGCTCAAACGCTTCTTTATCTTCGTCATTTTCTTTGAGTACTTTAAAGAACCTCTTTTCAAATTTTGTCATGTAATTATTTATGCCCTCGACTAAATAATTACATATGAATTCTGGATATTCTTCACCTTACTCTGTTAAACCGGATACAACGCCTATTAAACAATCGCTTAATACACAGAATCAACAACTAATGTATAAAGAGGATGAAAAAAATCAAAAAGCACCTCCTACGTTACCGTTTGAAATAGATGGAATTACTGAAATTTTAGGTAACACATTTGTATCTCTCGCGAATCTTCATAGAATGCTTAATAATTTAAAAAATAATGATAGTGTGGATAAGGATAATATTGAACTATTACAAGCCAAAATTGATAAATTAAACAACTTAATACTTGAACTTCCGAGAGATATAGCTAAAATATCTATATAATGGTAAGATCCTTATTAATTACAACAGCTGTAGCAGCACTATTTGCATTCGGACTTAAAGAGTTTGTTGGTTTTTGGAATACATTTTCATTAACTATAGGTATCCAATTTATCGTGTTTTGGGTTATAAATTCCCGGCAGCAGCTTGATAAAGACGCTTTATATAGTGAATTTGAGACAAATTTAGATAATCTATTAGCGTTAAGTCGAGTTTCTGTTGAATGTCCGTGTACAAATCATATTTTTGAAGAAGAAGTCTTTATGAACTCTGATAATATACATAGATGTCCTAAATGTAACAATTCTATCAAGATAGATGCTCAGGCCCGAGCTATATTACAAACCGAACCAGAAGAGGTAACAGGATAAGGAACTTTTTTATAATTAGGTATATGAATAATATAAATAGTAGTAGTAATATCGAAATGAAGCGTAAAGATGGTAATACTGAGTATATGACTCACGCAGAATTTTCAAGATGGGCATGTTTAGTAGAAGGTATTCAAGCAGTTGATCAGAAACTACTTAATGCTAAAGTGCCAGAGTCTAATACTAAGTGGATTAAGCCTCTTGCTTTCGAGAAGTATGTTCAAGAACGATTTCATTCAATGCTACGAGACGTTGAAGTCGAACACCGGATAGGAAATATTTAAATATTAGGAGTAGCACTTGGTGTAGCCGATATTGAAGGTACAGGTGTATTTGACACTGGCGGTGTAATTGATATACTCGGAGTAGTAGATGCTGATGGTGAAGCGGGAGGAGTATTTGGAGTAGCACTTGGTGTAGCCGATATTGAAGGTACAGGTGTATTTGACACTGGCGGTGTAATTGATATACTCGGAGTAGTAGATGCTGATGGTGAAGCGGGAGGAGTATTTGGAGTAGCACTTGGTGTAGCCGATATTGAAGGTACAGGTGTATTTGACACTGGCGGTGTAATTGATATACTCGGAGTAGTAGATGCTGATGGTGAAGCGGGAGGAGTATTTGGAGTAGCACTTGGTGTAGCCGATATTGAAGGTACAGGTGTATTTGACACTGGTGGTGTAATTGAGACACTAGAAGTGGGAGATACACTTGGTGAAGGTAAAATATTATTAGAGGTAGCACTAGGTGTAATAGAGACTGATGGTACAGGTGTGTTCGATACAGGCGGTGTAATTGATGGAGTTGATGTTACACTTGGTGAAACAGGTATATTGTTAGGTGTAACGCTAGGGGTAACAGAGACTGATGGTATAGGTGTAGTTGTGTTTGATGGTGTAACAGATGGTGTGGAAGATACGCTTGGTGATAGCGGCACCGTTCGTACAGGACATTCCAACGTATAGAACCAGCATGGAAGTTCATCTAATGGGTTCTCTACGGTAACATATGCGTCACGTGTATTAGGGCAATTTAATCTGACTGTAACACTACCAGAAAAAACAGTATCAATAGTTGGATAACCATCAGGGGATAAGCTTAATCCACTATAATCTATATTACGGGTTATTAATGCGGTTATAAATTGCTGGCGCTTATGGCCACCGTAAGCGTATTCTTCAGAACCAATGAAGCCAGTATCAATTATTACTACATTTTTGTAAGTAACAATAAACCGATCAGGACTTCCTTCACAAACATTATATCTAAAGGTAATATCACGCTCCACTGCGGTAGTTGGAGTGATAGATGGAGTAAGATTAGGTGTACTGCTAGGTGCAATTGATTGTGTAACACTTGGAGTAACAGATGGTGTAATTGTAGCACTAGGGGTAGTGCTCGGAGTAGTAGAAACAGATTGAGTAGGTGTAACACTAGGTGTAACACTTGAAGTTGGTGTAACACTAGGTGTAACACTTGAAGTTGGTGTAATGGAGGGCGTCGTGGAAGGAGATGCACCAGGTGAGCCTGTAACACTAGGAGTAACACTAGGAGTAACACTAGGAGTAACACTCTGAGATGGAGTAATCGATGGTGTTACTGTAAGAGTAACACTTGGAGTAACCGTAGTCGAAGGCGTAATTGACGGAGTTATACTGGGAGTTACTGATGAAGTTACACTAGGTGTAATCGATGGAGTAATACTTGAAGTAACTGTAGGGGTAACACTTGGTGTAGCAGATGGTGTAACAGTAGATGTGGGAGTTACTGATGTAGTTATACTAGGTGTAATCGATAGTGTTACACTTGGAGTGACTGTATTTGTAGGAGTTACACTAGGTGTAATCGATGGAGTAATACTTAGCGTTACTGTTGGAGTAACACTAGGAGTAACAGTAATCGAAGGAGTAATTGATGGTGTAACAGAACTCGTTGGCGTAATCGAAGGTGTTATTGATGGAGTAACACTGGAGGTAGTCGACGGTGTAACACTTGGAGTGATAGAACTCGTTGGCGTAATCGAAGGTGTTATTGATGGAGTAACACTCGGTGTTGGTGACGAAGGAGGTGTTGGAGGTGGTGAAGTACTAGGAGAAACTGTAATCGACGGAGTAACCGAAGGTGTAACTGAACTCGTAGGAGTAATCGACGGAGTAACCGAAGGTGTAACTGAACTCGTAGGAGTAATCGATGGAGTAACTGATGGAGTAACACTAGGTGTTACAGAACTTGTAGGAGTTATACTTAAAGTAACACTGGGAGTAATCGATGGGGATATACTAGGTGTAATTGAAGGAGTAATCGACGGTGTTACAGATGGTGTAACTGAACTCGTAGGAGTAATCGAAGGTGTTACTGATGGAGTTGCACTAGAAGTAACAGAACTTGTAGGAGTTATTGATGGAGTTACAGATGGTGTAACCGAACTCGTAGGAGTAATCGACGGGGTAATTGACGGTGTAATCGACGGTGTAATCGACGGAGTAATCGACGGTGTAACCGAACTCGTTGGAGTAATTGATGGAGTTATACTCGATGTAATCGACGGAGTAATCGACGGTGTAACCGAACTCGTTGGAGTTACTGATGGTGTAACTGAACTTGTAGGGGTAATCGACGGAGTTACTGACGGAGTTACTGACGGAGTAACCGAACTCGTAGGAGTTATTGATGGAGTAACTGAAGGAGTAACACTTGGTGTTACTGAGCTAGTAGGAGTAATCGACGGAGTTACTGACGGAGTAATCGACGGAGTTACTGACGGAGTAACCGAACTCGTAGGGGTGATCGATGGAGTAATCGACGGAGTTACTGACGGAGTTACTGATGGTGTAACCGAACTCGTAGGGGTGATCGATGGAGTAATCGACGGAGTTACTGACGGAGTTACTGATGGTGTTACACTTGAGGTAATCGATGGAGTAACAGTAATCGATGGAGTAACTGAGGGGGTTGTGGATGGTGATGCACCTGGAGAATGTGTAACACTAGGCGTTATGCTAGGAGTTGCGCTGGATGTAACACTTGGTGTTACGGACGGTGTAACTGAACTCGTAGGAGTAATCGACGGGGTAACACTTGGTGTAGCAGATGGTGTAACTGAACTCGTAGGAGTTATTGATGGAGTTACTGATGGAGTTACTGATGGTGTAACTGAACTCGTAGGAGTTATTGATGGAGTTACTGATGGAGTTATACTAGGTGTAACCGAACTCGTAGGAGTAATTGATGGTGTAACCGATGGTGTAATACTGGGTGTAACAGAATTCGTAGGAGTTATTGAAGGAGTTATACTCGATGTAATCGACGGAGTAATCGATGGTGTAACTGTATTCGTTGGAGTAATTGATGGAGTAATACTCGATGTAATCGACGGAGTAATCGACGGTGTAACTGTACTCGTTGGAGTTATTGATGGAGTAATCGAAGGAGTAATACTCGATGTAATAGACGGGGTAATCGACGGTGTAACTGTACTCGTAGGAGTTACACTAGGTGTAATCGATGGAGTAATACTTGGAGTAACTGTAGAGGTTACAGAATTCGTAGGAGTTATTGAAGGAGTTATACTCGATGTAATCGATGGTGTAACACTAGGCGTAACCGTATTGGTTGGAGTAACACTGGGAGTAACACTGGGAGTTACTGATGAAGTTACACTGGGTGTAACAGAATTCGTAGGAGTTATTGATGGAGTTACAGATGGTGTAACCGATGGTGTAATACTAGGTGTAACAGAACTCGTAGGAGTTATTGATGGAGTTACAGATGGAGTTACAGATGGTGTAACACTGGGCGTAACCGTATTTGTTGGAGTAACAGAACTAGTCGGGGTAACACTAGGCGTAATACTCGAGGTTGGTGTAATTGTCGGTGTTACGGATGGGGTAATCGACAGAGAAGGTGGTGGAGATGGGGGCGGTGATGTAGTAGCACTAGGAGTAACAGTGGTTGTTGGAGTTATACTGGGTGTAACCGAACTCGTAGGAGTAATTGATGGAGTAACTGAAGGAGTAACACTATGTGTTATTGATGGAGTTACACTTGAAGTAGGTGTTACTGATGGAGTTACACTAGGTGTTAGTGACGAAGGAGGCGTCGGAGGAGGTGTTGGAGGTGGTGATGTGGAAACACTAGGAGTTATAGACGGAGTAACACTAGGTGTAACTGAACTCGTAGGAGTAATCGATGGTGTTACACTAGGTGTAACTGAACTTGTGGGAGTAATCGATGGTGTAATCGATGGAGTTACACTAGGTGTAACTGA
>TARA_R110001599_G_scaffold181173_1_pt1 | contig 18942 bp, 14 predicted proteins | sample TARA_R110001599 | Tara Oceans TARA_R110001599 (sample SAMEA4398360) | marine metagenome | biome: Polar Biome; feature: [MES] marine water layer (ENVO:01000295) within the mesopelagic zone...; material: water (ENVO:00002006), including particulate matter (ENVO:01000060) such... | reverse complement strand
TATGAATGGCTTTGGAAAAAATCGGCAAAGGATTTTGACCAAATGACCAATATCTCGCTTTCTACCCGTGATCTTCTCAAAGAGAAATTCAGCATCAATCACATCAAAGTCGATGAGATGCAACGCAGCTCGGATGGCACTATCAAGAATGCTGTGAGGTTGCATGATGGCATGACGGTGGAGTCAGTGTTAATCCCTACAGGCACTCGTATTACTGCCTGTATTTCATCTCAAGTCGGTTGCAGCTTGGATTGCCACTTTTGCGCCACAGCTCGCCTTAAGCGCATGCGTAACTTAAACCCTGATGAAATCTACGATCAGGTAGTCGCCATTAAAGAAGAAGGTGAACTTTACTTTGGTCGTCCGCTGACCAATATTGTGTACATGGGAATGGGTGAGCCTTTGCTCAATTACCAAAACGTAATGGAATCCATTCGTAAAATCACTTCACCAGAAGGCTTGGGGATGTCGCCAAAGAGAATAACACTTTCTACTGTGGGCATTCCCAAAATGATTATGCGCATGGCCGATGAGGACATGAAGTTCAATCTAGCTGTATCACTGCATTCGGCCATTGACGAAACGCGCTCGAAAGTAATGCCGATCAACGAGAAAAGTGACCTGAATGAATTGGCTGAATCGTTGATCTATTGGTATCAGAAAACGAATCGAAAAATCACTTTTGAGTATGTGATTTGGAAAGACATTAACGATGATGAAAGACATGCGCATGCTTTGGCCAAATACTGTGGTCGTGTTGCTTCCAAGGTCAATCTGATTGAATACAATCCGATTGATGATGGCATGTTTCAACAAGCAGCTCCAGAGAAAACCGAGATGTACGAGAAGATTCTTGGCGAGAAAGGCATAATTGTAAACGTGCGTAGAAGCCGAGGGAAAGATATTGATGCGGCTTGTGGTCAATTGGCCAATAAGCTATAAACCTTTTGGCTTTACGGCCGTCTATAAATTATCTTATATTCTGATTTCCCTGATTAATTCTCTTGTGTTTATCCTGATTTCATGACCAAAAAAATAATCCTAGTAGGACTGCTAGCGTTGGTGTTCAGTGCCGTTCAGGCTCAAAAAGGCACTACAGTACAAGAGAAACTCGACTATTATAATCAAGAATACCCTCAGGAGAAGGTTTATCTACACACAGACAGAAAGTATTATGCACCTGGCGAGCCCATTTGGTTCCAGTCGTATTTAACGGCAGGCTACCTCCATGAACCCTCTCCCTTCAGTGCTAATGTTTATGTTGAACTCTATTCTGAGACTGATAGCTTGGTGGCCGAAAAGCTGATTTTTTCTGAAGGTGGATTCGGTCAAGGTTTAATTGATGTTCCTCAGCAACTGTCAGAAGGCAATTATGTATTGCGAGCCTACACGAACTGGATGCGTAATTTTGACCAAAGCTTCTTTTTTGAAAAGCCCATAGTGGTTGTCACTGGTTCGGAATTGGAGAGAACTACTTCGGTAGCTAACAATAAAATCGACCTCCAGTTTTTTCCTGAAGGCGGAAATTTGGTGAGCGGAATCCCTACCAAAGTAGGTTTTAAGGCGATCAATAGCTCAGGCAAAGGTATTTATGTGGAGGGTGAAGTATATAACAGTACAGGCACAAAGATTACTAGTTTTAGCACTGATCACGATGGTATGGGGCTGTTTACCTTGCTTCCCCAGAAGGGAGAGTCCTATAGCGTTAAGCTAACGGGCAAAAATGAAACTTATAACCTTCCCAAATTAGACAATGAAGGCTATGGCATTCAAGTAATTCAACGGCCAAACCAGTTGAGGTTAATCTTTAGAGCCAACGTAAGTAATCCTTCAAAAGGTAGATTTAAAGCGCTAATACATACCCGTGGTTTGGTATCACACACCATAGAAGTGGACCTTTCAAAAGGGGAGGCTTTAGGGGTGATTTCCACAGACGAAATACCAGCGGGTATCTCTCATATTACCCTTTTTGATGAGAATGATAGGCCTTTGCTGGAGCGCTTGGTTTTCATTGAACGTCCGATAGAGACAAGTTTGACTTTAGACAAGAATAGCTATAAGGCAAGAGAAAAGCTTACCGCCAAAATTAAACTGACTGATACGAACGGAGATCCTTTCAGAGGGATGATGTCGATGAGTGTTTTGGATATGGATAAGGTAATTGATGGCAGTCCAGAGCAGACAATTTACTCAGAGTTATTACTTAGTTCGGACCTGAAAGGCTACGTTGACAATCCAATGTACTACTTCAATGCAGAAAATACCGAAGCCGAAAAACACCTTGATTTGGTAATGATGACCCACGGCTGGAGCCGGTTTGTATGGAATGACTTAATGAATGATAATTTTCCAGGCTTCGACTTTCCAGTAGAGCTCGGGGTTTCTTTGCAGGGAACGCTGTACAGAGAATCGAGTAAGAAAACAGAATCTTCTGGCAAAGTAACCCTAGTGAATAACCGTTCTTTTCCTCCGCTTATATTAGAAGCAGAAACTGATAAGGATGGTCGTTTTTCTTTTCAAAATTTATTGGTGTACAAGTCGGATAACCTTTTGCTGAAAGGAAAAAGCTCGAAAGATAAAGACAACGTTCGCTTTGAAGTTGATACGCTGAAAGAGAGTGTCAACTCTCCATTACCCAATTTTAAGTCAATCTTTAGCCAAGAAGAGGTGCTAGAAAAAGAAGACTTTTTGCAATTCAAAAAGGAGAGAGATATGATTGAAAGGGCTTTCAATCCGGACTCTTTATTCACCGACTTAGGGACGGTAATGGTAGAAGGCAGCAAGTTACAAGTCGAGCGGGAAGACAAACAGCTGAAAGAGAAAACGGCTTATGGCAGAGGTACTTCAGCTTTTGATTTTACGGAATGGTCTGCCACGGGCGCCTATACCAATATTTTCTCTGCTTTAGTCGGCAAGTTCCCTGGAGTTACTGTGCGCATGGGGCCAACGGGAGAGCCCACTGTGGTGATCCGTGCAGGAGGCTTCACTTACCCAGCACTTTTTTTACTAGACGATGTTCCCACTGACGCAGCTTTAATTTCAGGTTTATCTCCTATGAATTTTTCAAGAGTAGTTCTATTTAAAGGATTGGCAGCCACGGCTATTTTTGGAGACGCAGGAAAAGGCGGTGTGATGGCTTTCTATACAAAGTCGGCTGATGGCATATCATTAAGCCCAGAAGAGTTAAAAAACAGCAGTACAATGATTGTAGAGTTGCCTTATACCTATGACCAACCCCGGGAATTCTACGCGCCCAAATATGACGTTCAAAAACCAGAAGATGCCAAGCCTGATAAACGTGCCGTTTTACACTGGCAAACCATGATTGAGTTAGACGAAAATGGAGAAGCTACTATCGAGTTTTGGAATTCAGACGATGCAAAGCAGATTATGTTTGATGTGCAGGGATTGACCAATTCTGGTATTCCATTCTTCATCAATAAAACTTATGCTATAGGAAAGAACTAATCCTTACTGGCGTTAAACAATTTTTGCTTTTCTTCTTTGGTTAGCGCGTCATAGCCTCTGTCAGAAATTTTATCCAGAATAGCATCAATTTCCTTTTGCGAGGTTTCTGACTTCTTCTTTTCAGGAGCTTTAGAGCTCTTGGTTGATTTAGCACTGCTGCTCGATTTATCACTTCTATAGGTCACCTTAATTTTTGGTTGTGGCTTAAAAAGGCTTTTTACCCAAGTTATAAACTGAACCACAACCTTGCTCCAGTCATTGCCGCTTTTTAGTTGGGTAATAAATAAGAACCCCGCCAAGGCACCCCCTAAGTGGGCTATTTCGCCTCCAGCATTGGAGCCAGTAGATTGAAGTAATGAAGTAATAACATAAAATGCCGCGATATACTTCAACCTTACTGGTCCAAGAAAAATCAAAGGAATTGTAAAGTTGGGCATAAACGTAGCAGCTCCAACAACAATAGCGATTACACCACCAGAAGCTCCTAAAAGGTACGTTCCTTCAATTGCTGGTGCGTAGTAGGGAAGTAAGTTATAAACAAGTAAGTATAAGATTCCACCAAAAATTCCACCCCAAACATATAATCCTAACACCTTATTCTGACCGATGTATTCTGCTATAATTTTCCCAAACCAATAAAGGAACAGCATATTGAAAAGAATATGGAAGAGTCCTTCGTGGTAAAAGAAGTAGGTGATTAAAGTCCAGGGCTGATAGATCAGCTGGCTGGGGTCTGCCGGAAGCATAAGGTAATTACCAATGCTTTGGAAAAGCCCTCCATAGCCAGCAAGAGTGAAGAATACGCCTATAACTCCCAGTACTACAAATGCCACCACATTGATGACAATCAACTGGTTTAAGATATTTCCCGTTTTAAACGCGAGCTTAAAATCGTCTAGAATACTGTTCATGAGTTTTAATAAAATTCCTTTCTATTCTTTTTCCAGTAGGTTACTAAGAAAAAGGCAATGATTGCGCCACCGATATGCGCCAAATGGGCCACGTTATCTCCTTGCGATCTTTGAAATTCAGCGAACAGTTCATAAAGAATGTACACCGTAACCAAATATTTTGCCTTAATGGGGAAAGGAAGAAACAGTAGGAAAAGTTCGGTATTGGGGAATAAAAGGGCAAATGCTGCTAAAATTCCAAAGACGGCTCCCGAAGCCCCCACCATTGGGTAGTCACCAAAGAAGGCATAAAGACCTCGTGCATATTGAACAGATTCCTGTCTCAACTGAGGGCTGTCTTCGTTTCTCGAATACTGATCAATAAAAGGATAAATATATTCCGCTTTGTAGACGTTATGCTTTGCGATTAAACGGTTGAAATCTTCAGAATTTGGGTTGTCCAAGTAGCTCTCAACATCATTTTTAATGGCGCTAACTTCTAAATAATTTGCTCCTGTATAGAAAAGACCCGCTCCAACGCCTGTAACCATATAGAGGATAATGAACTTCTTCGGTCCTAAAAACTGCTCTAATAAGGGCCCAAAAATAAAGAGGGCAAACATGTTTCCGAAAATGTGCATTGGGCTCGATATGTCATGTAGAAACATATAAGTGATAAACTGCACTGGATTGAAGTTGTCGGAGGCAATGAAGTACAAGCCAAAGCGGCTACCCAAATCCATTTTCAGTAAAAACTGAATCAACCAAATTCCGATATTAATATATAGGAGGTTTTTTACAAGGGGAGTAAGTCGTCCAAACATAGGTGTTAGTTAAAAAACTGGTCTATTTTTTCCAATTCCATTAAGAAAGATGTTTTTCTTCCATTGGGTGAATAATTCGGGTTTTTGCATGCGAAAAGTTGGTCGATCAATGAAGACATTTCTTCTGGTGACAAAGTTGTTCCTACTTTTAAAGAAGAACGTTTCGCGATTGATCTAGCAATATTCTCATCGGCACTAATCGAGAGTTCCGATTGATTTTGCTTGAACTGTTCAACAAAGCCCTCAAACAATTGTTTTTCGTTGGCGGCTTTTAAATCCGCTGGCACTCCGTTGATCACTACTGTGTTTTTTCCAAATTCAGAAAACTCAAAACCAATGGCGCTGATTTCATCTTTCATACCCATAACGAGGGCAAAGTCGGCAGGGTTGAGTTCCAGGCTTTGAGGAAACAACGATTGCTGAGAAGCACCTGATCGGTTTTGGATCATCTGAAAAAAACGTTCATACAAAATACGTTCATGCGCCTCTTGCTGTGCCACTAATAGCAAACCAGATTTTACATGGGTTGCAATATACTTTTTATGAATTTGAAAATACTTTGCCGAGGGTAAAACAGCTTCATGATTCGGTTTATAGGCCTCTGCTGTATTGGCGGCACTGCCCATGGTAACCGTGCTTTGGGCTTCTGGGTGTATGTCGAGCTGAGCGTTGTGTCTTTCTTCCTTTTCTATATCCTTCTGTAGCCCATCATACAATTTTTCCCAGTGCGAAGTAGATTCACGCTTTTTATCTAAGTCTCTGAACTGCCCATAGTTTCTATCCGATTGGCTTGGGCTGATTCCAGTACTTGTGCCTTGAGGCTGTGGCCGGAAAGAGGCAAAGTTGACATCGGCTCCAAAATCTAAGGCAGGAGTGATATTGTGCGTTCCTAAAGCTTGTCTTACTGCAGCCTTTACTATGGCGTAAACCGTGCGTTCATCGTCAAACTTTATTTCAGTTTTGGTTGGATGAACGTTGATATCAATATGTTTTGGGTCGAGCTCTAAAAAGAGGGTGTAGAAAGGGAAATTACCATCAGGAATGAGCCCCGTATACGCAGTGGTTACTGCATGGTTCAAGTAATTACTTTTGATGAAGCGGTTGTTCACAAAAAAGAATTGTTCACCCCGGGTTTTCTTGGCGAATTCGGGCTTGCCTACATAACCGTAAACTTTCAGCATGTCGGTTTCTTCTAAACAAGAAGCCATTTGTGCTTGGTATTTTTTGCCAAAAATGCCCACGATTCTATTACTCAACTTACCCGAGGTAAGATGGTACATTTCTAAATCGTTGTGATACATGGCCATTTCCACCTCTGGGTTGGCCATGGCTACCCGCTGAAATTCATCAACAATATGACGCGTTTCTACCGAGTTCGATTTTAAGAAATTCCGCCTTGCGGGAACGTTGTAGAACAAATTTTTTACACAAAACGAAGTGCCTACAGGTGTAGAAGTGGGTTCTTGTTTCTTTACTTCCGAAGCCTCAATTTGGAGCAATACCCCAAGCTCTTCGCTTTCCTTTCTAGTTTTGGCTTCTACCTGACTTACCGCAGCAATTGAGGCCATGGCTTCACCCCGAAAGCCCATAGTTTTTATGGTGAAGAGATCTTCAGTAGAACGGATCTTTGAGGTGGCGTGTCGCTCGAAACACATGCGAACGTCTATTTCAGACATTCCTGTTCCATTGTCAATTACTTGAATTAGTGCTTTACCCGCCTCTTTTATAATGAGTTTAATATTCGTAGCACCAGCGTCAATGGCGTTTTCCAATAGCTCCTTTACTACCGAAGCAGGACGCTGAACCACCTCGCCTGCGGCAATCTGATTGGCGATATTATCAGGAAGTAATCGTATTAAATCGGGCATGAAAGTTTGAAGAAATTACTTTCGCATTTTCTTCCAAATTAAATAAGGAACATAAAGAAGGGCAAGGTAGAAAATATCCTTTCCGATGTAAACGAAACCACCCACAAACAGTATTAAAATCACGAAAATGATCAAACGCAACATGATGGTTTGGTCCACTCCGTTCTTGGCGTGCTTCATGTTTTTTCTAAATGAACCTTCAATTTGGGACCGATAACCCGCATCGAGATCAGCATTTTCATTCATGCCCATTTCGGCCTTAATTCTGCTGGTACGGTTTTCGATGTCTTCTTTAATAGGGTCATAGTACCGAGGCTTGATATCGTATCGCTGATAATTGGGTTTCTTTACAAGACTTGGTAGCTTCATAATATTGTTTCTTATAATTTGGCGTTATTTATATCGCAAAGAATTTCGCTATAAAATGCGCCATGAGCAAATTTATAGTTTATTTGCTATAACTAAAAATTACGGCATAATGCTTAAAAAAGTTACTTACACCTTTCTTCTACTCACCCTTTTTGCTGCAGCCACTAGCGCTCAAAAGATCTATTCAAAAATAGATACCGTAAGCCAAAAAGCTTGGGCCGATAGTGTTTTCAATAGCATGACTCCAGAAGAAAGGCTGGGCCAACTTTTTATGGTGGCGGCTTACTCTAACCTAGACGAAAAACATTTCGCTGAAATCGATGCCCAGATTTCAAAATACAACATTGGTGGTTTAATCTTCTTTCAAGGAGGGGCAGGCAGACAGGCCAACCTTACCAACCGTTTTCAGGCAAAAGCTAAAGTGCCATTGGCCATTGCTATGGATGCAGAATGGGGGATAGGCATGCGATTGGACAGTATTATGGACTTTCCAAAGCAGATGACTTTAGGGGCGATTCAAGATAACCGGCTGATTTATGAAATGGGCAAGGAAGTAGCCAATCAGTTCAAACAATTGAATATGCACATCAACTTCGCACCAGTAGTGGATGTAAACGTGAATCCTAAAAACCCTGTAATTGGCTATCGGTCTTTTGGGGAAGACAAATTCAATGTGGCTGAAAAAGGTGTGGCCTACATGAAGGGCATGCAAGGTTTTGGCATTATGGCCAATGCCAAGCATTTTCCTGGTCATGGCGATACCGATGTAGATTCTCATGCTGATTTGCCAGTGATTAACCACAGCAAGGAGCGGATGAATGACATTGAGCTTTACCCCTTTAAGGCTTTAATGAAAGATAGTTTGATGAGCGTGATGGTGGCGCATTTGCAAATTCCCGCTTATGATAACCGAGAGAAAACTCCCACTACGCTTTCACAAAAAGTAGTCACCGATCTTCTGAAAAATGAACTCGGCTTTGATGGCTTGGCCTTTACTGATGCCATGAACATGCAAGGCGTGGCAAAATATTACGAACCTGGCGAAGCTGATGTACGTGCTTTGATGGCTGGCAACGACATTATTCTTTTTCCTTTGGATGTAGCCAAGGGCATTGACCAAGTAAAGAAGGCCATCAAAAAAGGAGATTTGACTCAAGCTTCATTGGACTATAGGGTCAGAAGAATTTTGGAAGCCAAATATTGGATGGGGCTTTCGAAGGTTGAGCCAATTTCAACAGATAATCTTACCGAGCGCATCAATACCAGTTATGCTGAAATGTTGAATCGAATCCTTTACCAGAAAGCAATGACGGTGGTGGATAATACAGATGAGCTTTTACCAATCATTAGACTGGACAGCACCAAGCTTGCCTCACTGAGCTTTGGTCCAGCCGATAACCAAGAGTTTCAGAACACGCTAAGCAAGTATGCCAAGTTCGATCACTTTAAGGCTGGAACTACTTATCAATCATTGCTAGAGTCGCTGTCTTCATATAGTACTGTAGTTGTTGGCTATGGAGGAATTACCAACGCAACAAAAGACCAGCATGGCGTAAAGTCGGAAGAGGTGCAGTTCATTCGTGATTTGCAGGCCAAAACCAATGTCATCGTTGTGGCATTCGGTAATGCTTATGGTCTTCAATTTTTTGATGGGGTGAAGAATATTATTTGCACTTACGAAGACAATGAAATTACAAGAAATATTGCTCCACAAATCATTTTTGGAGCACTTCGTGCCGAAGGTAAATTACCCGTGACCACAGGCAGCTTTAAAAGTGGTACAGGAATTAAGACGATGACCGCGTCCCGTTTGAGCTTTGGATTGCCAGAGGAGGTGGGGATGGATTCCGAAACTTTGAAAGGCATTGATGCCTTTATGAAAAAAGCAATTGATGGAAAAGCAACTCCGGGTGGTCAAGTGATGGTCGCTAGAAAAGGGAAAGTGATCTTCAGTAAGAATTATGGCTATCAAACTTATGACAGCCTTATCGCTGTAAATGATGAAACCATGTACGATTTGGCTTCAATTACGAAAGTGATGGCCAGTGTTCAGGTACTGATGTATTTGAATGAAAAAGGCCTCATCGACATGAATAAAACCTTGGGCGATTACTTACCGGAAGTGAAAGGGACGAACAAAGAAGACTTAGTCATTCGGGATGTGCTTTTGCACCAAGCTGGGCTTCAACCATTCATCCCGTTTTGGAAAAGAACGGTGGACAATGGCGTTTTAGATCAGGCCTATTATAGCGAGACTCCAGGCCCGAGTTATAAGTCTACCGTTGCCGACCATATGTATGGAAGCCCAGCCTTGGCTGATTCGCTTTGGAAATGGGTGATTGATGCGGACTTGAGAAAAATGCCTAAGGGCGAAGAGAAGTACGATTACCTCTATTCGGATATGGGCTATTATTTTTTTTACAAATTGGCCGAAAATATTTTGGACAACCCCTTCGATACTTTTTTGAACGATAGACTTTATGCCCCACTTGGTTTACAAACGATGGGCTATCTACCTACCGAAAGAGGCTTTCTACAAGAAATTGCTCCAACCGAAGACGATAACCTTTTCAGAAAAACTTTATTAAGAGGAACTGTACATGACCAAGGTGCTGCCATGTTTGGTGGAGTAGCTGGGCATGCGGGTCTGTTTTCTAACGCCCTCGATTTGGCTGTGCTCATGCAAATGCATTTACAATTGGGCCAATATGGAGATCAAAAATATTATGACCTAAATACCATTCCTGCTTTTACTTCGCAACAAACCGCAGATAACCGCAGAGGAATGGGCTGGGATAAACCAATTGTGGGTAAAGATGAAGGACCAACCTCGCGTTATGCTTCGGGATCTACCTTTGGGCACTCAGGATTTACTGGTACTGCCGTTTGGGCCGACCCTGAGCAGGAGCTAGTATATGTCTTCCTTGCCAACAGGGTTTATCCGAATGCAGAAAATGCAAAACTGATTCAGTGGAATATCCGTACCAAAATTCAAGATTTAATCTACGAGTCAATCTGGAACTTTAATAAAGACTAACCAGTTGAAAGAAAGTTGGCTTTAAAGCGCTTAGAATTAATGAATATTGGAATCGTGTGTTACCCAACCTTTGGTGGTTCGGGAGTTGTAGCTACAGAACTAGGAATAGGGCTGGCTAAAAAGGGGTATAAAATTCATTTTATTACCTATTCTCAACCTACTAGATTGGACTTCTTTAACGAGAATCTCTTTTATCACGAAGTAAATATTCGTTCCTATCCACTTTTCAAATTCCCTCCTTACGAACTCGCCTTGGCCAGTAAAATGGTGGATGTGGTGAAATACGAAAAACTTGATTTGCTGCACGTGCATTATGCAATTCCACACGCTTCGGCAGCGGTGTTGGCAAAACAAATCCTGAAAGATCAGGGTATTGAAATTCCAGTAATTACGACTTTACACGGCACGGACATTACTTTGGTGGGAAAAGACCCATCATACGAGCCTGTGGTAACGTACAGCATCAACCAGTCGGATGGTGTAACCTCGGTTTCCGAAGATTTAAAGAAAGATACCTACAAGCATTTCAATATTAGACGTGAAATTGAGGTGATCCCCAATTTTATCGATCTAGAGAAATTTAAGAAGCAGCGTAAAGAACACTTTAAAACTGCGATTTGCCCTAACGGTGAAAAACTTGTAGTACACACGTCCAACTTTAGGAAGGTTAAGCGTATTGACGATGTGGTGAAAGTGTTCCATAAAATTCAACAACAAATTCCAGCCCGTTTGCTTTTGGTAGGCGATGGCCCAGAAAGAAGTCATATAGAAACGCTTTGCCGTGACCTAGGTATTTATGACGAAGTAAGATTCTTAGGGAAACTAGAGGCGGTACAGGAAGTACTTTCTGTTGCTGATTTATTCTTAATGCCTTCTGAAAAGGAAAGCTTTGGTTTATCTGCTTTAGAGGCCATGGCCTGCGAAGTACCATTGGTAACTTCTGATGCGGGAGGTATTCCAGAATTGAACCTACATGGCATAACAGGCTTTGTGTCGCCAATTGGTGATGTGGACGACATGACAAAAAATGCCCTACATATTCTGAAAGACGAGAATTTAGGTGCTTTCAAAACCAACGCGCTAAAAAGAGCTAAGGATTTCGATATCACGAACATCCTTCCGCAGTACGAAGCATATTACGAAAAAGTAGTCGCTGAAATGAAGGCGAAGGCCACAGTTTAAAGAACTCCGAATGAAAGTGAGTATCGTTGGTTGTGGTTGGTTAGGCTTGGCTTTAGGAAAGAAATTATCTGAAGATGGCTTTTCTGTACTCGGCAGCACGACTTCAAAAGAAAAATTCGATTCACTATCTAGCGCAGGAGTTAGTCCGTTTTTACTCAAAATGGACCCCATGCCGATGGGTGAAGATTTCAATGCGCTTTTTCAAACCGATGTACTGGTGATCAATATTCCTCCAGGGAGAAAAAGAAATACGCCTGAGTACTACGCTGAACAAATCAAGTACTTGAAATATTTGGTTGATCAGCACAAAGTACCCAGAGTGATTTTTGTGAGTTCTACCTCGTATTATCCTAATACAGAAGATTGGGTAACCGAAACTACCAATTTCGATTTAGAAAATGGATCGACAAAAGCGGTGGTATTGGGTGAAAGAGAAATTCGCCAAGTGGAGGCGAAGCTTACGGTGCTCCGTTGTGGAGGCTTAATGGGCAAAGACAGAATTCCAGGAAAGTGGTTTGCAGGTAAAGCCACTTCAGGAGCTTCCACCCCAGTTAATTACATTCACCGCGATGACGTTATCAACATTATTCAGCAATTGATAAAGGGTGATTTGCCAGAAGAAGGTACACTCAATTTAGTTTGTCCCGAACATCCAACACGCAAAGAAGTACACGAAGCCATGGCGCACAAGTATAACTTCGACCAACCCATTTGGGAGGCGCCTGACCTTATTGATTCTAAAAAAGTGTCGGGGAAAAAGCTTACTGACCTAGGGTATAGCTTCTTAAAACCGAGTCCTCTGGATTTTTAACGAGCGTCTATTTTAGCTCTCGATTACCTCTAAAAAAAGCTCACCACGTTTCAATTTGTTGATGGCCTTAATGGACTTCAATCGGTTATTGATTTGGTTGAACATTTCATCTTCGGCTTGCGCTATTTGCCAGCCTTGTTTGTAGGCAACAGGTAATGATTGTTGTTTTTGGTTTTTCATGTCTGAGTTGTTTGACCATTCCTAAATAAAAAAATTACTCAGTTAGTTCCCGAGATGACCATCGAGTACAATAATTTTTTCAGCTACATCCTAGACGAAAAAAAGCCCATGAATGTTTAGGTGATGACAACCTAAACGCATGGGCTTGGAGATTTGTTATTTATTATGCTGTTTCTTGGCGTATTTGGCTACTTCCAAGCACCTAAGATGACACCGATAATGGTAAAGGCGATAGTGTGGTAAAGCGAATCAATCAGAATCAGTCCAACTCCTTTTCTAGCGAAATTGTAATTAAGTGCCGTAGAAGGAATAATAAAGAAAAGGCCTGTCATTAAGCCCATCATTCCTCCCATTGTGGCGTTCATATCGGGGTTTTCTCCGAAACCATAGAAGAACATGGCCATTCCAAAACTTACCACAAATGAGAGAATCAGTGCGCTACCGAATAGCTTCCCCATGCTTGCGTTCTTGAGGTCTTCATCAGAGAGCCCAACACCCCGCTGCCAAGCTTTGCCGAAAAGAGGGCCATACCATATAGCGCCCAGTGCAAAATAGGCCACTGTCGATACGACAACCGCCAACCAATTGATGTTTGAAATGTCCATAGTTTATATGTTTGGTTAAAAAATCATTTCTTGATTTGAACACCCGAATACAAATCATCGGGCAAGCCATCTTCATCCCAGTCCAAAAAACCTGTGAACTCTGCCTTGCCATCCATCCACACGAATTTGTAAGCCGTGGTGATGTCATTTTCAGTAAGGTAAATACTGTCGCCCTTCACTTCCCATGTGCCGAAAGTTTCCATGGATACTTCCCCAGATAAATCGGTGTAGATAGAAGTATAATTTCCATCACTAGTGTAGGTGGTCAATATGGGTTTAATGCCAAGAACCTCTTCCCAGCTACCAATAGGTACTTTGAAGGCTGTTTCTTCTGGCTTACCATGGTCTATCGTGACTATCATTGATTCGTTGTACCATTCGCCTACAATCAATTCAGCATTGTTGGTTTTAGAACAAGAAGACATTGCGAAAAGCGCGAGGCCGAAAAAGAGCAGTTTAGTGAGTTTCATTCAGTTTTTTTATAAAAGTTAAGCAAAGGAAGGCAAAAATAGCCGTTCGCTAAAGCGTCTTTTATTTGAATAGGTTACTAAATGTAAGTAATTACGCAATATTCAAGGGCTTCAATCTGAGATTTTTGGAGATGACCTGAGCTGGAAATGCCTAGTGAAAAACAGAAATAACGACCCTACGATTCATCGCTCTGCCTAATGGTGTATTGTTATTGCTGATAGGAATTTCTTCTCCGTAACCACGCACTTTAATCCTTTTCGCAGAGACGCCATTTTCTATCAAATAGTCTGCAATGGTTTGGGCTCGTGTTAGTGATAGTCTGTTGTTCAATTCAGCACCGCCTGTATTATCGGTGTGGCCTTCAATGGTTACGAATTTGATTTCATCATCCATGAGGCTGTTCAAAATGGGGCTTAGTTCTTCTTTGATTCGTTGCTTGAGTGCAAACTGATTGAGTGAATAATTGAAAGTGTAGGATTGCTCTACTTGTGCTGTTCCTGTTTTTGCGGGCTTGGTGCTTTTGACTGAAATTCGGCCAATTGGCAGTTTTGCTAATGGTTTGTAATTAGGCAATATGATTGGTTGTAGGTTAACCCTTCTTTCTAATATCGGTCTAAGCGTCTGTTCAGGTTTCTTTGCTTTAGACTTTTTCCTTTTCTCTCTCTCACGCACCAATCCCTGTAGCCTTAACCCAACCTCGAAAGCCCCAGTATTGGCTGAGTTTTTTGCATTTACAGACAAGTCATAAGCCATCCCTATTGATAAATTTCCTTTTTTGAGTTCGATGGAGCTTATTAAATCTCTTCCCAATAGATACTTAAGTCCCAAACCAATTTTAGTGTCATTCGCTACTTTATATTCACTGGCTAGCCCAATATTAAGTCTGTTTCTTTTGGTGTGATGAACCCAGAGAAAATTAGGGGTCACGTTCAATTTTGGCGTTTGGTAAATGGAGAAGGCTAACTCGCCCATGTAAGTGGGAGGAACTTTTGATCCGGTATTGAAGAATGAACTTTGAGGTCTGTTAATGTCAAAAATGGAAAAGCCTAAACGCGAGATGGTTTGGCCATTACTGTTCACAAGCTGATAAAGTACCCCCGTATTGATACGATAATAGGTGTCACTCAATTCTTGCAGACTTTCTCCATTGTTAATTGAAGAATCAAATCCTCTATCGGGAATGTATTGGGTATTGGTCAGAAAATTGGCGAAGGTGAATCCTTGCTTATGATGAAAGCCACTAATGCCAAAAGACAGTGCTTCACCAACACCGGATTTAAACTGAAGCGCATAGGAAAGCCCGATTTCCTGAACTTCGAAAGTATTTGTACTTCCAGATTGATCATTCATTACATTCAACCCAAAACCACCTTGCACATTCTGGCGGTTTGGCATCAGATGAGGATACTTGAATGAAAATGAAGTGCTGTTAATGCTAAAGTCAGGCGCTGTTTGCTGACTTCTATGAAGTGCATCTGCTGCCCAATAATTGTCGGTGGCGGCATATGCAGGGTTCAGTCTTTGTTCTGCATAAGAGAGCAATGAAAAATTGAATTGTTGTGAGTAGGCACTTTCAATCATGAAAGTGCTCAAAAGAGAAAGAATAACTAGTGACCTTCGGTTCATTCTCATTACCTCACTAAACTGATTTTACCATTCGTGTTGCCATTAAGTTTTACGGGCTGTCCATTTTCAAATTGTCCACTCACGCTCCAGAAATAGACACCACTCGAAACGGTTGATCCGTTTACGGTACCATTCCATCCATTATTCATGGCCTCTTGAGGGTTTTTGGTTTGGTAAAGTAAATTGCCCGATCGGTTGAAGATACTGAATTGAAATTCGCTTGGAATTTGACTCAGAAAAACCACAATGTTGTCGTTCTTACCATCGCCATTTGGCGTAAATAGATTGGCGACTCCTCCAATTTGAGTCACATTTACCTGCACCTCTAATGTTTCTGTGCAGCCATTTTCACTCGTTATGGTCACCATATAGGTAATGTCTGATCGTGGGCTTGCTTGCGGATTTGCAATGTTAGGGTTGCTAAGACCTAAAGAAGGCTGCCATTCATAGGTGGAACCTCCGCTGGCCACTAGTTCTACACTTTCACCGACATTAATGCTTAAAACAGAGTCTTTGACTGATGGCTGAAAATTTTCTATTTCAACAAAGGCGGTGTAGTTAAAAGAACAACCATCTTCGTTTTCGCCATAGAAAAAAACGAGTTGAGATTCTGTGGGCACAAAACTAATGGCATATCCAGCGCCCAAATCACCTAATTGGGCCGCTGTCCATTGAATGTTGGTCCAAGAAGCATTTGCTGAGAACGATACCGTATCTCCTGGGCACACGAGATTGTAAGCTGGCATATTGATCTCTGGAATTTCAGTGTCCTTTGACTGAATGTTATAAATCAACTGGCCATCGCTACAGTTTTTGAACTCCACCACAGATCCGTAGATGGTATCGTCTGAGTCAGCTTGATATTTTAAAATGTCGGATTGGCCTAAAGGGCCACGTTTTTCTGAAACCCAATTTCTTAAAATGGTTGGGGTGCCTAATGTTAAGGTGCTTCCTTTGCATGTTTCAATAACTGAGGCTTCTAAATTCTCTACTGCACAGATGGCAAATTGATTGAGAATGCTGGTATTGACTTTGCAGTTTCCATTACTGAGATAATTGAATGCATTGTCAGCAGCATTTACATAGTGAAAATAATTTCCGGGTTCTAAACTCTTAAAAATGGCCTCGTTGGCATAAAGCTGATTGCCATGATTTGGAAGTCGTGGGTTTGGGGTGTTAATATTAAGGTTGCCGTCATTAATCGCAACGGTATCTGAATTGGCGATAATTACATCGTAAGACAAAAAATCAGTCTTTGATAGCGAATCGTAACCTGCACCCCAAGCAACTAGTCCTTGTCCAATTCCCGTTTGAACCGCATTGATTTTTGTAGGATTCGAGGGAGCTTGATTGAAAAGCGTTTGTTCGTTTTTGAAGAAGAAAACTTCCAAAGAATCACCAGAAGAGCGTAGTTGAGCAAAGTCTAAGTTTCCATCATTAGAGTAATCGGCAAATAGTGTGGTGGAAGTCGTAGCCATATTCATAATTACCGTGTCTTTCGGTTCGGCTAAATCATTCAAGAAATAACTGGCGAACTCGTTACTTTGGTTACGCGTGCTGAGCCATAAGTCTGTTTTTCCATCTGAATCAAAATCGGCCATTAGGGCATCCAGTACCTCTAAATCAGGAAGAATTTGAGTGATGTCAAAAGTATCTTGTTTGCTTCTTATTAAGAAGTTGGACGGGCTGCCGCCAAATGGGCTTCCTGAAAAAAACATATCTGGATAGCCATTATTGGTAAAAGCCCCGTGGGTAAAAACATTGATGGACAGATTATCGATAGGGAAAGGCTTTTGAAACTCCATCCAATTAGAAGAGAGGTTCTGAATGTATCGGGTCAATGAATCAGGTCGGTTCGAAGAAGAAATCAGCATGTCGCTGAGGCCATCACTGTTCAGATCCAAATCGAATAAAGCATCGGCTAGCGAATTGTTGAAAAAGTTTGTTTGCTCTTCCCAGCCAAGTGCTGTGCCCGTCAAGTATTTGACTTTTGAATCAGTGTCTATGTAAACCAACTCCAGCAGATTGTCTCTGTTAAAGTCTCGTAGAATAAACTTTTCTGTAAGAATTGAAGCCATTGGAGTAGGAAGCAGTTGAAACTCGAATTCTCCTTGATTTATAAGTGATGAGAAGAGTGTGTCTGTGCCTGCTTTTATGCCAGAAAACACAATGTCTAGTTCTCCATCTTTATCGATATCAATTACTTCTAAGGCATGAATTTTAAGGTCGAAAAATGGCAGGCGAATAGATTCAAGGAACAAGCCACCCTCGTTTTTGAAAAGAAAGAATTGAGTGGAATCGCTGGTAGGGTTGCTGCCATACACCAACAGATCGTAGTTGCTATCCGAGTTGAAATCTGCCCAAACCATTTGAGGGTTTGTTAGGGTGGGCAGTTTTAATGAATCTTGTTTCTGGAAAGTCTGAGCACTTGTGAGCTTGACAAGAAACAACAAAAACAGGCAGGCAATTGGTCTTAGCTTCCTCATGGTTAATTATTGTCTCGGTCAAACTTTAGTTTTATAGAAAGCTGGCTGCGAACGGCCTCATTATTAAAAGTAGCCGGGCTCCATTCATTCACCAATTTGAGTACCCGTAAGGCTTCTTTATCGAAAGACTCGCCTAGGCTTTCTTGGATTTCAAAGTCAGAAATGCTGCCGTCTGGATTAATGGCAAAAAGCACTTTTACATAGCCTTCAAAAATATTAGAATTGGCATTTTCTGGAAACTTAATTTCGCTGTCCAAAAAGGCATAAAAGGCCTCAAAACCCATATTTGGACTGGCCTTTATAAAGACATCTTCTTTTTCGACTTCCTTGTTAAAGGCTGCTTCTTTTTCTTTTACCGCATTGGTGTCGGCTACCTTTTGTTTGGGCTCTGGAGAAACCTGTGGCTCTGGTTTGGCTATTGCAACTGTATCCTTTTCCGTTACATTTTTTCCAGTAGGGGTGCTCTCAATTGTGTCTAATGGAACAATTTGTTTTGGCATTTCCTCTTCTATTTTCTGTTCCACAGGTGGTTGTAATTCCTTAGTTACTTTTTCACTCGGAAGCGTGAAAAAGTAAATTCCAGCAGCAAGTGGTAACAAGAGTAGTAGAAACCACATTCTGCTTATTCCAGACTTGGTGATAACATCTTTGGGAAGGTTGCCCTCCAGCATTGTAGCTGAATTTTCCAGTACGCTACTAAAGTCCATTTGAGCCTTTATTCGCTCTGAACTTACTTTTTTGCCTTTTTTCAAATATCTATATTTCATATCTGCTCGGCTCTAATTTTTTTCTAATTCTCTTTAAAATACGGTGCGATCGGGTTTTGGCATTGTTCTCTGTAATCCCCAAAATCTCACTGATCTCCTTGAAATTTTTCGACTCAAAAAACCTGAGTTCAATCAGTTCAAGGTCCCTCGGCTTTAACTTATCCAGTACTTCTGGCAGTAGCTTGAGCCCTCTTTGTAAATACAAAGCCTCGGGTTCAAACTCTTCGGCCATTTCCTGAGTCATAAATTCCTCTAAAACCACCGTGCGCTTTTTCTTCTGGGTTCTGAAATAATCGTAGCAGCTATTGAGTGCCAAACGATAAAGCCAAGACGAGAAACTCAATCCCTGAAATTTGTA
>TARA_R110001599_G_scaffold120980_1_pt1 | contig 18985 bp, 25 predicted proteins | sample TARA_R110001599 | Tara Oceans TARA_R110001599 (sample SAMEA4398360) | marine metagenome | biome: Polar Biome; feature: [MES] marine water layer (ENVO:01000295) within the mesopelagic zone...; material: water (ENVO:00002006), including particulate matter (ENVO:01000060) such... | reverse complement strand
CAAGAGGATAGAATGTTATGATCAATAATAACTTAAACGACTTTAAAATAGGGTCTGTGGTACGCCTAGAATACGGCAGCAATCCCTATGGCATTGTTAGTAGTATCAATTATAATACGGGCCAGCTAGCAGTAAAGTTTGCCGAGGGCCCACGGGTCTATAAATTTACAAGCTTAAAGGTGGTGATGTAATGAATAAATTCAATAAATGGTTTATGTCCTTAGACTGGGATTTTATATTCCTAGTTATGACGGGGGGTATATTATGGTTTGCACTAATTAGCGGTGTATTACTAGGGTATGCAATCTAATGAGTATAATTAAGTCTAAAGCATTCAGGGCTCTAATAAAGCCCATAGGAGCTGATTCGTTTCACTGGTATATAAGTGGTATACTAGATGCCAAACAGCACTCACAGAGCGATTCTGAAGCTCTCAACAAATATCAAAGGCTTGGTTATAAGATCAGGGCTAAACTAGAACAGCAAAAGGTGTATTAAGATGATTGAATTTAATTTAAATAATGAGAATGGTGACGTAGCAATTAAGACACGTAATGGCATGATCATCATTGATGAGGCAGACAGGGACGAACTAGCGGCCCGATTAGCTCATACAAGAGACCAAGACAGGTCTGCCACTACTAATGCAGAGACATATCAAACTAGGGCCGCATTACAGTCTAAGCTAGCTTTACACGAGCTTATGCAAGATCAAGAGTATTGGCGCAAGAAGTGGTTAACAACTAACACTAAAGCCATGAATGAGTATATAAACTATCATACAGCTGATAAAGCACGTAATGCAGCGTTACGTAGTGATCTAGAAATAGATGACTTATTATTATTCTAAGTGAAGGGGTAAGCTATGAAATGCAAATCATGTGATGTATTACTACTAGATGATGATGATATAGAATTATGTCGTAAATGTATTAAGCAAGGAGACAAGCTATCAGGAGCAAACGCAGAGGATGCAGACGTTTACTACGAGTCTGATACAGACACCTCTATAGACGATTCATTAGAGGTAGAGCTATATACTAATATAACTGAATCAGACTATTTACTAATGGAGTGATCCATGCTAAACTAAAAACAGTTCTTAGGCACTTAAGCACTCTAAAGTATTAATACTTAAATATATCTTAAAGTATAAAACAAAAGAGTTTCACTTAGGAGCCCATAGAACTATAGATAGAGTGATGTCTATCAAAACTAATAGATTATACATAAGGTATGTCTATAAACTTAATCAGAAAAGAGAGTAAAGAATTATGTTATCAGTAACAGAAGGTTATATCGCTTTTAGTAACACTTTAAAAGAAGACCAGTATCAAGGTCAGGACGTTGGTTATAACGTCACTCTATGTATGGACGCAGACGAAGCAGCTAAGCTCTCAGGAGCCGAAGTAATCGTTAAGAGCTATAAGGGTGTAGCACAACGAAAGTTTAAGTCTGGCTATGTTATAGGTGTCTTATCAGATACTGGACAGGACATGCAGCTAAGCGAAGAGCTACCACGGGGCGCTAAAGTACGCGTACAATGGAAGCATGGAACTAAGCATCCTCAGCATGGCGTGTCTACTTATGCTAATAAGATCAAAGTATTGGATATGGGCAATGGTGACATCCCATTAGCTTTTGAAGAGTCTGAAGAAAGCCAAGACTTCTAGGTTCCCTGAAGTACATCCTTAGCATGATGTCAAACTGCTATTTTTATCCTCTAAAGAAAAAACCATTGCAGATCTTAGTTAAATGCTAAGGAGATAGTAGAATGAGCAAACGTAAAGCAAACAACCACCAAAAGCGCATGGAGCGTGTTGGTAAGTCACTATTAAAGGACTGTGCTGTAAGCTTCGTAGCTGGTGGTAGTGGTCTATGTAACCTAGTGAACATAAAGAAACAGAATCAATTCACTGTAGGCCCTCACTTAGCTAAAACCATAGCAGCAGGGCGTTATATGTGGTCTGTATACTGTGCTGTATTCTGTAGAGATCAGACAGGCAAAGAGTATATGCAGAGTGTCGTTATTAACACTCAAGAGCCATGCAGACAAGATGAATTACTGAGTGTATTACATGAGAATCATTTAAGCCTACTCAATGGCTGCAATGAAGCACATACACTCAACGTAGGGTGGCTAGCGTCCCCTGTAGGGCACGATTGGAGCGAGAAGGAAGCAGGCTCTATCTTTACCAAGTTGAACGCTTGGGACTTTAAAACAAAAGCAGAAGGGGTAACAGTAAATGGATAAGATAGAACCAACATTTAATATAAACCAAACCATAACAGTAGATCTAGAGTATTTCAAACTCATTGAGAGAGATAGTCATCTACTAGAGTACCTAGACGCACATGGTGTCGATGGTTGGAGTGGTTATGATGATGCAGTGGCAGAGTATGAGAGGGATCAAACATGAGTTATGAAACAGAAGACAATGTAGAAATGACAGACGAAGAGCTAGCTAAATGGTACTGGGATAATCCAGAAGCGATACCAGATGATGTTGCAGTAGCAGAGTATAAGAGGGATAAAACATGAGTCTTATTTTCACACCTAAGATAGACGATAAGTACAAGATAGACCCTGCTGAGAAGCTCAGAAGATCAACTAAGAAAAGAGTAACATGGAATAAAGCTGAGATGGATCAGTTAATAGCACTTAGAGCAATGCACATACCTTACACAGAGTGTGAGAAGCTCCTTAATAGGACACAAGGGTCTTGTGCTGTTAAGCTACACTTTACTGGTGGTCTGGCAGAAGTTGAAGCCCTAAGAAAGAAATTAATTAGCGATATTATGAGGAATGACGATGACTGAGTTACAGAAGAAAGTATTTGCGAAGAAGTCCCTAAAGGAAAAGCTAGCATTGTCTAAGAAGAGATTAAAGATAGAGACTGAGATTGCTAATTATCAAGAAGGTGTTAAACGAGGTAGTTTTGTATCCTACAATCAAGCTAAGATAGACACACTTACTAAAGAGCTGGAGGCATTATGATGTTATTAGAGTTAACAGACGAGAACATAGATAATCTTGTAATCGCTGAATTAAAGAACTACTATACAATCCTTGATGACGCTGTAGCAGATGAAGGATGGTATTCAACTGTAAGAGAGCGAGATCAAGATAGGGTAACGTTAGTCGCTATAATCAACATTCTAAAGCATTACATAACAACAGAGGAGCATGACCAATGGCTACTGACTATAAAGCAGGTAACTCAGAAGTAGAGAGCAGAGGGCCTTGTTCACAGTGTGGTTCTAAAGATAATTTAGTTAAGTATAAAGATGGTCACTCCACTTGTTATTCCATAGGGTGTGGTCACTTTATCAAATCAGGAGCAGGGACGATGAGTAACACAGTAGAGCAGAGACCTGAGAGGAAACTAATCAGCACCACAGACTTAATTAAAGGCACTAGAGGGGCTATCCCAGACCGTAGATTGTCACAGGACATATTAGACAAATTTGGCGTTACAATTGAGTACGATGCTAAAGGTAATGTCACAAAACATCATTATCCCTATTACAATAACGATAATAGAATTGTAGCTCTAAAGACTAGAGTAGTTGAAGGTAAGAAATTCTTCTGTAGTGGTAATCTAGGGGATTCAGGACTGTTCGGACAGAATGTATTTGAGGGCCGAGCTGGACGCTATATAACGGTCACTGAGGGCGAGTTAGACGCATTAGCAGTTAGCTCTATGTTTCATGGTAAGTGGCCCGTAGTGAGCTTAAAGAACGGCTCAGGCAGTGCGGTGAAGGGCATTAAAGAATCACTTGAGTTCCTAGAGACCTTTGAAAATGTTATATTATGTATGGATCAAGATGAGGCAGGTAGAGAAGCAACTAAGAATATAGTTGGTTTATTCTCACCTAACAAAGTCAAAGTCATGCAGATGCCTCTAAAGGATGCGTCTGAGATGCTGATGAAAGGTAAGGTCAAAGAGTTTACCGAGTGCTGGTGGTCTGCTAACCCTCATCGTCCTGATGGTATTGTTACATTTGATGATCTAATTCAAGAACTAGAGACTGCTGAAGAAGTAGAGTCAGTTCAGTACCCGTGGGCAGGTCTCAACCAACCTACTTATGGTTTCCGTAGGTCTGAGTTAGTTACAATTACTTCTGGCTCAGGAATGGGTAAGTCACAGTTATTGAGGGAGTTACAGTATCATCTATATACAAACACTACGGATAACATCGGTATAATGGCATTAGAAGAAACACCTATAAGGGCTGGCTTAGGTATTGCTTCTATTATGGCTAATAAACCACTTCACCTACCTGAAGTTGCTAAAGAAGAAAGAATTGAGTGGCTAAAGAAGATTGATTCTTCTCGCTGTTTCTTCTGGAAGCATTGGGGATCTACACAAGAAGATAATCTGTTTTCCCGATTACGTTATATGGCTAAAGGCTTAGATTGTAAGTGGATCATTTTAGATCATCTAAGTATTATTGTTTCAGATCAAGAGAACCCAGATGAACGTAAAGCTATTGATTCTGTTATGACCAAACTTAGAGCTATAGTACAGGAGACAGGAGTAGGGATGTTCTTAGTGAGTCACTTAAAACGACCCAATAAAGGAAAGGGACACGAAGAAGGTGCTCAGGTATCATTAGCAGAGTTAAGAGGCTCTGCGGCTATCGCTCAGTTATCTGATATAGTCATAGGTCTAGAACGTAACCAACAGCATGAAGATGCAGATGTGAGGAATACTACTACATTACGCGTACTAAAGAATAGATTCACGGGTCTTACAGGGGCTTGTTGTTGGTTGAAGTATGACGCAATTACAGGAAGAATGTTAGAAACACAGAAGCCTGACCTACAGGATACAGACCACTATGACTTCTAAGCAGATAGTATTAGATATTGAAGCTAATGGTTTCGAGCCTGATAAGATCTGGTGTATTGTGTCATTAGACATAAACACTAAAGAATCTATTAGCTACGTCAATAACCTAGACCAGCTAAAGAAAGACTTAACTTCCGTGTCTGAGATCATAGGCCATAACATACTAGGATACGACATCCCTGTATTAGAGAGGCTACTAGGAATTGACTTCAGTGGTATTAAGCTTACTGATACGCTAGTGTTGTCTAGGCTGACTAATCCAGCACGTCAGGGAGGTCATTCTCTAGGCTCTTGGGGTGAGAGACTAGGATACCCTAAAGGGGACTACACTGACTTCAGTTACTATACCAATGAGATGCTTGACTATTGTATAAAGGATACTGAAGTAAACCTGTTTACATATCGTCAACTTATCATTGAAGCTAATGGGTTCTCACAACAGTCTATTGATCTAGAGATGGATGTACATAAGATTATCTGTCAGCAGACTCGTAGTGGTTGGTTACTGGATGAACAGAAAGCCTTTATGTTATTAGCTGAACTCAAAGAGAGCATGTTAAATGCAGAAGCTAAAGTACATGAACGGTTCGTACCATTACCAGTATGGGTAGAGAAGAACTACCCTAAGAACCCTATTAAGAAGGATGGTACTGAAGCTGCTATAATGGTTAGGCACAGGGAACAGGGTTTTCACTATGACTCAGAAGGTAGCTACGGTGTCTTTGAATACCCTATCTTTAACTTAGGTAGTCGTCAGCAGATTGGTAGGTATCTAATACACTTTGGTTGGACTCCTACTGAGTTCACAGAGACAGGATTACCTAAGATAGATGAGAAGGTATTAGAAGGTGTAGACGTACCAGAAGCTGTAATGATCAAAGAGTTCCTATTACTACAGAAGCGTGTAGGTATGGTATTGAGCTGGATTGAATCAGTAGCAGATGACGGTAGAGTACATGGCTATGTTAACTCCATAGGCGCTCAGACAGGACGTATGAGCCACAGTAGCCCTAATGTAGCACAAGTACCTGCATCCTATAGCCCTTATGGTAAAGAGTGTCGTGAGTGCTGGATAGTGCCTAAAGGATACAAGCTCGTTGGTTGTGATGCTTCTGGTTTAGAATTGAGGATGTTAGCTCACTACCTTAAGGATGAAGACTACACACACCAGATCCTAGACGGTGATATACACACCTACAATATGAATATGGCTGGCCTATCTAACAGAGATCAAGCGAAGACTTTCATCTATGGTTTCTTATACGGTGCAGGTGACGCTAAGATAGGAGAGATTGTAGGAGGTACATCGAAGCATGGTAAGAAGATTAAGGCTACATTCTTTAAGAGCATACCTAAACTAGAGAAGCTGATCACACAGATCAAGAGTGCTTCAGGACGTGGTTATCTTAAAGGATTAGATGGACGTAGAATTAAGGTTAAGTCTGAACACTCAGCACCTAACTATCTCCTACAGTCTGCTGGTGCAATTGTCATGAAGAAGGCCCTTGTGTTATTATATGCAAGTGCTAGTAAAGAAAACCTTGACTTTACATTTGTAGGAAACATACACGATGAATATCAGACTCAAGTTCTAGAGAAGCATTCAGAACGGTTTGGTGTCCTAGCTGTTGAAGCTATAGTTAATGCTGGCTTAGCTTTAAATATGAACTGTCCTTTGGATGGTGAATCTAAAATAGGGAACAACTGGTATGAGTGCCACTAAGAAGTGTAATAAGTGCTATGCAGATAAAGAGATGGATAAGTTCTATAAGACCCCTGCTAACAAGGACAAAAGGTTTAATGTCTGTATCTTGTGTAGAATAGCAGCTAGGAAACATAGGTGGTTTGAGATCTTCAAGTATAAAGGATCTAAATGCTGTCATTGTGGTATTAGCGATCTTCACCACCCTGAGATCTATGAGTTTCATCATATAGACCCCTCACTTAAGATAGCTACTGTAGGAAGTATGCTTAATAGTGCTAGTGATGAGACACTCTATGCTGAAGTAGATAAATGTATTCTAGTTTGTGCTAACTGTCATAACATAGAACATAAACGAATTAAAGATAAGGAAGCTGAACAAGATGACTAAGACATTAGATACATTAATAGAAGATATTTATTCGGTATTGAGTACGAGTAAAGTAGATCCAGATGTAGACGTAGATAAGATCTTTGATCTCTTTGGAACCAATGTTAAGGAGGCTGTATTTAAGTCATTGTTTGAAGAGCGAGGAGACACCACACGCTTGCGTATGTCGTCCGTAGGCAAACCTGATAGACAGGTATGGCTTAACTCTAAGAACTACCCTAGAGAGGAGCTAGAGCCCTCTACGTTGATTAAGTTCCTCTATGGACATGTGATAGAAGAGCTAGTGCTATTGTTAGTACGCTTAGGTGGTCACACAGTGGCTAATGAGCAAGGTAAGGTAGAGATCAATGGAGTTAAAGGCTCTATGGACTGTACTATTGATGGTAAGCTCATCGATGTTAAATCAGCTTCTAGCTTTGCCTTTAAGAAGTTCAAGGATAATACAGTAGAGTTCGATGATCCCTTTGGTTATGTAGCACAGTTGAAAGGCTATGGTGCTGGCTTAGGTGTTAAGGAGGGAGGCTGGCTAGCAATGGACAAGGGTAATGGACATCTAGCTCTAGCAATGATAGACTTAACAGAAGGCGAAAGTATTGAAGACAGGATCACTCACTTGAAGGATATTACTTCTAAAGATGAAATGCCTGATCAATGTAGCTATCCCGTAGCAGATGGTAAAAGCGGGAACATGAAGTTATCTACACAATGCTCTTACTGCCCTTACAAGCACACATGCTATCCTGAGTTAAGAACATTCTTATATAGTACAGGCCCTAAGTTCCTTACGGAAGTGTGGAGCGTCCCACGCGTAATTGAAATAACAGAGAATAAGTAAAATGCTGAAGTTAACATATAAAGTAGTAAAGACTCCTCGTTCAGAACGCTTTGAACAACACATCAATGAACTTCTAAATGATGGGTGGAAGCTCCACGGTAATCCTTTTATTGATGGAACAGGTCAAATGGTTCAAGCTCTATTGAAGGAAGAGAAAGATGCCAAGCAAGCAACTGCCAAAGTATCGAAGTAAGTTAGAAGCTAAGATAGCTGAGGGTCTGAAAGAATGGGGGTATGAGTCTGAAAAGATGAAGTACACCATACATAGAACATACAATCCTGACTTCATCAAAGGTAAAGTCTTCGTTGAAGTTAAGGGGTTCTTTAGATCAGGAGACACTCAGAAGTATAAAGCTATACACGAGCAGATGCTTAAAGAAGGTAAGGTGTTTGCCTTTGTATGGTCTAGTCCACATCAGAAGATACGTAGAGGAGCTAAGCTCACCAATGCAGGATGGTGTGAGAAGCAAGGTATCAAGTGGTTCTCTAAAGACGATATGGCTAGCTTGAATGACTGGAGTGAGACGATCAATGGCTAAGACAGTAGAAGAACTAATAGAAGACATCATCAGAGACTATGATATAGACCTGTTAGTTGAAATATTATGTATCTCTACTGACGAACTATTAGAACGATTCGATGATAAACTAATGATAGCAATAGAGAAAGGAGACTTTGACGATGGGTAGTCAATCAGCACTAGATGTACAAGTAGGTGGCTCTCATTACCGTAGCTCAGCTATACAGCCTATTATGTATATCCATGCTAACAAACTATCCTTCATTGAAGGTAGTATTGTAAAGTATATTACACGATGGCGAGATAAAGGAGGTGTTCAGGATCTAGAGAAGATCAAGCATTACGTAGACCTTTTAATAGAGCTAGAAGACAATCAAGGTAATGTTGGTTAGCAGTAGAAACACAAAAGCCCTCAAGGAGTGATCCAAGAGGGCTTTTATTGCTTATGATTTAACCTACATCATACTTAATTCCTAGCTTACTTGTTTCAGTAGGTACTATTGCTTTAGTAGATGTTACTGTTTTTATAGGAGTGTTTCCTCCCTCTTCAGTAAAGTAGTCTATCTTAGTTCCCGTACCTTCTTTAGATACCCTGTATTCAGTTATTTTATCAGCTCCTAATGCCTCAGCAGCTAAATTATAATCTCTGCCTCGTCTATTAGCTAAACCTGCTTGTACATAACTACCTACTGTACCGTCAGCTTTCTTTATTTTAGCCCCTACGACGTCTAGTAAATTATTACGTAACTCAGTAGCATACTTACCTTTCTTTACTTCCTGAGTGTCATCAGATTTCGCTATAGTGTCTAGGTTCTTACCTAAACTATACTTTTTAAAAGCGCTTTTTCCCGCGTTCCACGTTAGACTTAATGCCACATCATAGACTTCTTTAGGCATCTTTTTCCATGAGGGTATCTTTGATGATACTGCTTTATGAAAAGACTTACCTACTTCTTTAGCAACGGCTAGATCATCTACTACACCTTCTTCATTAGCGTAATCAGTCCTTTCAATACCTAGATCTGTTAAAGTGTCCTCTTCAACCCCATAGTTGTATGTCCTTCTGCCATTAACTAACTTGCCATCAGACCCATGATTTAATCCTTCTAGTCCTCCAAATGCTTTTAGGGCATTCTCTATATAGCGAGGGGAAGCATCCTCTGAGGTCAAAGAGTCTGGCCTACGTTCTAGTTTAATACCTTCTGAGGTCAAAGAGTCTGGCCTACGTTCAGGAGTAAACCCTTGAGCATCTAAAGGAGAGATCTCTACAGCCTCAGCAGTTAATCCTTGAGTACCTAGATTATCAGTAGTGTCTTGGAAAAGATCAGCCTCTAGCTCCACAGGAGTATTATGAGACCTAGACTCTTCTATAGCCTTAACCATATTAGCATTCTCAGGAGTACCAGCAGCCGTCTTGATTGCATCAGAGGCTTGGGCTGCCGTCTTAACTGAGTCTATAGAGTCCCAGATATTAGACACCTCCTGCTTGCCTCTTTCGTACATTGCCATCATGTCTTCAAACATTATTGTTCCTCTTCTTCTTTTGTAGCATCAGCGATAGTAGTAGCAGTAATGTAAGCCAGTGCTGTACTTAAAGCCTCTCTTTGTTTTACTGGATCTTTTATCTTCCTGACTTTCTTTAGTGAGTTTTGCCATTTACCATCAGTAACTACATCCAACATAGCTTGGTTATGCCTGCCTTTGATAAAGCCAATTGTATTGAAAATAGCAATACCTTCTTTACCCATCCCCATCGTTGCTACGTTTATACCATCACTTCCTTTAGCCTTTAAAGCATTAAAGGGGGTATTCTTGATCCTAGCTAAGATAAACGAAAGATCATCAATAGCTTGAGAACTTCCTCCTACTTCTTTTAACTGCCTAGATAGCTCATTTCTCTTTTCAGGAGTGCTGAGTATTGTGTCGTAAAACTGATTAGGAGTAGCGTTATATATACTTGTTCCTTTTTGAGATGCTTTAGTCGGTACTTTAGCTAGCTCCTCCATGATTCTTTTTTGAGCTATCTGTCGTTGTGCAATAGGCAAAGCCTCAGCATACGCTTCATCAGCATTTCTTAAAGCCTGTTTAATTCCTTTATTGACACTTCTTAATGCACTTGCTTTCTGACGTTGCGTAGAGTCTATTGAGGTAGCCGCTGCGTGTGCTTTATTAGAGATCTCACGCCTTATCATTTCAACTTGTCCTAAAGATCCTTTTTCTAAAGAAGAGAAATTAGCAGCTTTGGCTGGATCACTTAGTAATGATTCTTCAGCCGCTTTATAGATACCATTCTTTTCTAACCTCTCAAGAAAAGGAGTAGACATCCTAGTTTTAAAAGCACGATCATATAAAGTGTTTAATGTTGATTTAGCCACCTCTCTTCCTTCAGGGAGGATGCCTTCAACAAAGTCACCAATGGTATCTGCTAGTTCACGATCACGTTGTATTTTTAACTCTAATGCTTTTAATGACCTTTCCTCGTTAAGTCCTCCTAAAGCAGTTGCTTCTCTAGTTAAGATAACCTGATTTGCAGTTGCTTCTGCTGGAGTCAGTTTAATCCCCAAACGATCAGCAGAATCTATAGCTTCTTTTACAGCGTCCTCAGTAACTCCTTCTACTGCCGCTTGCCGCCCACCTGACTTAGATACATACTTATAAACATTAGCTGCTTTACCTACAAGAAACTTACCAGTATTTAATAGAGCATCAGGCAACATACCAGAGTTAGCTGCTATCAACATATTCATAGTTCGTTCTTGAGATATTAAACCTGTATCTTGTGTAGGTTCACTAGCTCCTATAATTGCAGACCCAGCCACTATTGCTGTAGGGGTACGGGCAGGTAGAGCAGCCAGAAGAGAAGCTGTTTCCCCAGTATGGCCCCCTAACCAAAAAGCTTTGTGTTCCCAATCCGTCATACTATCTATGTAATCTGCATAGTTCTGATCCTGCTCAACTCTCATCTCAGCAAAATCACTAATGACATCAATGCCTGTTATGTCTGTAATAGCAGAGCGGCCTAGTCCTTGTAAGCCAGCTCCTACCTTTTCAACACCATATAATAAACCTTTACCTACTAATTCAGGTAAACTAGCATCGACACCTTTTTCTATAGTTGGCTCTGCTTCAGAACCTCCCATGGCTTTAAATAGATCATTCCTTGTAAGGTCTACTTTAGTAGGGGTAGTTGATGTTTCTTCTGTTGTATCAGGCACTCCCATAGCTGCAAATAGGTCGTCCCTCGTAAGCTCTTTCTTCTTTTCAGGAACAGCCATATTAAAATTCCCCTTTACTGATCATGTCTAATACTATTTCTTTGTTTTCTTGGCTTAGAGTATCAAACACATCAGCAACAGCTTCCCTGTTAGTTTTATCTACACCTTCATAAGCAAAAGAAATCTCATACTGCTTATCTACATTACCAAATACGTCTTCTACAGGGACATCATAATTAGAAGCTACTGATTTAATTCTATTGATAGTTTCAACAGCACTGTCTTTATTTTCTTTTAAGATAGCTCTTGCAACACTAACAAAGTCTTCACGTTGCTTCTTTGTTAGTTTAAGACCTTCAGTTGTCTTATTGTAGATGTTCATGATGCCATCGGGTACGCCACGGGCATTCTCTGCTGTAGCTTGCTCACCTTCTCGTACTACAGATTCAGGATCTAGCATCTTCATGTAAGCAAAGATAACAGACATATCACCAGCAGCAGATTCTGCCTTTGCAGAAGTCTTTATCTTACCGAACTGTAGCTGAGATTGTTTATACTCACTGTAGTTTAAGTCCCCTGCTAATTCATCACGTAGTGCGCCTGATTGAGCGAACTTACGTTTTTCTAAATCTACATCAGTTTCAGGAGTGATTTCTGGTGTTCCTGTGCTTCCTTCATAAGGAGTGAACTCACCTGTCGCTTTATTCATAGCGCCTTTAAATAGAATACCATCTATAACTTGTTCTGATTCAATAAACTCTTGAGGTGCTGGAGCCATAGAAGCAGCTAAAGACCTCCCTTTATCCAGCATAGACAAACCAGCAGCAGGATCAAATTGCATGATCTGCTCCCCTGCCCTAGCGTAAGTCTCTGGACTAGACCAGTCAGCTCCTTTGAAGTCATTCTTAAATTGATTCATTCCCATTGCTTTAGGACTGATAGCTTTACCGAAAGCACCCATAGCTTCGTAAGTTGCTGCTCCCTTCTGCTTTTCAGCATTGAGCATAGCATTGTAAGATCCTGCTACTGTATTTAATATGTTTGATGATGGGCCTGAGCCGAATAATCCTGCCATGTGTTCTATCTCCGTTTATGTAAGTTACTAAGTCAACCAGTTCCAGATATCACTGATAGCATTCTGACCTGCATCAGACCCTGCTATTGCAGTGCCTAGACCCATCCAGTTAGATGTATCATTAGCAGATGCTTGTGCTGCAATACCCTGCTGAGCTAAGCTCTCTTGGAACTGAGGCTCTTGAGCAAAACCGTAGATCTCTTGTAGCATAGGTACTGATCCTAATGCTGCTTGTTGAGGTTTAAACTGCTGATCTGCTACTTGCTGAGTAAGTCCAAACATACCAGCTTGATTACGCAACATACGATCTTGCATGTCTGAACCATACTGAGTAGCTTGTACTCCTTCTTGGAAACGCTGGTTCTCTTGCTCTGACTCTAATTGAGCTAAAGCTTGTGTACCAGCAGTAGAACCTAGTTTACCAGATTGAATTAAACGACTCAATGACGATTGTGTCTGTTGCTCTCTCAGAGGCTCTCTAATGGCGTTTACACCACGTAGGTACTCTGATGCTGCATCTTGTGGATCAAAGCTCTGATAGGCATCCTGAGAGCCCTGAAGCTGTCCTAACAAGCCCTGTTGGAACTGTTGGTACTCAGGCGCTTGTGTTTCAATCATTTGACCAGTAAGAGGATCAAACTGAGTAGTGCCATAGATATTACCAAACTGCATACCACGAGGGGAACGAGCTTGAGACAACTGCTCTACTGGTGTTCCTGTATAACCACCATCAAAGTATTGACCATTGTTACCAGTGACACTAGCACCACGACCAGCGAAAGCTTCAGCCGCAGCAATCTCTTCAGGCGTAGGAGCTGCTTGAGTATTCCCTGCATTACTACCACCTGAGCTATTACCAGCTAGATTACTAGAGACACTTCCATCTCTCGTCATGAACGTCTTTTGTCCTTGTGTCATATTATCCCAGTTTTCTTGGGAGATGTTAGAAGGACGTGAAGGAGCAGTAGAGTTTAAGTTGTTAGCAGCCATATAAGGCGCTCTAGCAGCATTTACTCGATCCTTCTCAGACATACTAGCCCAGTTAGGATCTGTTGCTTCTAGACGCTGATACTCTTGCATACTAGCTTCATTCATACCGTAGTAAGCTTGATTTAAGAACTTATCAGCAGGGTTAAAGTTATTGTAAGCATCTAGTGCTTGGCCTAGAGGATTGTCTGTACCTAAAGCTTTACCTGCTAAACCACTTAGACCACCTCCAAACATATTACCGTACTTAGTAGCGATATTGTCTGGTGTCACAGTAGGATAGAACGCCCCTGTGTTCGTAGGAGTAGCCTGTGTAGGAGCATTAGCATATGTGTTATTCTCCTGTGGGTTAGAGTAGTTAGCTCTATTGAGAGCAGTTTGATTAGCGGCGTAGTTAGCTTTCTGAATAGCAGCTTGAATAGCGGCTGATTGATCAACAACAGAGGGACTATTATTATTGTTGTTGTTAGGTGTAGGGTTAGGTGAGTTTGTGGGTGAAGCTTGAGTCCATTTGCCGTTGCCAGCACCTGAACTTGCGCTTGAGCCTACTCCCATATAAGAAGCCATATTAGTATCCTGTTGTTGTGTTGCTTGTTGTTTCTTCTGGGCTGCTGCTGTCTTAGCTTTAGCCGCTTGATCAGTAGCTGCCTGATCTTTAACTTTCTTAGCATTCTGTGCTGCTGTTACTTTAGCTTGGAAATCCCTTTTAGCTGCTGCTGCTTTAACTGCCTTAGCTTGGTCTTGAGCAACCTTATCTGCTTTAGCTTTAGTCTCCGTAGCTTTCATGTCTATAACATACTGTGCTTGTCTTTCCTTCTCAAGTTTCTGTGCTTTCTGACTATCAGCATAAGCTTTATCAACCGCTGCTTTCTGTTCTGCTTGCTTCTTAGCTGTAGCTACCTTGGCTGCCTGAGCTTTCTCTGCTGCTACTATCTTAGCTTGAGCATCTCTCTTAGCTTTAGCTGCCTTGACTGCATCTGCTTGTTTCTTAGCTGCTAAGTTTCTAGCTGCTTGAGCTTTTTCAGCATCTGCCCTTTCTCTATCAAATGTAGCTTTATCCTTAGCTATCTTATCTGCTTTAGCTTTAGCTTTGACTGCATCGGATTTAGCTTGGGCTACTCTAGCTGCCTGTACTGCTTTAGCTTTCTCTGCTGCTACCTTGGCTGCCTGAGCTTTCTCTGCTGCTACTATCTTAGCTTGAGCATCCCTCTTAGCTTTAGCTTGGGCTACTGCTTGAGCTTGGGCCTTAGCTACCTTAGCTGCTTGAGCTTCTTTGGTTGCCTTAATAGCTGCTGCTTGATCTTTAGCTATCTTAGCTTGCTTATCCCTAAGCACTTGAGCTGCTTTTTCTGCTGTTGCTTGACGTGCTTTCTCAGCCGCCATTCGTTTAGCTGCTGCTGCTTTGTCTGCTTGGTCTTTCTGGTAAGCTGCTTTTTCTTTAGCTATCTTAGCTGCCTTAGCCTTAGCTGCCGCAGCATCCCTAGCCATGTCAGCAGCTCTAGCTTTAGCTATTCTATCTGCTTTAGCTTTAGCTTCTGCTTGAGCTTTCTGATAGTCAGCCTTATCTTTAGCTATCTTAGCTGCTCTAGCCTTAGCTTCCGCAGCATCCTTAGCCATATCAGCAGCTCTAGCTTTAGCTATTCTATCTGCTTTAGCTTTGGCTTCTGCTTGGGCTTTCTGAGCTGCCACTATCTTAGCCTGAGCATCTCTCTTAGCTTTAGCTGCTGCTACTACTTTTGCTTGTGCCGCTGCTGCCTTAGCTGCTTGAGCTTTCTGATAGTCAGCTTTATCTTTAGCTATCTTATCTGCCTTAGCCTTAGCTGCCGCAGCAGTCCTCGCTCTTTCAGCAGCAGATGGCCCGTTATTAGATTTCTTAACGGTTATGTTTCTATTAGTGGTCTTCTGTGACCAACCACCGCCTCCACCTGATCCTGTACTCCAACTCTGTGGCATGTGTATTCCTCTATTAAGCTGTACGTTTCCAGAAGTAAACTACAACGTAAGGCTGTACGATGTCATGTGTGTGAGCTGCGTTACCACCAGTGGCTCCAGAATCAGGAGCTCCAGCACCACCATTAGTAGTGGCATATACATCAGCACTACCATCACCACCGCCTAATGTCCAACCAGAAGAGTGAGAGTGAGCAGGTATTTCACTGACTGTAAGCGCATGAGAGTCAGTCTTAGAACCTCCTGTCTCTTCAACAGTATCAAAGTCTGTGTCTGTAGTACTAATACCAATAAGAACCTTACCAGCACCAAAGGAAGCCCATGTACCTACACCTAATAGAGTAGCAGGGTTAGTCGCTACGATAGACGTATAGACAGAACCTACTGGATAAGCAAAAGTGTTTACAGCCGCTTTATCCGCTGCTGCATTAGTTATAGCAGTAGTAACGAATGATGTAGTAGCTACTTTAGATGTGTTATCTCCAGTAGTTGCTTTAGCAGCACTAAATACCTCTAAAGAATCCCCGTTTAAGTTTGCTTTAGAGTTGATTGCTGTTTGAGCAGAGGTAAACTCAGTATTGAAGTCATCACCAGAGATAACCTTAGCTGGATCTGAATCTGCTAATGCGTCCTTGCTTGACCATGCTACCTGTACTGTATAGTTACTCATCGTATCTTTCCTTCTTTAGCTAGGACAGTCATGCTCTGTAGAGAGCCTTTGTATCCATTAATTAAATTTATCATTTCTATTTGAACTACTTTAGCTGATTTACTCATGTTAACCCTATACTCTCTAGGGAAGAACAAAGGAGAGTATTTAGAAGTACCGAATAGACTACTACTAGAACCATATACAGCCGTAGCACCTGATGATATAGGAGTAAGGTTAAAGTTAGCTGAACTTCCTTGTGTGATGTTGTAATCCCTAAACCATTTAACTGTGACATCCTGCTCACGTCCACCATCTATAACACAAGAGAACTGCTTGAGTAGCTTAGCTGAGTGAGGTACTCCGAAGTCCATCCAGACTGTCTTAAACGTAGTCTGATAAGTCTGAGGTATAGACGTAGATCCTGAGTAATCTCTGTCGTGGTAGTTATCATAAGTAGCTATTACACCATTAAACGTACTTGATCCTAAACCTAAGTATAGTTGACCAGTGCTTAAAGATAATAAAGACTTAGGGCTTCGTTCTTTATCGAATAACCATTTAGTTACTTTAGGAGTGTTGTCTGGATTAGCTGATTTAAAATCTAATATGTACGTCTCATTGATACCTGTAAAGGAAAGTACGTAGTAACCACCTGAAGTGTTATATTCTGATTTTATGTCATCAGGATTAGATGAAGTAATGTGTTTGATGATATCATTCTTGACATTCTTAGTCAAGTCTGTTAGCGGCATCTTATCTTGTATCTTAGTGCGGTTGAGGGATCTAACACCATCAGCAGCTAAGAATAAAACATCATCACCAAAGGCTTGTACAGAATCCCTAGCGACACAACCAACACCTTGTATAACTTCATCTAAAGCAAATGTAGTAGCAGAAGGATCAAAGGGATCATTATAGATGGCAATGTTGTTCTTACCGAAGATAATTAACTTACCATTAAAAGATTCTAGAGCTACTACTTCATCGAAGCCCCATACTGATTTCATGTTGATTTGACCAGAGCCTGTGCCATTCCACTTATGATGCTCTAGTGTCTTAGAATATAAGACAGCTTGTTTATCTTCAGTAAAACCAGCAGCCCATAGACGACCATATTGAGATAAGATACAGGAAGGATCAAACACAGTTACATTAGCAGAAGCTGTATAATTAGCAGTATCCTCTAAGTCTGCCCAAGTGTCTGTGTCTGAAGTATAGTGTATAGGCTTATGTCCTGCTTGTACTCCTATAGAGTCATCATCATACTGAATCCACTGCCAGTTATCTCCAGTAATCGTCTGAGGAGTGCCTGTGAATGTTTGTTCAGTAGACGTTAAAGGAATAGTACTAGAGTCAATCTTCCATATCTTGTTATTAGCTGATGAGATTAATGTTGTAGATCTATCGACATACTGATGCTGATGTATAGACTTAACTGGGTAATTACCAACACTATCAGAGATAGCCTGAACGCCCTTACGAGAAGTCAAACGACCCTCTGAGCTGATCATAATATTATCTGCGTTAACTAACCACCGATGATCTAGACTAGAGGCGTTAGCTTGAGTGTTTAACCCAAATACACCTACTGAGTCTAATACTAAAGGGTTTAATCTTTTAGTTGGCATACCAGTCCATCTCCATCTGAGTCTTACCAGAGTCAATCTGTATGGCTCTAGATAAGATGTTGTTATACTCTTGTGCTGCTACTGATACTTGTGTGCCACCATCTTCACCACGTTCAGCCAGAGCCCTCATATAAGCTCCTAAGATAACTGCTTGCTCGCTCACATAGCAATGTGTGTCTGCTAGCTGTAGTCTATCCTGTGGTTTAACTACGTTGAAGTTGATCTGACGTGTGTCATTAGGCAAGGGCCATACATCTACAACCATGTCTAAGTTATCATCAATACCGTTAAAGCCATAACCAACAGGCTCTCCTTTCGCTAGGTTAGCTAGTGGGAATACTTTAGCGTTGATGTCAGCACTAGACATTTGCTTTAAGGTTAAACCTGTTGAAGTATCAATAACATCTAATACTTTAAAGTCCCTGTCTGCGCCTAGTAATGAATAAGACATAACACCGTCACTAGTAGAGATAGCAGACGTAACACGTAATACTTGCCAGTCCCAATAGTGTTCTACTTCGTATTTAGCATCATTAACGAAATCACCAACCATCTTATGATAGTCAGTAGGGCCGTTAGATGAAGAAAGATTACCAGACCAATCAGTCATCTGATCTTCTCGTAAGCGCCTAAGCACTTCGTTTATAATATCTCTATATATCATACTACTGTCCTCTTGGTAAGTTTAGCATCTTTCATTAAACGTCCCCGTCTTTAAAATATAACCAACAAGCACCTGCTGTAGCACTTATAATCCATAATAATTTCTTTGTAACTGATTTACCTACTGCAAGATAAAACCTTTCATATGCTTTATTAGCTGCTAACTCAGCAATCTCATCCTTTTCAAAGTCTGTTAATTTTCTATCAGTCATTATCCCGCATTCTCCTAATTTGCTAATGGGTTATCTAAAGCCCTTTGCAGCTTTTTGTTTAATGTAGTTTCAAGCTCAGTAATCTTACGTTCTACATCTGACCTAATAGTATCAGACTTCTGTACATAATCCTTCTGTAGCTGATCTCGCTTACTCTCGAACCTACCTTCAGCAGAATCTATAGTGTTTCTAACGTCACTTTCAATAGCTGCAATGTCATCCTCTACCTGATCTATAATCTTCTCTTGTCTGTCTATATCGTCACGTACAGATTGCTTTAAGTCCTTTATGGTAACGT
>TARA_R110001599_G_scaffold8428_6_pt1 | contig 19045 bp, 19 predicted proteins | sample TARA_R110001599 | Tara Oceans TARA_R110001599 (sample SAMEA4398360) | marine metagenome | biome: Polar Biome; feature: [MES] marine water layer (ENVO:01000295) within the mesopelagic zone...; material: water (ENVO:00002006), including particulate matter (ENVO:01000060) such as...... | reverse complement strand
GGACGGCCCTATCGCAAATGCGCGAAGATCGTCGGTGACGTGATGGGTAACTATCACCCCCATGGCGACAGCGCGATTTACATGGCGCTTGCCCGGATGACCCAGGACTGGTCCATGCGCGTGCCGCTGATCGACGGTCAGGGCAATTTCGGTTCGATGGATCCCGACATGCCCGCTTCGATGCGTTACACCGAGGCGCGGCTGAACAAGGTCGCCAATTTCCTGCTCAACGATCTCGACAAGGATACCGTCGATTTCATCCCCAATTATGATGGCAGCCTTCAGGAACCGAGCGTGCTCCCTGCCCGCTTCCCCAATTTGCTGGTCAACGGCGCCGGCGGTATCGCGGTCGGCATGGCCACCAACATCCCGCCGCACAATCTCGGCGAAGTGATCAACGCCAGCCTCGCCTATATCGAAAATCCCGGCATTACGATCGACGAGCTGATCGAGATCGTCCCCGGACCGGACTTTCCGACCGCACCGCTGATATTGGGCCAGTCCGGCGCACGCGCCGCCTACAAGGATGGCCGTGGATCGATCATGATGCGCGCGCGCCATGTGATCGAGGAAGGGCGCGGCGACAAGCGTTCGATCGTCCTGACATCCATTCCGTTCCAGGTCGGCAAATCCGGTCTGGTCGAGAAGATCGCCGAAGCCGCCAAGGACAAGCGGATCGAGGGTGTCTCCGATATCCGCGACGAATCCAGCCGCGCCGGCGTCCGCGTGGTCATCGAGCTGAAGCGCGATGCAACCGCCGATGTCGTGCTCAACCAGATCTGGCGCTTTACCCCTGCCCAGTCGAGCTTCCCGGCAAACATGCTCGCCATTCGCGGCGGCCGGCCGGAAGTGCTCACTCTGCGCGACATCATCGAATCCTTCGTCAAGTTCCGCGAAGAGGTGATCACCCGCCGCACCAAATTCGAACTGAACAAGGCGCGCGAACGGGCGCATATCTTGCTCGGCCTGGTAGTTGCGGTCACCAATATGGACGAAGTCGTCCGGATCATCCGTGGTTCATCAACCCCGGCGGAAGCGCGCGAATCATTGCTGCGGCGCGAATGGCCGATTGCCGAGATTGCCGGCTATATCCGGCTGGTCGAAGCGACCGAAACCGATGTCGAGGGCGACGTCTACAAATTGTCCCAGGTCCAGGTGAAGGCGATTCTGGATCTGCGTCTGCAGAAACTGACCGCGCTCGGTCGCGAGGAAATCGGCGACGAGCTGAAGGAACTGGCCACAGCGATCGAGGAATATCTCGCGATTCTCGCCGACCGCGAAAAGCTCTATGCCGTGATGCGTGAAGAGCTCGAACAGGTTCGCGACGAATTTGCGACCCCGCGCATCTCGGAAATAACCGCAGCATGGGACGGCCTCGAAGACGAGGATCTGATGGAACGGTCCGAGATGGTCGTGACCGTTACCCATGGCGGCTATATCAAGCGCACCCCGCTCGACACATTCCGTGCCCAGCGCCGCGGCGGCAAGGGCCGCGCCGGCATGGCGACCAAGGACGAGGACGCGATCGTCGAATTGTTCGTGACCTCGACCCATACGCCGGTCCTGTTCTTCTCCACCCACGGCAAGGTCTATCGCCTGAAAGTCTGGAAACTGCCGGAAGGCGGACCCCAGACCAAGGGCCGCCCGATGATCAACCTGCTGCCACTGGCCGATGGCGAGACGATTTCCACCGTATTGCCATTGCCGGAAGACGAAGCCGAATGGTCGAGCCTCCACGTCATGTTCGCCACCGCCAAAGGCGGCGTACGGCGCAACAGCATGGACAGCTTTACCAACGTACCGTCCAACGGCAAATTCGCGATGAAATTTGAGGAAGGCAGCGATGATCGCCTGATCGGCGTCGAATTGCTGAGCGACAATGATGACGTCCTGCTGGCAACCAAGAATGGCAAGGCCATTCGGTTTGCCGGTGACGCGGTCCGCTCGTTCCAGAGCCGGACGTCCACCGGCGTGCGCGGCATCGCGCTCAAGGGCGACGACGAAGTGATCTCGCTGTCTGTTCTGCGCGGATTTGAAGCCTCGACCGAGGAACGCGATCAATATCTGAAAGCGGCTCCCTGGAAGGATAACGAGAACGCACCCGAGCTTTCCCCCGAACGTATGGCCGAGTTCAGTGAAACGGAGGACTTCATTCTCACTGTCTGTACCAATGGCTATGGCAAGCGCTCGAGCGCCTACGAATATCGCCAGTCGGGCCGCGGCGGTCAGGGCATTCTCAATATCGACAATATCAAGCGCAACGGCACTGTTGTCGCAAGCTTCCGCGCCACCGACGACGAACAGGTCATGCTGGTCACCGACCAGGCCAAGCTGATCCGCATGAAAGTTGCGGACATGCGGGTGATCGGGCGCAACAGCTCGGGCGTCAAACTGTTCGACGTTGCCAAGGGCGAACATGTCGTCGGCGCCGCCAAGATTGACGAGGAAGAAGAATCAGAAAACGAAGCCGAAGATGCGGTGGTTGAGGAAATGGTCGAACAGGGCATTTCCGATGGTGACATAGCGACACCGGAAGCGTCGGGAGATGAAGCACCGGAAGATACAGCCGAATGATCCAATACCGTTCGTCCTGAGCCTGTCGAAGGACCCCTTGCAGGAAGAGGCCTATCGATGGCGAGAGATGCTTCGACTGGCTCGGCACGAACGTAAAAACGTTGAGAGGAAAGCAGATGAAGATCAGTCCATCCGGGCAAGCCTGCGGTGCCGAAGTGACCGGCATCGATCTCACGCAGCCACTCTCGACTGACGAAGTCTCCGCCGTCAGATCCGCTTGGCTCGACCATCATGTATTGTCCTTCCCGGACCAGACGATGAACGATGACGATCTGGAACGGTTCACAAGTTATTTCGGCGACTTCGGCCATGATCCGTTTTTCGACCCGATAGAAGGCCGCCGACATATTGCTGCCATCCGGCGCGATGCCGAAGAGAAGAGCCCGCTATTTGCCGAGAATTGGCACAGCGACTGGAGTTTCCAGGCGCATCCGCCAGCCGGCACCTGCCTGCTCGGGATCACCATTCCTCCCGTCGGCGGCGATACATTATTCGCCAACCAGCACGCTGCGCTCGACGCCATGCCATCCGAAATGCGCGCCCAATATGAAGGCCTGACCGCGATCCACAGCGCAGGTCTCGCCTATGCGCCGGATGGCGCCTATGGTGAAAAGGACGAGGGCCGCAGCATGGCGATCCGTCCCGACGAATCGGCCCGCGCAATCGAGACTCACCCCTTGATCCGCGAACATCCTGAGACCGGTCGCCCCGGACTGTTCAGCTGCATGGGCTATATCATCGGCTTTGAAGGCATGGCGCAAGAAGACGCCCTGCCCTTGCTCCAGCAATTATATGCCTGGCAAAGCCGTGACGAATTTGTCTATCGCCACCAATGGCAGAAAAATATGCTGATCATGTGGGACAATCGCTCGGTGCTGCACTGCGCGACCGGGGGTTATGACGGCCACGACCGCCTGCTGCACCGTACGACGATCGCCGCTTATCAGGCGTGAACCGGGTCTGCGCTTTCGGCTGCCAATTCGTGCCTCAGCGTCCTGACAATTCCGGTGGCGATCATGAACTGGCCGAAATAATATAGCGGCCAGATCAGCAATTCCGGAATGACACTGTTTTCCATCGGGCCCATCCGGGCGAATATCAGCAAGTCCGAGACCAGAAACATCACCGCGCCGGCGCCAACCTGATAGCGTGAAAAGCGGCTGGTCCATGCCATCGCCGCCATGGCCGCCACCGAAAGGCAATAGACCGCGACACCGGCGGCATCTGCCCGAACCGAAGGCAATGCCCAGGCGATCAGCATCGACAGCGGCACCAGCAGGATCGCGAATATTTTCTGGCTGAACCCCAGTTGATGGCGGCGGAAGCGGGAGTAGAAAGCAATCGCGACGAGATGGCCGGCCATGAAGGCCCCGGCGCCGAGAATCAGGTCATATTCCAGCGCCATGTCGCCGATCGCCCCGAGGGCCATGATCGCGCCAACAATCTTTCCATCCAGCCGATGCAGACGGACCAGCGCATAAATGGCGAGAAATCCGACGCCGGCACCTTTCCACGCCATCAGGTAGAGGCCGGGAATATTGCTATCTTTTACAAAGAAATAGCTGATCCCGAACAGCAGGCTGAGCAGCAGAAACGGTCGGGATTCGGCAAATGCGCTTTTCATCGGAATGTCATCGTCCCCTCTTCTTCATCGCCTGTATCATGCAACGGGCCCGACTGCCAGATTGACATTAGAGTCTTACCACAACACTAAGGCGCCCATGACAGATGTACATATTATAGGTGGCGGACTCGCCGGGTCGGAAGCAGCATGGCAACTTGCGGAACAGGGCGTGAAAGTCCGCCTGTCCGAGATGCGGGGAAGCGGCGAAATGACGCCTGCCCATCAGACTGACGGCCTGGCCGAACTAGTCTGCTCGAACAGCTTCCGGTCGGATGATGCGGAGAAAAACGCCGTCGGACTTTTGCACCAGGAAATGCGCGACCTCAATTCGATCATCATCGGCGAAGGCGACAAGCACCGCCTGCCCGCGGGATCGGCGCTCGCCGTCGACCGCGATCATTTTTCCGAAGGCGTCACCAAGCGGCTGACGGAACATCCCAATATCGAGATTGTCCGCGAGCGCATCGACCAGCTTCCCGAAAGTGGCCTGACGATTGTCGCAACCGGACCGCTCACCGCGATGACCCTGGCCGAAAGCATCGGCGCGGCGACCGGCGAGGACTCGCTCGCCTTTTTCGATGCGATTGCCCCGATCGTCTATAAAGACAGCATAAACATGGACATCGCCTGGATGCAGTCGCGCTGGGACAAGGTCGGACCGGAAGGCGACGGCAAGGACTATATCAACTGCCCGATGGACGAGGAGCAATATAAGGCCTTCATCCAGGGCCTGCTCGACGGCGAAAAAACCGATTTCAAACAGTGGGAAAAGGACACGCCCTATTTCGAGGGCTGCATGCCGATCGAAGTGATGGCCTCCCGCGGTCCCGAAACCCTGCGCTTCGGTCCGATGAAGCCGGTTGGCCTGACCAACAGCCATACTGGCGGCAAGGCCTATGCGGTCGTCCAGTTGCGCCAGGACAATGCGCTTGGCACGCTGTGGAATATGGTCGGATTCCAGACCAAGCTGAAATATGGCGCGCAGGCCGAACTGCTCAAGACCATCCCCGGTCTTGAAGATGCCGAATTCGCCCGGATGGGCGGTCTCCATCGCAACACGTTCATCAACGCACCCAAATTGCTCGATCCGCAATTGCGCCTCAAGAAAGCACCGCATATCCGCTTCGCCGGCCAGATCACCGGCTGCGAGGGCTATGTCGAAAGCTCCGCCGTCGGCCTGATGGTGGGCCGGATGGTCGCTGCCGAGATTCGTGGCGAGCCTTTCACCCTGCCCCCGCAGACGACTGCCTTCGGCGCCTTGCTATCGCATATCACCGGCGGTGCCGACGCGCGCGACTATCAGCCGATGAACGTCAATTTCGGCCTCTTCCCGCCGTTCGAGCAGCGGGTCAAAAAGAAAGAGCGCAAGGAAGCCTATACCGCGCGCGCCCGGGAAGACTTCGCCTCCTGGCTGCAACCGCTGTCGTCAAAAGGCCTGCAGATCGCCTAGCATTTGCAGCGCGGCGTCGAGCGCTTGGGCCTCGTGCTGCGGAACTCGGTACGGGTCAGCTGACCATTGCCATTGGCGTCGGCGCCCGCAAATCGTTCGCTGGTTGCGATCGCCCACTCCTCGAACGAGAGATAATTATTGCCATCGGTGTCGAGCTTTTTGAAGGAATCGGTTCGACTGCTCATCATCTCGAGACGGGTGACAATTTCATCGCGGTTGCGGTCATAGCGATTGAACCGTCTTTCCTCGCGCGACGCCTTGTAGGCACTGGGCGGTACTGGCGGGGCCGGCCCAACCAGGTCCGGATCCAGTTCGACCACCGGCAGGCTCTCGGCCTCGGCCGGTTCCGGGATAGGCGGTGCAGCCGGGATCGGCATATCCTGACCCTCCGCACCAATCCAGATGAACAGGCCGGCCGTCAGCATCAACATCATGCCGGCAGCCCCGGCGGCGAATTTCTTCATAAGCGCTATCCGTAGATCAGCGACTTCCGCCCTAACGACCAGCGATGCCGTGCCATATGATCCGCGCGGCGCTGGCCGGAGTATATAGATCGGCAGCCAGTTGTCCTTTCCTAACATCGCGGGTCATCAGCCCGCAAAGGATAGAGAGCGGTCGTCCGCTTCTGTCAAAATCCGCGCGCGCCTGCGACTTCACGATCTCCGAGCAACGCTCAAAAGCCGAGGCCCGCATTTTCGCGTCGGAACAATGCCGGGCAAAGTCCCACAAGGCCCATGCCCGGGCCAGTTCGACCTGATCTTCGGTCAACCGCTCCGCACCGGCCAGACCAAATCCGAAAAACCCCGGCCCACGCGCTGTGGCATAGGTCTGGAACTGGCGATCATCCCACGGGAAGTCGTCGAGCATCACTTCCCAGCCGTCGAGCAAGACCAGCAGCGGCTCAAGCGATTCCCCTTTGGCCTCGAGCAGATTGATATGTTCGACCAGAGGTTCGCCGACAGGCCTTTCGGACGCGGCTTTGGTTAAAATATCCCGCCACCAGGTTAACCGCATCTGTCCAATCAAAATTTCCGACGTTGACCGGACTATATCCGCGAATCGGGCATCGAGCGCAAACAACAGCGCATAACGGTCACGATCCGTCGATTTTGCATAGGCCGCAATCAATCTCTGGAGAGGCTCCAGCTCTTTCAACGCATCAATCATGGTGCAGCGGTTGCCAGTTTTCCCCCCGAAATCAAGGTAAAGATCGCTTTAACCAAGCCCATTGGCCAGCCGCTAACCCTTTTCCTCGTAATTGACATGTTCAAATTGCGTTATTTCAGGGGGCCGGACGAAATGCTTGGCAAGAGAAACAGAAAATCCACGCGAGCCATCTTGAGGGCATTGCGATCGAACACTGCAGGTAATGTCTATGCAATGGCGGCCGCAGCATTGTTCCCGATTGTCGGCATCATTGGCGGCGGCATTGACATCGGCCGCGGCTATATGGCCCAGGCTCGTTTGCAGCAAGCGTGTGACGCCGGCGTTCTGGCCGGACGCCGTTCGATGTCGGGAGCGACCATGTCCTCCGCTGACGCCACTGAAGCCCGCAAATTCTTCGATTTCAACTTTCCGGAAGGCTCTTTCGATACCGACCCCTTCTTACCTGTCGACGGTAAAGCCAATCCCCGGTTCATTGATGGTCCCGGAGACAAAACCGTCAATGGATTCGCCGAAACCACAATAAACACGTCGTTGATGAAGATCTTCGGATACGATAAAATGCATCTGAAGGTCGATTGCTCGAGCCGCCTCGACATCGGCAATGTCGATGTGATGATGGTGCTAGACGTTACCGGTTCGATGAACTGGAAACCCGATGGCAGCAGCACCAGCAACGAATCGCTGAAGAAAATCACCGGTCTGAAAAACGCGGTCGAGGATTTCTATAATATTCTCGGATCCGGTGGTGGCGCACAAGGCAGCCAGATCCGCTATGGCTTCATGCCCTATAATGCCATGATCAACGTGGGCGAAACCCTGTACGATGCCGACCCGTCATGGTTGGTCGGCGGCGTTGGCACGGCGGAAGAGGATGAATGGAATTACCAGACCCGAAGAGCCCATTGGAAAGTCCCCGGGACCGGCTTGAGAAGAACCTACGAACAAATCAACGTTGCAGGCGCCGACGGCAATGATCGCGATGCCTGCGAATTCAAGTTCGGGCAGAATAAATCCACGCCTCCGGTTTGGTCACCAGGCAATAGCGGATATGGGTCCGGCACGCCGCTCACCCAGAACGGCTATTACTATGAATTCAGCTTCTACAGCTATGATCGCAAAAGCAAAAACAACAAAGTTTGCAAGCGGAAGGTCGAAAGATATGATTCACCACCGGTAAAAACGACGACCTGGAAGCCGGGCGCTGTTTTTGATTTCTGGGAATATGACGAATTCGACCACGATGTTTCCAAATATGTGAAGTCGATCAAGTCATCCAACCCGTCCGCGTTGCGACCAACTCTGTACAACACTCCCACCAGCAACACGAACGGTCCAAACGACCGTTGGAATGGATGCATCGAGGAACGCGACAGCTACGCGGATATCACCGCCACGACCAATGCCATTCCGGCAAATGCCTACGATCTGGATATCGATCTTATTCCGGAATCCAAGGCAACGCGCTGGCGTCCTTACTGGACCGGTGTTGAATATCTCCGCAACGGATCGTCGGCAAGCGACTCATCATGTCCGACAGCAGGCAGACGGCTTGCGGAATATGCCAGCTATGATTCCAATCCCGGCCTCAATTCGGCAGGGAGCACGATCTATCCGGGCACTCTCAAGAGCTACATCAGTTCGCTTAGCCCGAATGGCAATACCAACCACACAATCGGTATGATTTGGGGCGCGCGCTTCCTGTCACCCACCGGTTTGTTTGCTACGGAAAACTCGAAATCCAAAAACGGCTTCAATATCTCGCGTCATCTTATCTTCATGACCGATGGTGATTTGAACGTCTTTCCTAACAGATATAACGTCTATGGCTACAACCAGCTGGATGGTCGTCTGGCCCCGACTGGCACCGGCCAGTCGGACTATGAGAAAATCCAGGCCCAGCGCTTCCAGTTGATGTGCAATGCGGTCAAGGCTCAGGGCACGACGATCTGGGTAATCCAGTTCACCAACAGCAGCACGGTCCAGACGCATCTGAAAAATTGTGCGACGAGCGAAAGTCATGCCGCGGCTGCCACCAGCAACACCGCGCTACAGGACGCTTTCGGTGATATCGCGAAGACTATTGGCGGACTGAGGTTGTCGAAATGATCCGGTCAGCAATGAAAAAAGCGCGCATTCTGTCGGATGAAAACGGCGCGACCCTGGTCGAATTCGGACTTGTCGCCGGACCGTTCATCCTGATGCTCATGGGCATTATGGACCTGGGATATCGGGGCTATGTCGATACGGTGTCCAAGTCGGTTCTCCACAAGGTGGCACGCGACGCGTCGACCGGCGAGATGACGGTTGCAGAGATCAAGCAGCAGGTAAACAGTGGGCTGGAAGATCTCGTGCTCAACGACGCAGTCGTGAAGGTGAAAACCGAAAGCTATTTCGATTTTACCAATATCGGCAAACCGGAAAAGCTCACCACCGACAATAACGGCAACGGTGAAGTGGATCCGGGCGACTGCTACATCGACAATAACAATAATGACGTGTTCGATATCGATTACGGCATCGAAGGCACTGGTGGTCCCGACGATATCGTCAGCTACACCATCGAGATCAAGTCGCCACGGCTTTTCCCGCTGGCATCGATGATGGGGATGGACGAAATCATGACCATTTCAAACAGTACGGCGGTACGAAACCAGCCATTTGGCGCCCAGGTCGATCTTGTCGAAACCTGTGTTTCGACGCTGGATTAGAAGGAGGCAAAAGAAAATGAACAATATTCTGAAAAACAATGCCTCCGCCATGATCGACAGGTTCAAGAACCTGCCGATCGTTGAAGACACCAGCGGTCTCGCACTGCTCGAATTTGCCTTTACCGCACCGGTGATGCTGCTGATCGGCATGGCCGGGATGGAAACCGCAAATCTTGCGATCGCCCATCTCCAGGTCAGCCAGATTGCTATGCTGGTCGCAGATAATGCTTCCCGCGCGCGGGAGTCGATCGACGAGGCTGATATTCGCGAAATATTCACCGGTGCCGACCTCACCGGCGACGCGATCGATTTCTCGCCCAACGCACGGATCATACTTTCCAGTCTGGAAACCAACGGCAGAACCGGGTCGGACAAGGGACAATGGATACGCTGGCAGCGCTGTTACGGCGGCAACACGAATTTCTCGTCCTCGCACGGCGCGGAGGGCGATGGCAGATATAATTCCAGTCTCAACGGCGGTATCGGCCGACCGGGCAAGAAAATAGCGGCAACCGGATCAACCGCGATCAATTTTGCCGAAGTCATATATGATTATAAACCGCTGGTTTCAGACCGGTTTTTCGGGGAGACCGTGATCCGCTATGAAAGCGCTTTCGTCGCCCGTGAGCGTGACGACCACGCGATGAAAAACGCCAGTAAAATTCCGGATAACGAGCTGTGGAAATGCAGCACCTACGCCACAATTGACAATCCGCCGAGCTAGGGCATTGCCCTGTCGGCAAACAAGCCGGCGTGCGGGGCCGCTCGAGCGGGCGCTTTTATCGCATCCATTGCCGACCTATCGATAGCAAACCTTCTTCACCGCCGCGATAATCCGCGCGCTGTCGATCAGCGCCGCTTTCTCCAGATTGGCTGCATAAGGCAAGGGCACATCCTCGTTGGTCACCCGCATCACCGGGGCGTCGAGATCGTCGAAACCCTGTTCCATGCAGACGGCGATGATTTCACTGGCGATCGAGCAGGTCGGCCATCCTTCCTCTGCAACAACCAGACGATTGGTTTTCGCAAGGCTCTTGAGCACGGTCTCGGTGTCCAGCGGGCGCAAGGTGCGGAGATCGACAACCTCGGCTTCAATCCCCTCGCCTGCAAGCGTATCAGCAGCTTCCAGCGCCAGCCCGACACCGATCGAATAGCTGACGATGGTGACATCGCTGCCTTCGCGCATGATCCGCGCCTTGCCGATCGGCAGCGTATAATCCTCGATCTCGGGTATTTCGAACGAGCGTCCGTAGAGCAATTCGTTTTCCAGAAACACCACCGGATCGGGAGTCTGGATCGCCGCTTTGAGCAAACCCTTGGCGTCCGCTGCGTCATAAGGCGCGATCACGATCAGGCCGGGAACCGAGGCGTACCAGGGACCGTAGTTCTGGCTATGCTGCGCGCCGACGCGTGATGCCGCACCATTGGGACCGCGGAACACGATCGGACAGCGCATCTGCCCACCGGACATATAATTGGTCTTCGCCGCCGAGTTGATGATCTGGTCGATCGCCTGCATCGCGAAGTTGAACGTCATGAATTCGACAATCGGCTTCAGACCACCCATCGCTGCACCGGCACCGATGCCGGCAAAACCATGTTCGGTGATCGGCGTGTCGATCACCCGCTTGGCGCCGAATTCGTCGAGCAGCCCCTGGGTAACCTTGTAGGCGCCCTGATATTCGGCGACTTCCTCGCCCATAACAAAGACCGTGTCATCCTTGCGCATTTCTTCGGCCATTGCGTCGCGCAGGGCTTCCCGGACGGTGATCGAGGCCATGGCAGTGCCCGCAGGAACCGACGGGTCGTCGGCCCGCGAAATCGGGGCCGGCGGTGCGGCCTCCATGATTTCTGGCTTGTCATCTTCCGCAGCCGCAGGCTTGGCCTCTTCCTTGGCCGCACTGGCCGGAGCGGTTTCGCTTCCGGTTTCGGCTTCTTCGTCTTCACCGGTCATCTCGGCGATCACCGTGCCGACAGCCACCTCGTCGGTTCCGGCCTCGACCAGAATTTTCGAGATCACGCCCTCGTCGACCGCTTCAAATTCCATCGTCGCCTTGTCGGTTTCAATCTCCGCCAGGATATCGCCGGAGCTGACTTCGTCGCCCTCCTTGACGAACCATTTGGCCAATGTGCCTTCTTCCATCGTCGGAGACAGGGCGGGCATTTTCAGTTCGATCGCCATCAATATTGCTCCACCAGCACGTCAGTATAGAGTTCGGACAATTCCGGTTCCGGTGACTCTTCGGCGAAGTCTGCCGCCTCCATCACGGTCTTCCGGACCTTCTTGTCCATCGCTTTCAGATCTTCTTCGGACACGCCCTGCTTGAGCAGCGCCGCCTTCAGCCGTTCGATCGGATCGGATTTCTCGCGCACGTCCTGAACCTCGTCGCGGCTGCGATATTTCGCCGGATCGGACATCGAGTGACCGCGATAGCGATAGGTCTTGAGTTCCATCAACACCGGACCGCCGCCGCTGCGGACATCCTTCAACGCTTCCTCGACCGCGCCGCGAACCGCCAGCACATCCATGCCGTCGACCTGCACGCCGGGAATGCGGAAGCTTTCGCCGCGCCGGTAAAGCTGGTCCTCGGCAGACGAGCGGTTGACGCTGGTGCCCATGGCATATTGGTTGTTCTCGATCACGAAAATCACCGGCAACTGCCAGAGCTCGGCCATGTTGAAACTCTCGTAGACCTGCCCCTGGTTCGAGGCACCGTCGCCAAAATAGGCCAGACAGACACCGCCATCTTCCTTATATTTATGGGCGAACGCCAGGCCGGTGCCCAGCGACACCTGCGCGCCGACAATGCCGTGCCCGCCGTAGAAACCATGTTCGACCGAGAACATGTGCATCGAACCGCCCTTGCCCTTCGAAATGCCGGAGGCGCGGCCGGTCAGTTCGGCCATCACAATATTCGGGTCGATCCCGCAGGCCAGCATGTGACCGTGATCGCGATAGCCGGTAATCACGCTGTCCTTGCCCGGGCTGATCGCCGACTGCAGGCCCGTGACCACTGCTTCCTGACCGATATAAAGATGGCAAAACCCGCCGATCAGACCGAGGCCGTAAAGCTGGCCCGCCTTCTCCTCGAAGCGCCGGATCAGCAGCATTTGCTCATAGAAATCCAGCATTTCTGCTTTGGTCGCCTTATAAATCGGGGCCTTCAAACCGCCAGTCGAATGCACGACCGGTTTTGCTTTGGCTGGGGCGCGTTTGGGCGCTTCGGTTTTCTTGGCTGGGGTGGTTTTCCGGGGAGCTTTTGCCACGCGAGCGGGATCCTTTTTTTGACTAGCAAATAGCATAGCCAAAACTGTTACGTTACCCAAGCACTTAGACTCACTGACCGGTTAAATAATCGGCCGGACCAATCGAAACTGCCCAGCGCTATTTCAGCGGAACGATGATCTCGTCGGGATGCACGACATTCAGTTTTTTGCGCATCAGTTCACTGATCAGGTCGGGATCAGCCCCGCGCGGATCAAGCAGCCGGACCCGATTGCCCAAAGCATCGCGTTCGGCTTCCAGTCTGGCCAGTTCGATCCCGCGCGTTTCCAGCTTTGCCTGATATTCGCCCCATGCCAGAACGCCGGTCGGTCCGACCACTGCATAGCCGGCTATGGCAAGCAGAGTCATCAGCGCGAAGCCCGGCCCGAGGGCAGCTTTTATCAGACCGGTGATTTTTTCGCGTTTCGCCATAGAACAGCCTTGAATCAGAAAAGTGATTCGCTGGCAAGAGCGTTAATATCTATTTTTGAAGAACGGCGTCCAACCGCCTCAAAAAAGCGAGGAAACAGCGCCTAACTGAAAATCGAGCGCCCGGCGTAACGAGCGACGCTTCCCAATTCTTCCTCGATCCGGATCAGCTGGTTATATTTGGCGAGCCGGTCCGACCTTGCGAGGCTGCCGGTCTTGATCTGGCCGCAGTTGGTCGCGACCGCGAGATCGGCGATGGTGGAATCTTCGGTCTCACCCGAACGATGCGACATGACCGCGGTATAGGATGCATTATGCGCCATCCGGACCGCCGCCAATGTTTCCGACAGCGTTCCGATCTGGTTGACCTTCACCAGCAGCGAATTGGCCAGACCGTCCTTGATGCCCATCGACAGACGCTCGGGATTGGTTACGAACAGATCATCGCCAACCAGTTGCACCGTATCGCCAACCGCGTCGGTGATCAGTTTCCAGCCTTCGAAATCATCTTCCGACATGCCGTCTTCGATCGACTTGATCGGATAGTCCTTGCAAAGCGCGGCAAGATAGTCGGACATTTCTGCCGGGCTGAGCACCTTGCCCTCACCGGAGATATGATATTTGCCATCCCGGAAAAATTCGGTTGCCGCGCAATCCAGCGCGAGGACGACTTCGTCACCAATCTTGAAACCGGCTTTTTCGACCGAGGCCATGATGAAGTCCAGCGCTTCGCGAGTGGATCCGAGGTTCGGCGCGAAACCGCCCTCGTCTCCCACTGCTGTGGCCAGCCCCTTTTCGGACAGACCCTTTTTCAGCGTGTGGAAGATTTCCGATCCCCAGCGGACCGCTTCCGACAGGCTCTCAGCGCCAACCGGCATGACCATGAATTCCTGGAAATCGATCGGGTTGTCGGCATGTTCGCCACCATTGATGATGTTCATCATCGGCACCGGCAGGACATGGGCGGAAACGCCTCCGACATAGCGATAGAGTGGCAGACCGCGCGCGTCGGCGGCGGCTTTTGCCGCGGCCAGGCTGACGCCCAATATCGCGTTGGCGCCCAGTCGCGCCTTGTTGGGCGTGCCATCGAGCGCAATCATCATCGCGTCCAGTTCTTCCTGGTCTTCCGCATCGAGATCGGTCAGCGCTTCCTTGATCTCGCCATTAACCGCGTCGATTGCCTTCAGGACGCCCTTGCCAAGATATTTGCTCTTGTCGCCGTCGCGCAATTCGACCGCTTCATAGGCACCGGTGGAGGCGCCGGACGGCACGGCGGCGCGGCCAAAGCTGCCATCCTCCAGCAGGATATCGACCTCGACGGTCGGATTGCCACGGCTATCGAGAATTTGACGGGCATGAAGGTCAATTATTGCGGTCATGGGAAGGCTCCGAGTGGTGTAAAACAATTGCCATGGCCTTAGAGCCACGGCGGGCCTCTTGCAATCTATTGCACCATATTTATCCGCGCCTTGCCCCTTGTTTCCAAAGCAAATCATCCCATTTCTTTTGAGTGGGAAATCCAAATGGAACAATTTCCATTTGTGATGCGTTGGCAAGGGACAAACGAGGAAGGATTACAGATCATGGCAGAAGTCAAGAAACCAGCCGTAAAGACAAGTGGAAAGACTGCGACCAGGAAAACCGCAGCAAAGAAAGACACGTCCGAGAAACGCACGGCAAAGGCGCAAAAAGCGGCGCCTCTGAAAGCCGGCGCCACCAAGGCCGCAGCTTCGACTGCAAGCTCGACCGGCGATTTCAAGGACCGTGCGATGACCAAAGCCAAATCGGCGGCCACCGCAGGCAAGGAACATACCGGCAATGCGATCGAAAATCTGAGCAGGATCATCGAGGACAGCGCCAAGACCATCGACGAGAATGTCGGCGAGAAATATGGCAATTATGCCCGTTCCGCAGCGGACACGGTTTCCTCCTTCGCCGAAAAGCTCAACGGCAAGGAAGTGGACGAAATGGTCGAAGACGCTCGCGACTTTGTCCGCAAGAGCCCGGCAGTAGCCATCGGCGCAGCAGCCGTGGTCGGATTTCTGATCTCCCGTCTGGTGAAATCAGGGATGGATGATCGCGACGCATGAGTGTAGCATGCCGCCACCATATCAGCAGGTGAGCGATGTTGCAGGACAAGGATATTCCGGTTTTGGATGACGAGCGGCTTTCCGAAGAAACAGCGAGCAACGCCCGGGACGATGCCACTGGCGCGTCTCAAGCGAGGACCCTGACGTCGCAGATCAACGAACTGATCGAAGACGTCCGGGTCCTGGCCCGTGCCGAAACCGAATATTATCGCACCAAATTGTCGGTAAATCTGGCAGCGACCAAGCGCGTCCTGCTGTTGTTCGGGGTTGCGGTGGTGACCGGAATCATGGCAGTCATCGCGCTGATCCTGGGACTGTTACTGGTTCTGTCACAACATGTCGGCCCCTTGGCAGCGACCGGAATCATTGTCGGGCTAACGCTGCTGGTTGCGGCGGTGACGATGGGCATGGCAATAAAACGGGCAAAAAAGCTGCCACTTGATGAAAATAATTCGTGAGATTGAAGATGGCGAAAACCAATGACGAGATATTCAGCCTCCGCAGCCTGGCCATGGACCGGGCCCAGGCGCGCGAGAATCTGAAGATCGACACGGCAGCAACCAGAGAGCGGCTGAAACCGTCCAGTCTCGTCTCGGAAGCTAGGAACAAAGCCGCACAGAAAGTCGGCAAAGCCGGGCAAAAGGCAACCGAAGGCCTGAAGGCCCATCCGGTGATCACCGCCACCGTCGCCGCGACCGCCGCGATGATCGCGATGCGCCGGCCGATCGCCCGACTGATTGCCAGCCAGAAGAAATCCCAGCCGGATCAAATCGAGGAATAGAATATGAGCAAGTTAACCGACAATATCGACAAAGCCCGGGCAGCATCCCGCGAACGGTTTGAAACGGCCAGGGACATCGCCAGCGAAGGCACGGTCGTAGCACGCGAGAAAATGTCCGAAAGCAAGGCCCGTGCCGCGGCCCTGCTCGGTGACGGCCGGGAGAAAGCAGCGGAAAGCGTTGCCGCCACCAGGGAGGCCGCGAAAAAAGCAGCCGCCAGGTCGGAAGAAACCATCACCAACAGCCCGCTGACAATCGTCGCCGCCGGTGCCGCGCTCGGCGTGCTGGTCGGTGCCTTGCTGCCGAAAAGCAAAACCGAAGGCAAATTTGTCGGCGGCGCGGGACGCAAGATCAACGAAACGGCAAAAACCGCTTATCAGGCGGCGAAGGACGCCAGCCGCGACCAGATTAGCGAGATGGGTCTGAGCAACGACAATTTACGAAACCAGTTCAAAGATATGTTTGGCAAAGCAATCGAGGCTGCTAAGACCGCGATGGCCGCAGCACAGGATGCGGTGAAAGAAGAAAATCAGGGCAAAAAATGAACGAACAACGCAGCAAAATTCATCTGGTCATGGGCGGACGGGTCAAGGATCCCCGCGGTCTGGAATTTATCAACCTCGATAATATGGATCTGGTCGGGGTCTATCCCGACTATAATGAAGCCGAGGACGCATGGCGTTCCAAGGCCCAGCAGACCGTCGACGATGCCGAGATGAAATATGTTGTCGTCCATTTGCACAAGCTGTTCGAGCCGGACGTACCACTCGAAGACTAGGCGCTGCGGAAGCGCCATTCGAGCAGCGGTCTGGTCAACACCAGACCGGCTACAAACCCGCCAATATGCGCGAAGATCGCTATTCCCTGCAGATTGCCGCTGGTGGCAAGACCGATCATCAGCTGGATGCCGATCCATGCCAGCGTCAGCCAGATGATGCGGACGACATGGCCGGGAATCGGCCCGACCGGATCAACCTTGTTGCGCGCAAACAGCAGGGCATAAGCCCCCAGTATCGCTGAAATGGCGCCGCTCGCGCCGACCATCGGGATCATCGATGCGGGCTCGACGGCAAATTGCGCGATTGCCGCCGCATAAGCGCCCGCGACATAAAGAACAGCCATCAGCTGCGAGCCCAATGCCTGTTCGACAAAACGACCGCAGAAAAGAAGCATCAGCATGTTGAAACTGATGTGCAGCAGCCCGCTGTGCAGGAAGGCCGAAGAGAGAGGAGTCAACCAGGCCGGCACCAGCCAGCCATAGACGGACGTGTCGATAAATTCGCCGCTAAGGCGGATCGGAAACATCCCGCCGCGCAGAATTGCATCCTGTTCCCAGCCGAAAAGCCAGACCAGCAGAAAAATCACGACATTGGCGATGATCAGGCCGTTGGTCAGTTTTCCGGCGGGCATATTCATCTGGTCTAGATGAACTCGATCTTGTCGAGCAGGAAATATTTGTCACCCGATGGCACGGTGACCTCAATCTCTTCACCAACGCTGCGACCGATAAGGGCGCGGCCGATTGGCGAATTATAGCTGATCTTGCCGGCCTTGGCATCGGCTTCCGCCTGACCGACCAGCTGATATTTCACCGGCTTGTCGTCTTCGTCGAGCAGAGTCAGGGTCGCGCCAAAGACAGCCTTGTCACCGGACAGGGTCTTGGGATCAATGACCTGGGCGCGGGACAATTTATCCTCGAGATCGCCGATCGTCGCCTCGACCTGGCCCTGACGTTCCTTGGCCGCATGATATTCGGCATTTTCCGAAAGATCGCCGTGCGCCCGCGCGGTTTCAATCGCGTCGACAATGATCGGGCGTTCCAGCTTCAAGGCCTTGAGTTCGGCCTCCATCTTGGCATGGCCTTCGGCAAGCATTGGTACTTTTTCAACAGCCATTATATTGGCCTTTCCTTACTGATACGCTGCCGATTTCGGCCGTGCAGCGTCAAAAACAGTTTTCCGGCGCCCGCTTTAGAGGACGCCCGCAGTTTGACAAAATGTCGGAAAAATTAAGTCTGCGAAGCCTTATAATAGGACTGTAGCGCACGAACTTCAAGAGTCTCCTCGCGCAACGCCTCAATCGCCTGCATCACGGCATTGCTCGCGGTCGCGGTCGTATAGATCGGAATCTTGCCAACCAGCGCCGCCGCCCGGATCGACTTGGAGTCCTTGAGCGACTGCCAGCCCTCGGTCGTGTTGAAGATCAGATTGACTTCATTATCCTTGATCCGGTCGACAATATGCGGACGCCCCTCGGCGACCTTGTTGACCTTCTCCACCTTGATGCCCTTTTCGGCCAGATAATCCGCGGTTCCGGACGTGGCGATGATCTTGAAACCCAGCTTCTCGGCGAGACGCGCCGCCGGCTCGATCACCTTCTTGTCGGTTTCCTTGACCGAGATGAAAATGGTTCCGCTGTCGGGCAGGATCGCGCTGGCGCCCAGCTGCGATTTGGCAAAGGCGATCGGGAAGCCCTGGTCGATCCCCATGACTTCGCCGGTCGATTTCATTTCCGGCGACAGGATCGGATCGACGCCGGGGAAACGGTTGAAAGGGAACACCGCTTCCTTGACCGCGGTATAATCGATATGCCGGTTGATCACCGGCAGGTCCTTCAGTTTCTCGCCGGCCATCACGCGGGACGCGATCTTGGCAATCGGCACGCCAATCGCCTTGGCGACGAAAGGAACCGTCCGGCTGGCGCGGGGATTGACCTCGATCAGATAGACTTCATTGTTCTTGACCGCGAACTGGATGTTCATCAGCCCGCGAACCTTCAGGCCGAAAGCCAGAGCCTCGGTCTGCCGTTCCATTTCGGCAATAATCTCGTCGCTCAGACTGTATGGCGGGATCGAGCAGGCGCTGTCACCCGAATGGACGCCCGCTTCCTCGATATGCTGCAGCAAGCCGCAGACCACGACTTCGTCGCCGTCGCAAATCGCATCGACATCGACTTCGAC
>TARA_R110001599_G_scaffold64147_2_pt1 | contig 19058 bp, 17 predicted proteins | sample TARA_R110001599 | Tara Oceans TARA_R110001599 (sample SAMEA4398360) | marine metagenome | biome: Polar Biome; feature: [MES] marine water layer (ENVO:01000295) within the mesopelagic zone...; material: water (ENVO:00002006), including particulate matter (ENVO:01000060) such as...... | reverse complement strand
CGGCGAGTGAAGCCAGCTGGTACACCCGACACAGGCGCAGCAGCGGCAGCAGGAGCAGGGTGGCCATGAGGAACATGAGAACCACGCCGGTGTAGTAGAGCAGGAAGCCGTAGCCAAAGCGGTAGGCGAGTTCGAAAATGGCGTTGCTGGCAATGGCGCAGGCGATGACCGCCAGCGACAGGACGTAGGTCGCCGGGTGGTGGGTAATGGCGCGCGGCAGGGTGCCGCGGTCGGCCAGGTGCGCCACCAGGAACAGCACCATCAGGTAGCCGACAATCGCCAGCAGGATTTCCGGCAGGCTAAAGCTCATCGGTGTGACGACGGAACTGGTTGGACCATGCAGCAAAAATCGCTGCGATCCAGAGGACAAAGGGGCGATACCAGCCGGCGTCCGCTGCCCACAGCCACTGGTCTATGGCGGGCAGAAAAATGAAGGCCAACCCCATGAGCAGGAGCAGCGCGCGGTTGATGTACATGTTCTTGGGCCTGTCGTCGCCGTGGTCATGGATACTACGCAAGCCCCGGCGCACGGTAAAGCGCGCGCGACATTGCGCTGGCGCCAGCGGCAGTTAGAAAGAGGCCGGCCCCGCCACGGCGGGCTGTGCGGGTACTGCGGCGGGTGTCCAGTGTGCCAGGGCGAAGGCCAGTATAGCGTTTGCGGTGTTCGCGGTTGCAGGCGGTGGCGTTTGCCCGAGGGCGGCGAGCGCAGCGCGCAGGTTGCGCTCGGGCGTGTCCGGGTCGATTGCAGGCGCCAGGTTCTGTTTACTCAGCTTTTGGCCACCGGCATCCGTCAGTACGGGCAGGTGTGCGTAGCGCGGTGTGGGGTGACCGAGCAGCTGTTGCAGCAGGTGTTGCCGGGGTGTGGAGTCCAGCAGGTCCGCACCTCGCACCACGTCGGTGATTGCCTGCGCTGCATCATCCACCACCACGGCGAGCTGATAGGCATAGAGCCCGTCCTTGCGCCGGACCACGAAGTTGCCCAGCGTTGCGCCCAGCGGCCAGTGCTGTGGCCCCTGCCAAGTATCGTGCCAGCGGGTGCTGAAGGACGGTGGCACCGAGACCCGCAGCGCGTGGGGCCTAGGGGGTGTCGTGTCACGCCAATCCGCCTCACCGCAGCCCCGCTGATGGCAGCCCCGCTGATGGCAGCCCCGCACACATTCACCCAGCGGGCCCTGCTGCTGCCGGCTGCAGGCACAGGCGAACAGGTGGCCCCGGGCGTCGAGCTCGGAGAGCGCGCTGTCGTAGGCCGCGCCGCGCCGGCTTTGCCATAGCACCGCTTCATCCCAGTGCAGCCCGTGTTGCTGCAGGCAGTACAGAATGGCGTCAGCGGCGCCGGCCTGTTCTCGCGGTGGATCAATGTCCTCCATGCGCAGTAGCCAGCAGCCCCCGGCATGGCGCGCTTCCAGCCAGCTGGCCAGGGCGGCGAGCAGTGATCCAAGGTGCAGTGGGCCGGTTGGGGAGGGGGCAAAGCGGCCGCGGTAGGCGCTGTGGCCTGCGGTGGTCATACTATCCGGTGTAGCTCAGTGCAGGCGACCGCTGCTGACCCGCGTGCAGCAGGCCAGCGGCAATGGCCGCACCCGGTATCAGCCCTTTTCCTGCTTTTCCTTGATTTCATCCAGGGTCTTGCAGTCGATGCACAGGGTAGCGGTGGGGCGGGCTTCAAGTCGCTTGATGCCAATGTCCACGCCGCAGGCATCACAGAAACCGTAGTCGTCCTGGTTGATGCGCTCAATCGTGCTGTCTATCTTCTTGATCAGTTTGCGCTCGCGGTCACGTGTGCGCAGTTCCAGGCTGAATTCTTCTTCCTGCGTGGCGCGGTCGGCGGGGTCGGGGAAATTGGCCGCCTCGTCTTTCATGTGGGTAACGGTGCGATCAACTTCCTGCATCAGTTCTGATTTCCAGTTGAGCAGAATGGCGCGGAAGTGCTCCCGCTGGTTGTCGCTCATGTACTCTTCGCCGCGCTTCGGCTTGTAGGGCTCGAAGTTCTTGAACTCAGTGCTCGCTGATGTACTCGCGCTGGCTGCTTTTGCCGGCGCTTTCTTTGCTGCTTTGGGCATGGCTGGGTCCCCATACGGATCGGGTGGTTCGAAAACCCACCGGAGTGGGTGCGTCGGCGCCGGGCGCCGGCGATTGAGCGCCGAGAAACTACCAGATATCACCCGGCTTCGCCACAAAATTCGCAGCTGTGGTGCACGTCAGCTTGTGCGGTCTATCGGGAGCTAACACCGTGTGCCCGGCATTGATAGAATGCGGGTCTTTGCCCGTTCAGGGGGAGCCATGACAACGCACGCAGGGGGATTCCGCTTCGCGGACCGTATCGCTGATATCGAGCCATTTCGCGTAGTTGAAGTGCTTACGCGGGCGACTGAGCTCGCGGCGGCGGGGCGCGATATTGTGCACCTGTCTGCCGGGGCACCGGACTTTGTCACGGCAGCGCCCATTGTGGAAGCCGGTCGCCAGGCGCTTGCCGATGGGCACACCCATTACTCGCCGGCCTGTGGCTTGCCGGCCCTGCGTGAAGCCCTGTCTGCGCATTACGCGCAGGTCTATGGCCTGGATATTGCGCCGCGCCGGATTATTGTGACCCCCGGTGCCTCGGGCGCGCTGTTGCTGCTCAGCGCGCTGCTGCTCAACCCGGGCGAAGGCATGCTGCTGACCGACCCCGGTTATCCGTGCAACCGGCATTTCATGCGCCTGGTTGAGGGGCGCGGGCAACTGGTACCCGTGGATGCGAGTACCCGCTATCAACTCACGGGCGCACTGGCGACCGCCCACTGGCGTGAGAACACCGTTGGCGCGATGGTTGCGTCGCCCGCCAACCCAACCGGGACCTCGCTCTCCCTGGCTGAGTTGGCCGACCTGTCAGCGGCCGTGCGCGCACGCCACGGCCACCTGATTGTAGACGAGATCTACCACGGTCTCGGTTACGACGGCCCCACCCGCTCTGTACTGGAAGTGGACCCGGAGGCCTTCGTGGTCAACAGTTTTTCCAAGTACTTCGGCATGACCGGTTGGCGGCTGGGGTGGTTGGTGGCGCCAGAGGCCGCCGTGCCCGGCCTGGAGAAGCTGGCCCAGAACCTGTTCATCTCCATGTCCACCATGGGCCAGCACGCGGCCCTGGCCTGCTTCAAGCCCGGTACCCGTGACATCCTGGAAGAGCGGCGCGACATTTTTCGCCAGCGGCGCGACTTCCTGCTGCCGGAGCTGGAAAGCCTGGGCCTGACGATTCCCTGCAGACCGGACGGTGCCTTCTACATCTATGCCGATGCGGCCCGCTTTACCGACGATAGCGAGGCCTTTTGCTGGCGCCTGCTGGAAGAACATGGCGTTGCCCTCACGCCGGGCGTCGACTTTGGCCATGTGCGGGCCCGCGAGCACATCCGCTTTTCCTACGCCACCAGTATGGAGCGTCTGGAAGAAGCGGTCAGCCGGCTGTCCCGGGTACTGGCGTAGTGGAGTTTGCTCCGCTGCTTGAGGGTCGCCTGATACGCCGCTACAAGCGCTTCCTGGCGGATGTGGCAATGCCGTCGGGCGAAACACTGACTGTGCACTGCCCCAACACCGGCGCCATGACTGGCTGTGCCGAGCCGGGCGCCCGTGTATGGCTGTCGCAGTCGGCCAATAGCAAACGCAAGTACCCGCATACCTGGGAGCTGGTGGAGACCTCCCATGGTCTTGCCTGTATTCACTCGGCGCTAGCCAACCGGGTGGTGAAGGAAGCCGTGCAGGCGCAACGTATACCCGGGTTGGAAGGCTACCCCGAAATCGCCACGGAGGTGGCTTACGCTGGCGGCAGCCGGGCTGACCTGCTGCTCAGCGGGCCTGCGGGGCGGGTGTACATCGAAGTGAAGTCGGTGACACTGTGTGTTGATGGCGGTCAGGGCCTGTTCCCCGATGCGGTGAGCGAGCGCGGCCGCAAACACCTGGCAGCGCTGCGTGAGGTGCTCAATGCGGGCACGCGCAGCGTGCTGCTGTTCTGCGTATTCCACCGTGGCATTGCGCAGGTCAGCAGCGCCGGTGGCATCGACCCGGCGTACCGCGAGGCATTGCGCGAAGCGCAGGCGGCGGGTGTGGAGGTGCTGGCCTGGGGCGCAGAGATCACGCCCCGGGGACTCACGCTGGCGCACCCGCTGCCGTTTTCACTCGATCCGCAGGCGCAACCAGCATGCTGACTATTGCCCAGCTTACCGGCCGCGACGACAGTCACCTTGTGCCCTGCGCTGGTCCCCACCGCCTGCAGGTGGATGCGGCGGCCGCGTTCGAACGGCTGCAGTCCGATGCCCGCGAGGCGGGCTTTGAGCTCGCGATTGCCAGCAGCCACCGTTCCTACGAGCGCCAGCGTATTATCTGGAATGGCAAGGCGTGCGGCGAGCGCGCCGTGCACGATGATGCCGGGGCGCCGGTGGATGTGCTGGCGCTGCCGCCTGCCGCCCGCCTGCACGCCATTCTGCGTTTCTCCGCGCTGCCGGGCACCTCCCGTCATCACTGGGGTACAGACCTCGATATCTATGATGCGGCGGCAGTTCCGGCGGACTACGCGGTGCAATTAACCCCTGCGGAAGTGGCGCCGGGAGGGCCTTTTGATGCGTTGCATCGCTGGCTGGACGAGCGCATGGCAGCGCACGCCTCGCAGGGCTTTTTTCGTCCTTATGCGCGCGATTGCGGCGGTGTGGCGCCGGAGCGCTGGCACCTGAGTTATGCGCCGCTCTCGCGTGAGCTGGCTGGACGAGTGTCTGCTCGGGCGTTGTGTGAATGCTGGGATTGCGATCGCGAGCCACTGGCGTTGCGCGCGGAGGTTGAAGCCGAGCTGCCGGCACTGCTGGCTCGCTACGTGGCTGTTGCGGAGAACTGGTGCGGGTGAGATTGCGGTGATGCGGTAGGGAAAAGACCGGGGCACGGCAGTGGCCGGCCCCGGGATTGTGCAGCGGACTCAGCGGTCGATCTGGCTGGTTTCGTCGAAGTTGCGCACGGCGTCCACAATGGCTTTGCGCGCCTCATCGGAGGTGCCCCAGCCGTCGATTTTCACCCATTTGCCCTGCTCCAGATCCTTGTAGTGTTCGAAGAAATGCTGGATTTGCTGGATCAGCAGCGGCGGCAGATCGGTAGCTTCCTTGATATCCTTATAGGCCTTGCTCAGTTTGTCGGTCGGCACCGCGATCAGCTTGGCGTCGCCGCCGGCTTCATCCGACATGTGCAGAATGCCTACCGGGCGGCAGGGTATGACACAGCCGCTGATGACCGTGTGCGGCGTGTGCACCAGCACGTCCAGCGGGTCGCCGTCGTCGGCCAGCGTGTTGGGAATATAGCCGTAGTTGCAGGGGTAGAACATTGCCGCCGTCATGAAGCGGTCGACCATGATCGCGCCGCTGTCGTGATCGACCTCGTACTTGACCGGGTCTGAATGGGCGGGAACTTCGATAATGACATTGATTTCATCGGGAATGTTCTTCCCGGCGGGCACGAGGTGCAGGCTCATGGGCTTTCCTGTTGTGAGTGGTTGCTAAATGGGCAGCGGAGTATAGCAGGCTGTGGCTAAACCTTGAACGCTGTCTTCAGTTTGCGCGGTACCGGGGTCAGGCGCAGGCGTACATAGCGCGGCAACCCCCTGCGATACTCGGGGTAGGCCTCGCCAGTAATCAGCGGTTCCAGGTAGGCGCGCGCGTCATCGGTAATGCCGAAACCATCGCGGCTGATATAGCTGCGGGGCATTTTCTTTTCCTGGTTGGCGACCGCCTCGAGTGGCGCCTCGCCGATGTGCCAGCTGTATTTCTTGCTCTTGCCGCGCACGATGGCGGGCATGATGGCGTTGCGGCCCTGCAGGGCAAATTCAACGGCGGCCCGGCCCACGGCGTAGGCCTGCTCGAGGTCGGTTTGCGAGGCAATGTGGCGGGCGGAGCGCTGCAGGTAGTCGGCAACGGCCCAGTGGTACTTGTAGCCCAGTTCCTGCTTGATCATGTCGGCCAGCGTGGGGGCCAGGCCGCCCAGCTGACTGTGGCCAAAGGCATCCGTGAGGCCCGACTCGGCCAGGAATCGTCCCTCGCGGTCCTGCGTGCCCTCCGAGGCAACGATGACGCAATGACCCCAGCGCTTCACTGTGCGCTTCACCCGGGCCAGGAACTTCTTGCGGTCAAACGCCACTTCCGGAAACAGGATGATATGGGGAGCATCGCCCTCCTGTTCCGCTGCGAGCCCGGCAGCGGCGGCGATCCAGCCCGCGTGGCGGCCCATGACCTCAAGAATGAAAACCTTGGTGGAGGTTTCGCACATCGAGGCCACGTCGAGCGCCGCCTCCCGCGTGGAAATGGCCACATATTTCGCGACCGAACCAAAGCCCGGGCAGGTATCCGTCAGGGGCAGGTCATTGTCGATGGTCTTGGGAATGTGAATTGCCTGCAGCGGGTAGCCCATGGCCTGGCTGAGCTGGGAAACCTTCAGGCAGGTGTCCGCCGAGTCGCCGCCACCGTTATAGAAGAAGTAGCCAATGTTATGGGCGCGAAACACCTCGATCAGGCGTTCGTACTCGGCGCGGTTTTCCTCCAGGCTCTTCAGCTTGTGCCGACAGGAGCCGAAGGCGCCCGCGGGCGTGCTCAGCAGGCCGCGAATTGCCGCGGGCGTTTCCTTGCTGGTGTCTATCAGATCCTCGCGCAGGGCGCCGATAATGCCGTTGCGGCCCGCGTACACTTTGCCGATCTGTTTGCGATTTTCCCGTGCGGTTTCAATAACACCGCAAGCCGAGGCATTGATGACGGCGGTGACACCGCCCGACTGGGCATAGAAGGCATTCTTTACAGGCATAGTCATTCCGTAGTGGGCCGGGCCTTGCGGCGCCGGGGAGAGCATTTTTCCGTCAGGTCGCGATGATACGGGAAAGTGGGGCGCTTGTAGACCGTGGGCGGGCCGGTTGTTGTGGATTACTGCTGTGGTTGCCTGCTGCGTGCTAGACTGCGCGGCTTCACTGGAGGGAGCGGCGCTTGAGCGGACACATTCATATTCTGGGTATCTGCGGTACATTTATGGGCGGAATTGCGCTGTTGGCGCGCGAGCTCGGCTACCGCGTGACCGGCTCCGATGCCAACGTCTATCCCCCCATGAGTACGCAACTGCAAGCCGCGGGCATTGAGTTGATGGAGGGCTACGCGCCGGAGCATTTGCAGCCAGCGCCGGATACCGTGGTGGTGGGCAACGCGATGCGCCGCGGCAATCCCGCGGTCGAGTACCTGCTGAACGCGGGCCTGCCCTACACCTCCGGCCCGCAATGGCTCGCCGAACACGTGCTGCAGGGCAAATGGGTGCTGGCGGTAGCGGGTACACACGGTAAAACCACGACCAGCAGCCTGCTGGCCTGGATTCTGGACTATGCCGGGCTGACGCCGGGTTTCCTGATCGGCGGTGTACCGGCAAACTTCGGTCAGTCCGCGCGCGGCACCAGCGGCAATTTCTTTGTGGTGGAAGCCGACGAATACGACACGGCGTTCTTTGACAAGCGCTCCAAGTTTGTTCACTACCGGCCGCGCACCGTGACCATCAACAATCTCGAGTTTGACCATGCGGACATCTTCCCGGACCTCGCGGCCATTCAGCGCCAGTTCCACCATCTCGTGCGCTGCGTACCGGGGGAAGGGATGGTGATCCATCCGCAGGGGCAGGCAGCGGTTGATGACGTGCTGGCCATGGGGTGCTGGACGCCGGCGCAGTCGTTTACCCTGGATGGCGAGGCCGACTGGAGTGCCACCCTGCTGGCCCCGGATGCGTCGCGGTTTGCCGTGCGCGACCCCGCAGGGTCCACGGCGGAAGTCGCCTGGGGGTTCCTGGGTCGCCACAATGTGGAGAATGCACTGGCTGCGCTGGCAGCGGCGCGGCATGTGGGTGTGCCGTTGCAGCAGGGTGCGGCGGCGCTGGCCGGGTTCCGGGGGGTCAAGCGTCGGCTGGAATGGTTGGGTGAGGTGGGTGGTGTAACCGTCTATGACGACTTTGCGCATCACCCCACTGCCATTGCGACAACCCTGCAGGGTTTACGCGCCAGCGCCGTCGGTCGCGTGATTGCCGTAGTTGAACCGCGCTCCAACACCATGCGTATCGGTCAACATCGACTTGCGCTGCAGGAATGTACGCGCGACGCTGACGCCGTGTACTGGTTCCAGCCGCCGGGCATGGACTGGTCGCTCGATGCGGTAGCGGCGGCGAGTACTGTACCGGCCACCGTGGCCCACGACATCGACCAGCTGGCGCGGCGTGTGGCGCAAGAATCGCGACCCGGAGACCGGGTGGTCATAATGAGCAATGGCGGCTTTGGTGGCATTCACCAGCGTCTGCTGGATGAATTGAAGGCGGCAAACTCCTGATGCGTAATCACCCTCTGCTCCACGCCTATGACGCCCTGGTACTGCGTCGCCCCTGGGTCTCGCTGGCCCTCGTCGCCCTGGTGCTGATCCTCAGTGCCTCGCAACTGGGCAAAATAAAGCTCGATGCGTCGGCCGACTCCCTGATGTTGCAGGGTGACCCCGCGCTGGACTTCTTTCGCGAGGTGTCCGCTGAATACGGTGCCGAGGACTTCGTGCTGCTGACCTGGCAGCCCGAAGCGCCGCTGCTCAGTGACGCGTCGCTCGATCCGCTCAAGCGCATGGCGGACGAGCTGCGCACACTGCCGCGAGTGTCCTCCGTGGTTACCGTGTGGGATGTGCCGCTGCTGGAGAGCCCGCCGGTCAGCCTGTCGGATATCACCTCCGGCGATCCGCTGCCCAGCCTGAACGACCCGCAGGTGGATCGCGCCATGGCGCTGGAAGAGTTCACCACCAGTCCCATTTATGCGGAATTGCTGGCCAGCCGCGACGGCGATCTGACTGCCGTGCAGGTCAACCTGCAACGAGACACGCGCTACTTCGACCTGCTGCAGCAGCGTGATGCGCTGCGCGCCAAGGCGGAGGCGGGTACCATGAGCGCCGCGGAAGAGGCGGCCCTTGAGGCGGTCGAGGTGGAGTTCAAGGCCCACACGGCACAAGCGCTGGAGCAGCAGAGCCAGCTGGTGCAGTCGGTGCGCACCATCGCCGATGGTTATCGCCAGCACGCCCGTATTTTTGTCGGCGGCGTGCCAATGATCACGGCGGATATGGTCAGTTTCGTGCGCAGCGATCTGGTGCTGTTCGGCACGGCGATCCTCGGCGTCATGCTGGTTGTGCTCGCTCTCATTTTCCGCCGCGTGCGCTGGACGGTGATTCCTCTGGCCACGTGCATGGCCTCTGTTACGGTGATGCTGGGTCTGCTCGGCTGGCTGGACTGGCGCATGACCGTGATCTCGTCGAACTTTGTTGCCGTGTTGTTGATCATCAGCCTCGCCATTGCCATCCACCTGGTAGTGCGCTACCGGGAACTGCATGCGGAGGACCCGGAGGGTGATCTGCATGACCGTGTGTTGCAGACGGTGGCGTTGATGGCGGTGCCCTGCGTGTATACCGGCATTACCACCATTGTCGCGTTCATGTCGCTGGTGGTGTCCGGCATCCAGCCGGTGATCGATTTTGGCTGGATGATGACGGTGGGTATCCTGGTGGCACTGGTGCTGGCGTTCATTATGGTGCCGTGCCTGATTGAGGTGTGGCCCAAAGGCCGCCCTTTCCGTTTCCGTCAGGAAGGCGAGCCGCTGACGCTGCATTTTGCGCGGGCGACCGAGCACTTCGGCAAAACCATCCTGGTGGCGACCGCGGTTGTTGTGGGGCTCACGGTGCTGGGTATCTCGCGCCTGCAGGTGGAAAACCGCTTTATCGACTACTTCAAGGAGACCACGGAAATCTACCAGGGTATGGAGCTGCTGGATTCACGCCTCGGCGGCACCATTCCACTGGACATCATTCTCTCGGGCCCCGATGCCGCAGCGCCGTTGCCCGGCCTGGAAGGCATGCAACCGGCGGCGGACGCGCCCGCGGACGACGATCCGTTCCTCGATGAGGACACGGCGGATTTCGCCGCCGCCAGTGAACCCGCAGTAGACGATTGGGGCGATGACTTCGATGGCGGATTCGACGAGTTCGGCGGCAGCGAAGACAGCTTTACCCCGAGCTATTGGTTCAGCCTGGAAGGCATGCGCCTGCTGGATGCGGCCCATGAGCACGTGGACAGCCAGGAAGAAACCGGCAAGGTACTGTCGCTGTCGACCACTTTTTCGGTGGTGAAGGATCTGCTGGGCGACGACATCGGCAGCGTCGAGCTGGCGCTGGTGCAGAAGAGCCTCCCGGCGGACGTTGCCGAGCTGATGGTAGATCCCTATTTTTCCGAGGACAAAGAGCAGGCGCGCATTACCGTGCGGGTTAAAGAAACCAGTGAGCAATTGCGCCGCGATGCATTCCTGTCCCGCCTGCACAACGAGCTTGTGGAAGTGACCGGGCTGGCGCCGGAGCGGATTCGTTTCACCGGCATGCTGGTGCTCTATAACAACGTGCTACAAAGCCTTTTCCAGTCGCAGATACTCACGCTGGGCGCTGTGTTCATCGCCATCATGCTCATGTTCCTGCTGCTGTTTCGCTCCCTGTCGCTGGCGTTCATAGCGCTGGCGCCGAATATTGTGGCGGCCGGTATGGTGCTCGGCGTTATGGGTCTGGCGGGCATTCCGCTGGATATCATGACCATTACCATTGCCGCCATTGTGGTGGGCATCGGTGTGGATGACTGTATTCACTACGTACACCGGTTTCAGCGCGAGTTCCCGCGCGACCGCAATTACGTGGCGGCCATGTACCGTTGTCACGGGAGTATTGGCCGGGCCATGTACTACACAACAGTGACGGTAGTGATCGGCTTTTCGATGCTGACCCTGTCGAATTTCAATCCGAGTATTTATTTCGGCCTGCTCACGGTGCTGGCGATGGCGGTGGCAGTGATTGGTGCGCTGCTGCTGTTGCCCAGATTGATTCTGCTGATGCGCCCCCTCGGCCCCGAGGCCGATGTTTCCACCGGGGCGGAGGTGGGTTGATGCAGTGTCGCGCCGGGTGTGGTGCCTGCTGTGTGGCACCTTCCATCTCTACACGCTTTTACGGCATGCCCGAAGGCAAGCCGGCGGGGGTGCGCTGTGTTCACCTGACGCCGGAGCGCCTCTGCGGATTGTTTGGCGACCCCAGACGCCCCGCGGTGTGCAGTGCTTTTCAGGCGGATGCCGACGTGTGCGGTGACAACCGCAGGGTGGCATTGGCCAATCTGGAGCAGCTGGAAATTCTCAGCCGCCCTGACTGAACGGGAGTACCCGATGTCTACAACCGAATTGCCCCTGTTTCCCCTGTCTGCGGTGCTCTTGCCCTACGGCAAGATGCCCCTACAGATTTTTGAACAGCGTTACCTGGACCTGGTGCGTGACTGCATGAAGAACGGCACCGACTTCGGTGTAGTCTGGATACGTCGCGGTGAGGAAGTGGCGATGAAGGGCTCGCGGCAACAACTTGGCGACCTCGGAACGCTCGCACGCATCGTGGACTTCGACCAGCTGCCGAACGGTTTGCTGGGCGTGACAATCGAAGGCCGGGAACGGTTCCACCTCAGCGATACCCGGGTGGCGTCGAATGGTCTCGTGTTAGGTAATGTCGTATTCGAGTCGATGCCCGAACAGGCCGAATTCGATGATGCGTGGCTATCGTTGCGGGAAATTCTGGAAAACCTGAAACAGCATCCCCATGTCAGGCGCATGGGGCTGGAGATCGACTTTGATGACGCCTGGCAAGTGGGGTACACGTTGGCGCAGCTGTTGCCACTGGAGGAGTCACTGAAGTACTCCCTCCTCAACGCCGGCGACGTTGAGGAGTTGATGGATCAACTGGATCTCATCCTGAGCGATATCAGCGGTGAAGGTTAGTTCGCGTCAGAATCAATGACCTTGTCAGCTCTCTGAAAGCTCTGCCAGCAGTGCTTCCGCCTCGGCCTTGCGGGCTGCGTCGGCAGCGCTACGTCCGGGTCGAGGTGCTGCCCTGAGTGCACGTCGTAAATGCTCTTTTGCCTTTGCAGTCTCGCCTTCGCTCGCCAGAAATTCGGCCAGGAAAAAGTTACTGTCTATACCGTCAGGGTTTGCCTGCAGGCCCGCTTCAAGGTACTTGAGCGCTTTCTTGCTATTCCCAAAGCCCACCGGCCAGCCGGGTACGCGCGCATACAGCGTGCCGAGACTGGTGAGAGCTGCGCCGTCGCTGACGGTTGCATCAATGGCCACGGCTCGCTCGAAATCGTCGCGAGCGGCTTTGGCGTAACCCAGTGCTTCAAGGCCACCGACAACGCCCGCGAACGACGAGCGGATGATGCCGCACCAGGCGAGTGCCTGAGCGTCATCCGGCTGCTCATCAAGCAGTTTGTCACAGCGCGCGAGCAAACCGCCATAAGCCGCTTCCTGCTCCTGCGCCGCCAGCTCGAAATTGACGTGTTCCCACTGTTTACGAAGCGCGCTCACCTCGGCGTCTACTGAAGCGAGTGCGGGTGTGATGGCGGCAAGGCCTGCAAGTACACCAAAAAGTGTGGAGCACAGTCGAGGGTATGTTCGCATGGTGCAGTCTCTCCAGGAGCGTTCAGGGCACTATACGAGGAAAACCTTAACGTGGCCTTATGCGCATCTCAGCCAGCACTTTGGCCTGCAACCTCGTAGCGCAGCCCCGAGTCGCTGTGAGTCATTACCACACTGCGAAGCATGCCGGTGTGGTACTCACGGCTGAGGATATTACTGACCTTGACAAAATCAGCCTGCAGTCGCTCCGGGGTGACCCGTAAACGCAGGTAACCGTTGCTGATGCCGTTGGTCCAAAGCACCTCGGGGTTGCTGGAGACCAGCCGCTCGTCCATCCTCCGCGCACCCTCAGTGCCGAATTCAAGGAAATCGCCGGGTGAGGTGATGCCTGTGGTACCCAGCTCAACTCCCATCGCACGGCCTCCGTTGTCGTACAGTGCATTCTGCCAGAAGCTGTGGCTATCGCCAGTCAGCACCACGAGGTCGTTGGCGCCGGCATCCTGGCAGCTCTGGTAGAACGCCTGCCGTGCCTTCGGGTAGCCGTCCCAGGGGTCGAGGTAGAGCGGAAGGCCCAGCTCCCCGAGGCGCTGGAAGTACTGCGCGCGTTGCAGATTTTCACTACTCACCCGGCTCTTGAGGTAGCTCATGTCCGCAGCATCAAGCCGGGGGGCAGACATTCTCGCCATGGGTATCTGATTGCCCAGCAGGCGCCACGGCCGCGCAGCCGAAACTGATTCGGCCAGTGCGGTCGCCGCGAAGGCCTGCATGTCCGCCGACAGCATTTCCCGTCCGGGTGCGCCCACCACGTCGCGCAGGAAGGCAACGGCCGCGGCCGGTGTCATCTCCAGCAGCGCTGGTATGTCATAGTCAATTTGCTGTGCGCGACCGGTGTGACGTGTTTCCAGTGTCACCAGTGAGGCCAGGTCACCGAAGCGGAAATGGCGCCAGTAGGCCGCCGGGTCTTCGCCAAGGCCGGGTTCACGCACCGGCATCCATTCGTACCAGGCCTGCAGGGAAGCGCTGCGCCGCGTGCGCCAGCTGCCCTCCGTTGCGGGTTGGTGGTTCTCCGCGCCTTCCTGCCAGGGGTTGTTGGTGGATTCGTGATCGTCCCACAGGGGAATCAGCGGGTGCGCGGCATGCATTTCTCGCGATTGCGCGTCCGCCTTGTACTGGGCGTGTCGCAGCCGACAGTCGGCGAGCGATACCATTTCCCGCGGCGGGTTGTGCTGCCGCCCCAGCTGCGCACCAATAGCGCCGCCATAGCCATCGGGGCCGTACTCGTAGAGGTAGTCCCCGAGGTGCAACACGAATTCGACCGACTCATCCCGGGCAATGGCCTCGTAGGCATTGAAGTAACCAAAAGGGAAGTTGGAGCACGACGCCACTGCCAGGCCGAGGTAATCCAGGGCTCCATTGGGGAGGGTGCGAGTACGGCCCACGGGCGATGTCTGCGCACCGGCACGAAAGCGGTAGTAGTAGGTGGCACCCGGTTTCAGGCCGTCGACCACAACCTTTACGGTGTGGTCGCGTTGTTGCCCGGTTGCGCTACGTCCGCGCTGCAGGGTGTGATCAAAGGTCGGGTTCTCAGCGATTTCCCACTCGCACTCGGCGACGCTGGCTGTGGTGGTCAACCGCGTCCACAGTACAACAGAGCTGTGGTCCGGGTCTCCGCTTGCTACGCCGTGTTGGAAGACGCTATCCGGGTTCGCGGTAGCGCCCGGCACACGCAGCCCGACCGGTAGCAACAGGCTGGCAGACAACCCGGAGAGAATCTGGCGGCGGGTCAGTGGAAGGCGTTTCATGTCATTTCCTCGCATAAAAAAAGCCGGCCCGTGGGCCGGCAAGCACGCTTACAGGGTTCTAGAGATCCACTGTCAGTGACGCGGAGACGGTACGCGGCGCACCGATCCAGGCGCCTTCCCCTGCAATACCGCCCAGATAGTCTTCGTCGAAGACGTTGTTCAGGAGCAGGGTGATGCTCCAGTTGCCAGCGCCGTTGGACACTCCGCCACCGTTGAGTGTGATGTAGGCATCCACGGTGGTGTAGCTGTCCGCTACCCAGCTGTTGTCGAGCCGTATGGGCCGCTCACCGGTATATTTGCCGCTGATTCCCGTCGCCAGTCGGTCGCCGGTCCAATCCAGTGACAGAACCAGTTGCTGGTCGGGAATACCCACCACATCGTTGCCTGGTGCAATACCCAGGCCGGTGTCTACCGCGGGGTCACCCGTGCCCACGTAGCTGGCGTCGTTCAGAGTGAATGCACTGTAGAGCGAGAGGTTGTCGCTGAGACGGTAGTCCGCTGTAAGCTCGACACCATCCGATTCGATGCCGCCGGCGTTGAAGTAGGTGCCGTTGGTGCCGATCAGGTAGTCGGGTCCCGCGGCGCTTTCGGGGCTGAGGAAAATAATGCGGTTCTCGAAGTCGGTCTGGAACGCGGTTGCGGTAAGGAACAGGTCGCCGTTGCGATAACGCAGGCCGGCCTCCAGGTTCTCGGCTGTTTCCGGCTCAAGGGCGTCCAGGTCTGACTCGGGCCGTTCCAGAATCTCGTCGTAGATGGCTTTGAAATTCTCTGCGTACCCGGCGAAGAATTCGAGTCCTTCAATCGGGGTCTCCCACAGCAGCCCACCGGAGAACAGAACGTCCGAGTCAGAATTGACCTTCACATCTGTGGTCTCGGCAAAGTTGTCCTGGCGCTCCAGGTCGACCAGGAATTGCTTGATACCCAGCGTCAATTGCACAGAGGCAAGCTGCAGACTGTCTTCCGCATACCATTTGAAAACTTCCTGCGGGTAGCTGCGATCGTACTGTGTCCAGTACGGTATGTTGTCGAACTCGATGCCCACGCGAGCGTCGGTAAGCTTTTGCCAGGTGCGCGTCTCGTCGCGCTGCTGGTCTTCATACCAGAGTCCGGCGCGCAGCGTGTTGGCAAGGCCACCCAGGTCAGCGCTCCAATCGCCATCGACCATGAAGCCATAGCGCTCCTTTTGGTAGTTGGTGTGGCGGTAGGATTGCACAGGTATCGCCCCGGCCGCGTAGCAGGCAGGGTCGTAGTTGGCACCGGCACCACCGTAGGGAAAGGTGATGGAGGAGGTGCAGCCCGCGCGCGGGCTCAGCGCATTACCGGCGCCATCGACGAAATAGATTTGGCCCAGTGCGCCGCCACCGTTAACGCTGGCTGCGCCCAGTGCTTCTGACTCGGGTCCAGAACCATCGTTCACGACGTCAACCAGGTAGGGCGGAATCCAGTCTCCGCGGCCTTCGTTGTCGTGATAGTAGCCACCCACGGACAGGCGCACGTCACTGCTGAGCTCCATGCTGGCCTTCACGTACGCCAGCAGGTTTTCGCGCAGGGTGGACCAGCCGCGGCGATAAACCTGGTCCACATAGGGAATGCCGGTCCAGATGTCCGTTAGCCGGTCCCACTCCGGGTTGCTGCGAAATTCCTCGGGGCTGAACAGGCGCTGGTAGTTGTCTTCGTGCGTGTCGTCGTAGGAAATGTACGCGGTGATATCCGTGTTGCCGATTTCAGAGATCATCTTGGCGGCCAGGTGGTCGCGCTCGTTTTCCGCCGCACCGTTAACCCAGTCGCTGGCACTCTGGTGCGAGGCTGAAAACCATGCGCGCGTGCCATTGGCAAGCCGACCGGTATCCAACCGTATGTAATAGCGTTCGGCATCGTACTCGCCGGCTGAGCCCTGAAAGCGAATGCGCGCTTCTTCCTCGGGATCATCGGAGACGAAGTCGATGGTGCCGCCGAGTGCGTCGAGAGCACGTGAGGCAATGTCAGCCGTGCCCTGGGAGACCGTGACCGTGCGCAGGTTGGCGGTGTCCAGGTAGCGGTTTGCCTTGGCACCGCCGCCGTAGCCGCTGCCGCCGTTGGGTATGCCGTCCAGTGTGGTGCCAATCTGTTGCTCATCGAGACTGTTCTGGAAGCCGCGCACCGCAATGGTCGTGGACCAGTCATCGAATCCGTAGGCATCGCCTTCCTGAATCGAAACGCCGGGCAGGTTGTTGATCAGGGCATTCACACTGGTCATCGGCGACTGCTGCATTTTCATACTGTCGGTAACCACGTTGTTGCCATAGTACTGGCTGCGCGCCACCACGGTGATTTCTTCCAGCGCGGGGTCGCTATTCTGTGCACCCGCGGCAGCAGAAAGCGAGAGACCGCTGGCAATAGCCAGACGCACAAGGCGCGCGCACGGACAACGAGCGAAATTCGGTTGATACATACCCTTCCCCATTCGAACAAAGCGTTGGTGTGAGGCTCGGCACCAGGTCGACGTGAATCGCAGCTGACCTGATTGCCGGCGAGCGCTACTTTAGGCAGCGCTTATGAACGCGCCGTGAAGAAGGGATGATGATTTTGTGAAATTGACGGCTAGTGCAGCAACTCAATGCCAGCATGTGCGAGCGCGGCGCTGACGCACACTTGCAGGACCCAGATGACCGCAATCGCAGCCAGCAGGATTGACAACTGTCGGGTGTTCTGGCCGCTTTCTCTGAGGGCCGCGATGCGCTGTTGCGCGCTGTTGCTGCTGGCCTGTGTGTGGATGCGTTGTGGCTGGCTTGACGCGTTTTGGTCGAGGTGGGCAATAACTCTGGCCACCCGCTCGGCACTGCCGGTCACTTTGAGGGCGGCTCGGTCGCAGGCTATTTCGGTGGCCGTGTTGAAGTCGCTGCGCAGGTGTCGTCGGCGGGTGCGTGGCCAGAGACAGGTGGCAACAGCCAACAAGGCCCTGCGCAGGTTATCCCGGCGCCGAAGATGCTCATATTCGTGTTCCAGCACAATCTGAAGCTCGGCCGCAGGCAGTGTTTCAAGCATGCTGCGCGACACATACACCTCCGGACGCAACCAGCCAATACACCACGCCGCCGGGGCTGGCCCGTCAATCACGTGGTAGTGATGGTTCCGGGTGCTGCGCGACAGCGCAAACAGCGTTCTGAGTTGTCCTTGCAGGCGCATGGCGAGCAGGACCATTGCGCCTAGCAACGCGAGGCCAATCCCACCGGCTGCTGCCGCCACGCCAATACGCAGTGCCGCGTAGGTATTGGAGACCGGCACATGCGGCGCACAGTTCAGCCCATGACAGTGACCTGGAATAAGCGGGGCGGAAAGCGCCGGGGTCATCACCAACAGTGTTGCCACGCTTGCAGCAAGAGGTGGAATGAGCCCCCACAGGAAGAGCAGGCTGGCTTTGCGTGCAGCACCGGCACGGTCACAACTGCGTTGCAGCAGCGGGTAGAGCAGCGCATGGAGCCGTGACGAGCACAGAAACACGGCACACCAGATCAGCACCGCATCCGCTACCCGCGACGCCAGCTCAGGATTCATCCGGTGCCTTGGACTTTGCGCCGCGCAGCGCTTCGATCGCAGCGGCTGTTGCCTCGTCGTCCTCCGCCATATAATGCGCAAAGCCGGAAATCACCGGCAGCAGGTCGCCGTCGGCGATATCCCGCGTAATGTCGCGCAGCAGTATCTTGATGAGCTCTTCCCTGGGAACGCGATGGCGGTAGACGAAGGCTCGAGCCTCCTTGCTCCGACTCGCCATGCCTTTGCGGTAGAGTCGTTCGAGAGTGCTTTGTACCGTGCTGAGCTGAATACCCGCATGTGGCATGGCTTCAAGCACTTGTGCCGCAGACCGGGGTTGCCCGCGCCACAGTATGCCCATCACTGCCAGCTCACGTTCACCCAGCCGGGGCGCTCGGCGTGAGCGCAGGCCGAGGCGGTGCAGCAGGCTGCGTTTCTGTTCGAGCATAAAACCGACCTGTTATCGGTGTTGGCGGGTCGTGCTACAAGGTCTGTATTCAACAGAGGGAGTGTAGCGTGATCAGGGGCAAGACGAAATCGGTAGTGCAACGGTCGACAGGAACGCCACCCAGGCTTTTCGCTCTGTGCGGACGGAGTGTGCCCGTTGGGTTACTCGTGAGTGTCAGCCTTGTTGCACAGGCGCAGACACTGGAGACCGTCACCGTGGAAGGGCGTCGAGCCAGCCTGCTGGGCGATGCGATAACAGCTTCGGAAGGTGTCATCGGTCGCCAGGAGATCGCCCTCAGACCATTGCTGCGCAGCGGCGAGGTGCTGGAGCTGGTGCCGGGCATGGTGGTGACCCAGCACAGTGGCACAGGCAAGGCCAATCAGTATTTTCTGCGCGGCTTCAACCTGGACCACGGTACGGATTTCGCCACTTTTATAGACGGTATGCCGCTGAACATGCGTACCCACGGCCACGGCCAGGGTTATACCGATTTGAACCCGGTCATTCCCGAAACGCTTGCCACCATCGCCTACAAAAAGGGACCGTATTACGCTGATGTGGGCGACTTCAGCGGCGCAGGCAGTGCGGAAATGCGCACCGTGGACCGGGTCGATGAGGGCTTGGCCGAGATTACCTGGGGTGAAGACGGCTACCAGCGTCTGGTTGTGGTTGATAGCCAGAATGCCGCCGGCGGTGACTGGCTCTATGCTCTGGAGGGCAATCGCTACGACGGGCCCTGGCGCGGTATCGAAGAAGACCTGTCGCGCATCAACCTGCTGCTGAAGCACACCCGCGACGTGGCCGCGGGCAGTCTCAGCCTGACCGCGATGGC
>TARA_R110001599_G_scaffold148473_1_pt1 | contig 19060 bp, 21 predicted proteins | sample TARA_R110001599 | Tara Oceans TARA_R110001599 (sample SAMEA4398360) | marine metagenome | biome: Polar Biome; feature: [MES] marine water layer (ENVO:01000295) within the mesopelagic zone...; material: water (ENVO:00002006), including particulate matter (ENVO:01000060) such... | reverse complement strand
ATCAAAATCTCCTTTGCTGTGGTTTTATCCAGCGATTTATATTCTATTAGTTGGTTTAATATGTCTTTCATCTTGTCTTGTTAGTTATCAGGAATCAGAAAATCAGTGGATCAGGATTTAGTAAGTGAAGTGAATTCCTGTTTTCTGATCACCGTTTCACTGTTTACTGAATCATTCAGCCAATTCTCAAGCAATTTATGCCCATACTCCGTCATGATGGATTCTGGGTGAAACTGCACTCCTTTCACATCATATTCTTTATGACTGATGGCCATGATTTCACCGAGTTCGTCATAAGCGGTGACTTCAAGTTCATTGCCTAAATCCTCCTTACTCACGTTCCAGCTGTGGTAATGGCAAATTTCATATTCACTTGGAATCCCATTGAATAGTCTGTCCTCTGGCTTCACCACTTTAATCTTGCTCGAAACACCATGCAGCACTTCGGACATATTATAAAGTGACGCCCCATAGGCTTCGGCAATGGCTTGGTGTCCCAAGCAAACACCCAAAATGCTTTTAGTTGCGCCATAACGCTTGATCAGTTCAGGCATAATTCCCGCTTCTTCTGGAATTCCTGGCCCAGGAGAAAGCAAAATCTTATCGTAAGCCTCCACTTCGTCTAGTGTTATTTGATCGTTTCGTACCACGGTCATTTCTGCACCTTCTGCCAACTCACGCAGGTAATGCACCAAGTTGTAGGTGAATGAATCGTAGTTATCTAGTATTAGTATCTTCATTTTGTTCAGTTATCGGTAAATCAGAAATCAGGGGATCAGGAATTCGGATTTGATTCCTTCGATTTTATTAAATAGTTAATATAACCATTGATTATCCTTATGCATTCTTCTACTTGTTCATCGTACTTCTTTGCTAGTTCCTTATTAATGTATCCTTCATCATAAGCAACAGTTATGTGGTCTTGAATTTCAGTCAAAGAACCTCTTGAGACCCTACAAAACTGTATGTTCTCTTGATAATGAAAACGGCCATACCCTTCTGCTAAATTTGCAGTAACCGACCGTGAAGCCCTGATCATTTGATCAACAAGTTTAAACTTCTCCTCGACAGGAAAAGTCTTTGTCAAAGCCGATATATCGCCCCTTAGCACTCGCCCCTTTTTCCAAGCTTCTAAATCCTTAAAACTCTTCATTTGTGTATTCTTTAGTTATTCTACTTATCTAGAACAGAAAGGAATTTCAAAACTGCTATCGTTTACTTAAATCCTGATTCACTGATTTCTAATCCCTGATTACTGATTATCTAATATCCTCAGCCATTTCAATCGCCTTCCTCAACGCTCCTAGTTTATTGTTTACTTCTTGCAGTTCAGAGGCTTTATCTGATTTAGCGACTACTCCAGCACCTGCTTGAAAGTGTAGATTGCTGTTTTTACTTAAGAAAGAACGGATCATAATGGCATGGTTAAAATTGCCATCGAAGCCCATAAAACCGATAGCGCCACCGTAATAGCCTCGTCTGGTTTTTTCATATTCGTTGATTAGCTGCATGGCACGTACTTTCGGTGCTCCAGAAAGTGTCCCGGCTGGAAAAGTACCAGTTACCATATCGGTTGAAAGCACATCGGGATTCAACGTTCCCGTTACCTTCGATACTAAATGAATGACATGAGAGTAGTATTGAATTTCTTTGTAGGTATCCACTTTCACATTCGACCCAGCGCGACTCAAGTCGTTGCGGGCCAAATCTACCAACATGACGTGTTCTGAATTTTCCTTTGGATCATTATGAAGCTCTTTGGCCAACTCGGCATCTGCTTCATCGTTTCCAGTACGTTTGAAAGTACCAGCAATAGGGTGAATAGTGGCCTCGCCATCTTTAATAACTAATTGCGCTTCGGGTGAAGAACCGAATATTTTGAAGCTACCGTAGTCAAAATAGAAAAGGTAAGGCGAAGGATTCACAGACCTTAGGGCACGATATACGTTAAACTCATCTCCCTTAAAGCCCTTCTGGAATCTTCTTGAAAGCACAATTTGGAATACATCTCCTCGGTGACAATGATCAATTCCTTTTTGAATGATGTTCAAAAACTCATCATCTGTATAGTTAGAGCTTTCTTCGGCTACAGTTTTGAATTCGTAAGAAGGGTAGTTCTTATTGTTCACCAAATTGATAATTGGCTCCAAGCCTTTGGGCGCAGTTCCCGCTGGCGAATGTTCAAAAACATAGAGTTCGTTTTTGAAATGATCGATAGCGATCACATAACGATACACATGGTAAAGCACATCAGGAATACCATATTGATCTTCCTTCTTCTCATTCACCGGAATGTTCTCGAAATACTTGACAGCATCGTAGCCGATGTAACCGAAAAGGCCATTATTGATAAATTTATACGGATTATCATCTGACTCGAAGCTTTGCGAAAAAGCACTCAATTCATCGCCAACCTTACTGTTTTCTACCTGATATTGCGTTTCCGCTTGGCCTGGCAACTGCTTTGTCAATTGACCATCCTTCAACTTAAAACTGGCCAGAGGTTCGCAACAGATGTAAGAAAAACTGTTGTCATTCCCATGATAATCAGAGCTTTCCAACAAAATTGGATTCTCGTATTTGTCGCGCAACTTCAAGTAGATACTCACCGGAGTGACCGTGTCTGCCAATAGTTTTTGCGAGGTAGTATTTAATTTAATCTTGTTCATTTTACGGTTCTTCAATGGCCTAAAACAAAAAAAAGCCTGCGTGAAGCAGGCTTTTTAATATCGTTAGATTACGTATAGCATGAGTTCACATCAACTGAGTTCAGTTAAATGCCACCACCATGCGCTATGTAAATTTGTGTTTCTCATTATGCCCCAAATCTAGGAAAGGATTTTTTTAAAGCAAACAGAAAATTGGAAATTTACATCTGGGGTCATTTCTTTCGTCCATAAGTTGAAACGAAATGCCATTCAACCGACATTTTCATTTTTATCATTGAGGAATATCCTAAATTGTGAATTCAAAAAACTCTTAAGACATGACCCGTAAATTTAATTTTTTAGTCGCTACAATTCTTCTCTTCTCTTTCAATTCAATGGCCTTTCAAGGGCAAAAACTTCCAGAGCAAGTAGACTTAACCTCTAAGCTTACGGGACATACTGCCATCAAAGGCGATACAAAACTAAAAGACCGTCATGCACAAGAATCACGCGAATTGGTGGCAGAGTTTCTAAAAACGGAACTCTCAAAATTTATCGATCAAGTTGAAATTGAGAACTACAGCGCCACAGGAAACAATGTGGTAGGAACCATTATGGCCACAACAAAAACCGATGAATGGGTAGTTTTAGGTGCGCATTATGATTCTGTAAAAGATTGCCCTGGGGCGAATGATAATGCTTCGGGCACTGCTTTGGTCTATTCCGTAGCCAAGCATATTGCGGGTTTGAATTTGCGTAAGTACAACGTGAAGATTGTTTTCTTCGATGAAGAAGAGCGTGGATTAATAGGAAGTAAGGCCTATGCGAAAAAACTAAAGGATGAGAACTTCAATATTGTTTCGGTACACACCATTGACCAAATGGGTTGGGACAATGATGGAGATCGTGGTTTTGAGTTAGAAATGCCTACAGAAGCACTAAAAGGTCATTACCTAAAAGTGGCCAAAGACTATGGTTATGAGTTCCCTATCCACATGTCTACTGTAACTTCTACCGATCACCGCTCTTTCAGAAACGCGGGTTTTAATGCCATTGGATTGACCGAAGAGTACGTAAACAAAGACACTACTCCACATTACCACAAACCAACCGATACTTTCGAAACCATCAATTTTGAATACTTGGGAACAATTACGGTGTATGTTCAGAAGGTATTTGAGGAATTGTTGAAGTAAACCTTCTCAATCCTCCGTGTTAATGTAACAAAACCGCTTCATAATTATTAATCTATGAGTCATACCCCTATTTTTGCGCTTCTTAAAAAAATCAAATTGATATGCTCGGTTTAAAACTCGCCACCGATCCACGTTGGGCACATTTAGCAGAAACTAACATTGAAGAAATTCTAACAGACCATGCTTGGTGCGAACAAAAGGCAGCTACAAATGCCATTACCATTATAGCTAACAACCCAGAGCATACCGATCTGGTGACTGAATTACTCCTATTGGCACAAGAAGAGCTGGATCACTTTAGAATGGTGCACGATATTATCAAAAAACGTGGCTACACTTTAGGGCGAGAGCGAAAGGACAGTTATGTCAATGAACTCTTCAAAGCGCGAATTAAAGGAGGAAATAGGCAACAAAACTTAGTTGATCGACTACTATTTTCTGCCATGATTGAAGCCCGCAGTTGCGAGCGTTTTAAAGTGCTTTCTGAAAACATCAAGGACGAAGAACTATCGAAGTTCTATTACCAGTTAATGGTAAGTGAGGCCGGGCACTACACCACATTTCTCAGTTTCGCCAGAAAGTATGGAGAAGGTTTAGATGTTGATAAACAATGGAAAGAACTGATTGAAATTGAAGCCGAGATTATACAACGCTACGGTAAATCAGAGTCAATTCATGGTTGAGTTGATCAATCCGTAGCTTAAAATCTCACAAAGGCTATAAAACAAAATCGCCCTTCCAAGGAACTCTTGGAAGGGCGATTTCTTTAAAGGTATTGGTTCTAATTATTGTTCAATCGAATCATTACAGGCCTATGGTCAGAAACCTGAGAACCAAAAGTGGTTTGGCAGTTATCCAGTTTCAATACTAGGGTTTCAGTTGCCTTTGTGAAAAGCTCATTTGTTATTAGAATTTGATCGATTTGGCTTGGCCAAGAAGGGTAAGACCATCCACTAGAAGCACCTTGTGCTATGGGCATGGTGGTGAACTTGTAGTTCGCATTGTCATCAATAAAGTTCTGAAATACGTTATCTGCTTGGTCCACAATTTCATCATTGAAATCTCCGAGTAAAATCACATTCTCATTCGGTAGATTGGTGTCAATATAGTCTTTCAGTAATACAGCACCACTTCTTCTTCTGTCCTCAGAGCCACTGCAACACTTCATATGAACATTGATGATGTTCACCGTCAATCCGTTAATGTGCTGAAACTTCATGTACAGAGGCCTTCTTGCCGAAGTAAAAGCAAAATTGTAATCGTCATTGCTGCTTTCCGCAAATAAGTTTTCAGGCTGTGTCAATACCGTGATTTCAGAAGTCTTATACATATAGCCTACCCATTGCGAACCTGCATAGTCCTCAACATGACCAGACCAGCCATCTAAACCATCAACAAGGGCATTAAATTCTGACTTTGAAGTGATCTCTTGAAGCGCAATCACATCCACATCGGTGTCTTCTATAATCTGTTTGACTGCCGAAGCAGTATTCGCATGCATCGGAAAATTTTCAACATTCCAAGTCACAACCTCTAAAGTACTTTCTCCGACTTCTGGCAAGCAAGCCTCGTAATCTGGGGTTTCTACCACCGGATCTGGCGTTGGGACATCCCCTCCTCCTCCACAAGCCGTTGCCAAAAAACACACTACCAATACAAATCGCCACAACTTCATATCGCTTTCTTTTTTGAGTAAAATTAAAGGATATTTCAAGTATTGTAAGGTTAATCTAAGTCAATTCGTGTTAAGCTAACATTAGCTTTTTCCACTTGCAAAGTCAAAGTCCTACTCACAAATACGGCCATAAAGTTTCCAGTTGGAAATCACCTTTACATAATCTCCATCGACTTCATAAATTTCATTGATTGGCTTCCATTTGGCATTTGAAGTATTATAGGCTCCAGAAGCATCATAATCTGCAACCTTCCCATTTACTATGGGTACTTGGATTTGGTCTACATCTATCATCTTAACCCAAACCTCCACCTCAAAGGCTTCTGCTTTAGGGTTGATTAAGTAGGTAAACGTTTCGGCTTCCCAAGTTTTCAAGTCTACCTCACCTTTGGATTTCTTTACTATTACATCCTCTGTTTCGAAATCATCCAAAGCGAGCTTGAACTTTATTTTGACTCCTTCGTGCATACAAAATGTAACGGCCTCTGTTCCAAAATCAAGTTCGGTCACCGTAAGTTTTGGCGCATGTTTTAAGTGATGGACATTTGGAAGTTGAGCACTGAGCAATACTATTGAAACCAGCACCAAGCATATACCAAAAGAAATTCTAGAAACCATATTTACCAATACTTTTACTTGTTGAATAAGCTATAGCGACCTCTCTTTCATTACTTTCCAACCCGCGAGAAAAGTAACAAAAACGGACAGAGCAAGAATAGTCATTTGATTTAAGCCTTCAAAAGCAAAACTATTTCCTACAGTAGCATAACCAGCTTTAAAAACATTGATAAAACCTAGAACACTAGCAACGAAAACCGTAATCAACATGGCCAAATTCATGGCCAATCCATTCCTATGAATTTTGAGGTAACTTTCATTATTACAGATCAGCCAAAGAAAAATAGCGATCACAGGAAGGATCAAACCATTGGCTGCTTGCGCCAAAATTATTACAGGAATAGGCTTCACGCCTGTCATACCGAAAACCAAACCAGTGAGCATTACACTGCCCCAAGCCAGTCTATATTTTAAGCCATTGGCTTCCCAACCTTTTTCACTTTTGGCCACACTTTTTAAAGTAATGGCTGCCGCCAATGGTGCTGTAATACTGGAAGTAAAACCTGCCGCAAAAAGGCCAATTGCAAAAGTATAGGACATCCAAACACCATTATTCTTGGTTAAGGTAGCGGCTAAGTTTTCGAAACTAAAACCACCTTCCACCGAAGCTCCCGCCAACATAATGGCCGTAGAGATCAATCCGCCAATTAAAATGGCCAGCACCAAGCCAAAACGCATAAAGGATAAGCTTTGCCCTTTCGCCAAGCCTGACCCCATGAAGATGTTATAAGGAACAATGGTGGTCCCGACCAAGCCTAAAGTGATCAAAATGGAGCCTTCGGGTAAGGAAGGCACCAGAGCGCCCTTCAATAAATCAGCTCCGTTAATTGGAGTACTTAAACCAGAAATCAGAAAGGCGACTCCCATAATGGCCACCACAAAGCCCATAATATTGGCTACTGTTTTCGTTTTACCGCTCCATAGCACAAGGGTACTTGCCCCTACAATAATCAAAGTAAAAACAGAAGGTTGAACACCCGTGAAAATTAGCGCAACACCGGAAATAGCACCTAAAATATTCCCTGCTTCATAAGCAGCACAGCCCAAAAATATGGCAACACCAATACTCAGTGCCACACGCTGCGACTTGAACCTATCTTTAATTGCTTCGCCCAAGGTGAGTTCAGAAGCAATGGTTATTCTAGCAGCCGATTCTTGTAAAATAATACAAGCAAAAATAGAAAAGACCAATGCCCAAAGTAAGCTATAGCCATAACCAGCGCCAGCGGCTGCCGCTGTCGTTACGGTACCAGGCCCAATAAAGGCCGCAGCAATGACCATCCAAAAAAGTAAGCTCCACAGTTTTGATTTCATTCCAGCAAGTTAAAAAGTAAAACCAAAAAACCAGTTTAGCTAAAAAATGGCCTAAATTCTTAAATTCCATTATCTTAGAACTCCGATAAGACTATGCAACGACTTTTAGCAGTTTACTTTTTCATTTTCATATCTTCAACTCATGCTTTTTCTCAAAAAACTTGGGAGTATAAAGGTGTTACGATGACTCAACTGGACACCCTTGCCGATGGATATGAAGCATTAAGAGGCACTTTCATTATAGAAAACTCCAGTATTTACGAAGTGATGAACCTCATTTTAAATGTCGATGGCTACGACTGGGTAGAAGGCGAAAGCAAATCGAAAATGCTCTTAGTAAACAAACCAGACTCCTCTTTTACCTTCGATTTCTTTGTCGACATTCCTTGGCTCTTTGTTAAAAAAACAGGCAGGGTAAAAGTAGATGTTCGCTATGAAAACGAAACTTTTCATACACGTTCGACCCAAATAAGGGAGTATAACAGAAACGAAGACTACGATTTAGTGGATTTCTATTCTGCCCAATGGAAGCTACAAAAGCATGGAACGAATGATGTAAAGGTTAATTATTTGGGTGTATACCAAGATCAGAAAATGGTAATCAACCTCAATAGCATCATTATTAGCAGAATTAGGAAACGACTGAGTGGCACCCTCTACAACTTAAAGGTAAGGGCATCAGAAAAAACAAGCCCTGTGCAGTCGTTGGTATGGCCAATGGATAAGGCCAATACGAAAATCAAATCCGAGAGAAATCGGTAAACACCTTCCCTCTTGTAAAATGAACTTGAATAAATTTCTTAATCCAATATGAATATTTAGTTCTCTTGGCGTTATTCACGTGTACAAATTCATTTACTTTTTAGATGTCAAAAATTAAAGTTGCGGTGGTTTTCGGTGGGCGATCTACCGAGCACGAAATTTCCCTTATTTCTTCAGAAGGTATTCTGAAACATATCAACAGATCGCTGTATGAAGTCATCCCATTGAGGATTGACATTGGAGGCCATTGGTTTTTACAGGATACCGAAAATACACATGATAAAATGGGGACTTCGGTCACCTTAATTCAAGGTGATAAAGGAGCTGCGATATTAGAAAACGGTTCTGGAAAAATCTTAAGAGAAATCGACATCGTATTCCCTGTGCTCCATGGTGTTTTTGGGGAAGACGGAACCATTCAAGGTTTACTGAAAATGCTCAATGTGGCATTTGTAGGCTGCGGAGTTTTGGCTTCTGCTACTTGTATGGATAAAGATGTAACCAAGCGTTTATTGCGTGATGCCAACATTGCCATCGCGCCCTATGTTTGTGCCACTTGGACCCATCAACCCAATTTTGACAAAGCAGAACAAGAACTTGGTCTACCACTTTTCATAAAGCCCGCCAATCTGGGTTCTTCTGTAGGCGTACATAAAGTAAATTCCAAAACGGAATATGAGTCTGCCTTGCAAGATGCGCTCAAATACGATAACAAAGTGCTTATCGAACAGAATATCAACGGGCGCGAAATCGAAGTAGCCGTAATGGGCAATGAAAAGCCACAAGCTTCTTTACCCGGAGAAATTGTGAACACGGCAGGCTTTTATGATTTCGAATCGAAATATGTAAGCAAAGATGCTTCGAGTATTCATATTCCCGCCCAACTCACAGATGAGCAAACCAAAGATATTCGGGAAATGGCGAAAAGAGCATACTCCACATTAGGTTGTGAAGGCCTTGCCCGTGTCGATTTCTTTATCAGCACCGATGGCACCATTATGGTCAACGAAATCAATACGCTACCGGGCTTTACTCCTATTAGTATGTATCCAAAAATGTGGGAGGCCACAGGAGTGAGTTACGCTGAGTTAATAGAGTTGCTCATTCAGTTTGGTTTGGAAAGATTTGAAAGAGAACAGCGATTGAAAATTATTGCTAGACAGGTGAAATGAGGTTAATGAAGGGCGAAGCGAAAACAGATATTCTCTTTTTATTTGCCCTATCCCTTGACTTTTTAACTTTTAAATAGAAATTGCTTTAAAATTGAATCAGAAATAAACTATGAACGCTCCCAGTTCCAAACCAAGGGTAATTAAAGATTTTGACAAGCTCGATGTAGAAATCCAAGAGCAAATTAAGCTTTCATACCCTGAAGGTTTTGAAGACAACCTTATTTACTTTACCAACAAAGAAGGTAAACGTGTTTCTGCCCTACCGTTTGAAACTGAGGAGAAATATTACCTCGTTCGAATGACCGTTGAAGAAGCGCAGCAACTCATCGAAGACGATGATGATTACGATGCGGACGGTAACCTCAAAGATGATATCAAAGAGGAATACGAAGAAAAGCACGCTGAAGATGAAGATGTTGAAGACGAAAGCACTGGCTTCGACATTGCAGACGATGAGAATGAAGACGAGGACGAAGATTAATCTTCACTCCCCCTTTTCAAACTCTAATTCCAAACTCACTACTTCCTATACATTATGAAAATTGGCATTATTGGTGGCACAGGCATGTTGGGTCACCATTTGGCCATCGCTGCTCAGTTACGACAATACGAAGTGGTGATTATTCATCGCAAAAGTTCCAATCTATCCCACATTAAAGACCTTCAGTTCGAAAGCCGAATTGCAGACCTCAACGACAGAGGTAGCATGATTCGAGCAATGGAAGGGCTGGATTATGTAGCCAACTGTGCTGGCTACTACCCTACTGTACCCAAACCTTTGGCCCAAGAAATGAAAACTGCGCGTTTACAAATGCAGTTCTTTATCGATGGCGTTCGCGAAGCAAAAGTAAGCCGAGCACTCTATGTGGGTGGCTCCATTGTTCTGCCTAAAAACCCCAATGGTTTAGGTAACGAAAGTCTAGACTATCCACAAGAGCCAGAAAGCACAAACGCCTATTTGAGGGTGAAATGGTTGATGGACAATATGGCCAAAATGAATGCTGAACATGGCCTTCCATTGGTTATTGGCATTCCAAGTATGACCTTCGGTGAATACGATCATGCGCCTACTACAGGCCGACTGATTCAAGATGTCGCCAATGAAGAAATGCCAGCCTATGTTCATGGGCTTCGAAATGCAGTTTATGCTGGCGATGCCGCCCGAGGCTTGCTATTGGCACTAGAAAAAGGCCGTTTTGGAGAACGATACTTAATCACGGGTGAGAATACTTCTATAGAAGAAATCATTAAAATGACTTGTGACATTGCCCAAGTTCCAATGATCAAAAAGACGATTCCTTTGAACATGGCTAAGTTCATCTCCAAAACACAAGAAATAAAATACACGCTTTTTAGAGGCACTCCTCCTGCACTTTCTTCAACGGCAGTTGCCATTTTGGCCTACGGCCAGCATTTAGATGGAAGTAAGGCCAAAGAAGAGTTGGGTTACGAACCTGACCTTACCGTAAAAGATGCCATCGGTCGAGCCTACAATTGGTTCAAGAAAGAAGGTTATATTGAGTAAAATTTAACTCCACAGCCTTATGTCGATACAAGAGAACCGCCTACTTATCGATCAGTTTTACACTGCCTTTGCCCAAAAGAATGCCGAAGCCATGAATGCCTGTTATGCCAAGCAAGCAGTATTCGAAGACCCAGCCTTTGGGAGGTTGAATGATTCAGAGATCACTTCCATGTGGTCGATGTTGATAGAAAGAGGCGGAAAGGATTTAACGGTGACCCATAAAATACTCGATGTCACCAACGGTAAAGCCAAAGCACAATGGACAGCCATTTACGTTTTCAGTAAAACACTCCGAGTAGTGCATAACAAGATTACGGCTGAGTTTATCATTGAAGAGGGAAAAATTGTTTACCACAAAGATCATTTCAACATGTGGAAGTGGTGTTCTATGGCATTGGGTTTACCCGGAATGCTTTTGGGCTGGAGTGGTTTTATGAAAAATAAAGTTCGAAAAACGGCTTTATCATCCCTTCATAAGTACATGCAAAAATGAAGCAAATAGATATCAATTGTGACATGGGAGAAAGCTATGGCAACTTTATAGTTGGCAATGACAAGGCTATTTTCCCACACATCACCTCCACCAATATTGCTTGTGGCATGCACGCTGGCGACCCTTACCATATTCAGAAAACCATAGAAATGGCCATTGCCTATGGTGTCCAAATTGGTGCGCACCCTGCCTATCCTGATTTACAGGGTTTTGGTAGAAGGGTTATCCCAATGTCTACCGAAGAATTATCTGCCTCTATCAAATATCAGGTAGCCGCTTTAAAAGGAATGGTTGAAAGCGCTGGAGGGCAACTGAAATATGTAAAACCCCACGGTGCCCTCTACAATGAAATCTCCAAGAATGAAAAGGAAGCTTCTACCGTTGTAAAAGCCATTAAATCCATTGATCCAACCCTTATGATCATGGGCTTAGCGGGCAGTCATATGAAGCAAATTGTAGAAGCAGAAGGTATGACTTTTATTGCCGAAGCTTTTGCCGACAGAAGGTATGAAGCTGACGGAAAGCTGATGAGCAGAGCAAAAGAAAACTCAGTAATTCATAATGCTGAAGATGCTGTCAATCAAGTATTGTCGGTGGTTAAGAATGGCTATACCCAAACGCTAGATGGTGAAAAGGTTGAACTGAAAGCCCAAAGCTTTTGCATTCATGGTGATAATCCTCAAGCGGTGGAAATTCTAAAAGCGATTAAATCAGGTTTGAAAGAAAACGGGATAACGCAAAAAGCCTTTTCAACACCATGAAAATTGTACCCTTTGGTGATTCAGCTTTGCTCGTAAACTTTGAGCAAAAAATTGATATAGTCATCAACAATCAAGTGCTTTCACTTTTTAAACAACTTCAAGAGGTCAAAGAAGTCACTTTTCTCATTCCGGCTTACTGCTCACTCACAGTGGGCTTTGGTGACCAAACTTCGTTCAAAACACTGTCTAAACAAATTGAAGAAATCACCTCAAAAAGCCAATCGACCGATCTTAACTTAAATCCAAGGCTCATTGAAATTCCTGTCTGCTATGAGGCACCACACGCGCTCGACATGAGTGAGGTAACGGAAAAGACTGGCTTGACACAGCAGGAAATCATTGATACACACTGCCTAGAAACTTACAAAGTATACATGCTCGGTTTTGTAGCGGGTTTCGCCTATTTGGGAAGTCTGCCTGAGCAATTATTCTGCCCTAGAAAAACAGACCCCAGAAAAGAAGTTTTGGCAGGTTCGGTCGGCTTGGCGGGTTTGCAAACTGGAATTTACCCCGCGAATGCACCGGGTGGATGGCAAATTATAGGCCGTACCCCCATCCCTACTTTTAACCCCAAAGCAGAAAACCCTACGCTTTTCAAAGCGGGTGATGCTGTGAAGTTCAAGTCCATTTCCTCTGTGGAATTTGAGGAGATAGAAAAGCAAGTATCCAGCAATACATTCAACTTAGAAGAATATTATGGCTAGGCTACATTTTCTAAAATCGGGTTTACAAACTACCATACAAGATTTGGGTAGACAGGGCGTGCAAGATTTAGGCATCCCAATTAACGGAGCCATGGACAAAGCTTCGGCTCAACTTGCTAATCAGTTGGTAGGCAACGATGCTAATTCCCCAGTTTTAGAAATCACTTTATTAGGGCCGAAAATTCAGTTCGAAGGCCAATGTCAAATTGCAATTACTGGAGCCAACCTTTCTGCTGAAATTAACGGAAGTATAATCCCGCAATTCAAAACCATCAACATCAATCACGGTGATATGCTAAGCTTTGGCAAACCAGTTACAGGTTGCAGGGCCTATTTGGCCATCAATGGAAGGTGGGACATTCAAAGTTGGTTAGGAAGTTATAGTGCTTCGGCTACCAACACTGCCCAAACTACGCCTGATAGCATAATTGCAAAAGATCAGATCATAGAGATCATCCGTGGCAAGGAGCAACCTATTATTGCCATTTCTGAAAGTGAAAGACCAAGTCTATCTATTGAAGCGCCCATAAAGGTGTATCCTGGGCCAGAGTTTGAGGTATTTTCTGCTGTTGAAAAGCAATGCTTTTTTGGTGACAGCTTCACCATTGGTCAAGATTCGAATAGAATGGGTTACAGACTAAAAGAAGCGCTTAAGGGCTATACCCAAAAGGTAGAAGTGATTTCGTCAGGAGTGATTCCAGGCACCATACAAATCACCAATTCAGGTCAACCCATCGTTTTAATGGCCGATGCTCAAACCACAGGCGGCTACCCAAGAATCGCCAATGTAAGTTCAACTGATTTAGACCGATTGGCTCAATTTAAGCCGGGAGACAAAGTGAGATTTGAGCTAAAATACAAACCTATTGAAATTTGAAACCATCTAACAACTAACACTTTTTTACGAGTCAAAAACCAACTAGATTCATTCGCATCTAAAAGACACAGCGTCAATTGCTTCAAAAGTCCTTTAGAAAACATTACTTAACATGAGAAAACACTCTTTTACTTATAGCTTACTTGCCCTTACAATTTTGACGATAGTTGGTTGTAGCGCTCCGCAAAAAGACATTAAAAAACCCAATATTTTGTTTGTTTCAATCGATGACCTTAGGCCCACTTTGGGTGCCTATGGCGATCCAGTGGCCATAACCCCAAGTATTGATCAGTTGGCTTCTGAAGGAATGACTTTTAGAAAAACCTTTGCTCAAGTAGCTGTTTGTGCACCGTCCAGAGCAAGTTTAATGACTGGTCTAAGACCAGATTCTACACGCGTTTGGCACCTTGGAGATAAGTTCAGAGAAATCAACCCAAATACTGTAACCATGCCACAGTATTTCTCAAAGTTTGGCTATCATACCGTTAACCTTGGTAAAATATACCACAACTATATGCCAGACTCCATTTCATGGGATGAGCCAGACTTACGACCGGCTCAATATATACGTCCAGATTGGTTAAAAAGAGATGGAGAAACGTTCTATATCAGCGAAGAAGTGAACAAATCTCAAGCAATTAAAAGAGATTCACTATTGAAACTTAATCCTGATAGGTATGCAGACGGATGGAACACTGGACCAGCTTGGGAGAATGCAGATGTTCATGATAGCATGTACTATGATGGGGCTCAAACTGAATTAGCAAAAAGAACACTTACTCGCCTAGCAAAAACGGATGAACCCTTTTTTATGGGGCTAGGGTATTTCCGACCACATCTTCCTTTTACCGCTCCCAAAAAGTACTGGGATCTTTATGATCGAGACAGTATACCCTTAGCCCCAAACCCGAACGTACCAGAGAACGCTCCCGGTTTCACAATGAATTCCATGTATGAATTAAGACACTATGATGGGTTCAACGGAATTGGTCACCCTGAATCTTCATATAGAATGAGTGAGGATACAGCACGAATTTTAAAACAAGGATATTATGCAAGTGTGAGTTATGTTGACGCCTTGCTGGGTAATCTTATTTCTCATATGAAGGAGATCGGGATTTACGAAAATACAATCATCATCGTATGGGGAGACCATGGTTGGAAACTAGGGGATCACAATAGCTGGGGGAAAATGACCAATTATAATATTGACCTGAACGTTCCAATGATTATTCGCTACCCAAACCAAGAGAATAGAGGTGCACAAACATTTGAAATTACAGAACTGGTAGATATGTTTCCTTCATTGTGTGAGTTAGCAGGCATTGAAATACCTGATTACATGCAAGGGGCTAGTTTTGTGCCACTCATTAAAGAACCAAAACGCGAGTGGAAAAATGCCGCATTTAGTCAATTTCACCGTAGGCCGAATCATTCGGCAGATGGCAAGCGTTATATGGGCTACTCCATCAACACAAAGGAATACCACTACATTGAATGGTATGCTTGGAATGCTGCAACAGGAATCAGGGGTGACTTTAAAAGTGCTGAGTTATTTGACTCTAAGAATGACCCATTCGAAACAGTTAACATTGCACAAGATCCAAAACTCAGTAAAGTCGTAGAGGGTTTGTCAGAACAGCTTGCTAACGGTTGGCGAAAAGCAACACCCAATTAACAGGGTTAAAAACAGCTCAAGCTCAATGACATAAAATAGATAAGGCGATCTCCGTCTGAAATCGCCTTAATCAACCTTAAACTAAACTACTAGCTATACTATTATTTCAATCGATAGTATTTCGTGTTATACAAAGACGACAAGTAATCTGCCTGTCTGTAAATTTTCAAACCTTCTTCACTCAATTCGGAAACCATACCTTGTAAAACCAAGTTGCCTTCCGCATCGAATACTTTGACTGTTTGAGGAGCTTCTTCGAACACCATTGGACTTGGTTCCATGTATGCGTCAACATACGTTTGAACATCCTCTAAATAGGATAAGTCTTCTTCGAAAATTGGGGTGTTGGAATCATTAGATTTAGCGTCAACCGAAGTAACGATTGTAACTGCTAAAAAAAGTGCGATTAACGCTGAGATGTTTTTTTGACCTAGATTTTTCATGTTGTTGCTGTTGATATTTTGAGTTACCGCCCGACCAAAGGCGGCTAATTTTAACCTTATTGTTTTTAACCTTGCCAACTTCTTTCCAATTGGCATGCCAAAACAATTAAGTAACTAAAATACAACCACTTAACAAACAAAACACTAAGTTACTCACTAAAAAGTGTACGGAAATGACCGATCAGGTGAACACTTTCGAATACCCAAAAACAGTGAGGCCAGCATTTCTGCTGGCCTCTTTAAAAACTGTTATATTCACTAACTGTAAAATCAGTCCTTCGCTTTTGGTTTTGGTTTTGGTTTCGTATCTACTGTTTTACCCAATTTCCCAGGACGATTAACACCATAGCTTCCGTTGGCAATTTTACCCTTCTTGGTTTTTATATCTCCTCTTCCCATAATATTGATTATTTAAGACTTCTTATTTGAGTCTACTCCCAAGGTGGAAAAAAGATTCGATAGTAACCCATTTTAACACTGTGCATTAATAAATTGCATCGCAAATGATGAATACAGAGAAAGATATCAAGCTGAGTGATTACACCTATTCGTTACCTGACGAACGAATTGCCAAATATCCGTTGGCCAAAAGAGACCTATCCAAGCTTTTGCATTACCATAAGGGTACAATTGAGCACAAGGACTTCAGAGACATTGAAGCGCTCATTCCTGATCACTCTACCCTCTTTTTCAATAACACAAAGGTAATTCCGGCCAGATTGATTTTTCATAAATCTACAGGAGCCCAAATCGAGATTTTTCTACTCAAGCCAATTTCTCCTTCCCCCATCTTGAGCGTGGTGATGGAAGAACGTAAAACCGTGATTTGGGAATGCATGATCGGCAATTTCAAAAAATGGAAGGAAGATATTCCTTTAGTGAGAGCACTAACGTTAGGTGACAAAAACATAACCCTTAGTGCAAGTATTCATGATCGCGAAAAGCGACAGATTAAGTTCAGTTGGAATGATGACTCTATTTCATTTTCAGAAATAGTTGAAGCCTCTGGCAAGGTGCCGCTTCCTCCCTACTTAAACCGACAACCAGAGGCAGAAGACAAACCTCGTTACCAAACCGTTTACTCAGCGCATGACGGTGCTGTAGCCGCTCCAACAGCAGGTCTGCATTTCACCCCAGAGATTCTAAAATCATTGGCCGACCGTGGCATCAAAGAAAGCTTCCTCACACTCCATGTAAGTGCGGGCACTTTTCAGCCTATTAAAACGGAGAATATTCTGGAGCACCCCATGCATTCGGAACAAATGGTGGTAGATAGACAGAGTATTCAGAGTGTTGAAGATGCTCAAAATAGTATCATTGCGATTGGTACAACCTCCATGCGCACACTGGAGAGCCTTTATTGGTTTGGTGTTCGATTAATGAATGGGAATGAGGATTTCGCTATTGAGAAGTTAGAACCCTACCAAAGCCCACAAAAAGCCACGCGTTCAGAAGCCTTCTCTGCAATTCTAGCATGGATGGATAAAAACGAATTGAGTCAAGTAATTGGCATAACGGAAATTTTCATTTTCCCTGGGTATCAATTCAGGGTTTGCGATGGTTTGATCACCAATTTCCATCAACCTGGAAGCACTTTGATTTTACTAGTTGCAGCTTTTATTGGCGAAGGTTGGCGCAAAGTATATCAAGAAGCCGACACCAACGGCTATCGTTTTTTAAGCTATGGAGACTCATCTTTCTTACTACCTAAGTAAAGAAATGTGCTATATTGGTAACCACTTATGCAAAACAGCTTAAACGAGGTACTATCTCACTATGATAGACTGATTACTTCTATCAATGAGAATATTCCATTCATCAGCGAGCCTATTACTATTTTGGAGCTCGAGTTTACTGTGAGTGAGGTCATATTACCAGTAGCTTTTTTAATACTGATCAACTTAATAGGCAACCTCGTTAGGTCAATTTTGATCAACAAAATCTTAAACCGCTATATCGAAGACCGTAAAACGGTACTTTCTATTGGCAACACAACCAAGTATATCATCCTTTTTTTCGGATTCATCTTTGCGCTAACGGCAATAGGCATAGACAAAGACTCAACTTTAAATTTTGCCTTAAGCAAGAACGGAGATGATCCCTTAATGTTCTTTGAGTTACTTAGGGTAATCTTCCTGCTAGTTCTACTGGTATTTTTGAGTGGAAAACTCAAAGTGGTTTTTGTAAACCAAGTGATGAGTCGTTACTCTGAAGACCACGGTGTAAACCAATCCATTGGCACCATTATTCAATATGCTGCTGTTTTAATCGGTGGGCTTGTCATTATTCAGACCACCATTCAATTGGGCTCATTAAATGTTCTAGCTGGTGCTTTGGGTGTTGGTATTGGTTTTGGCCTTCAAAATATTGCCAATAATTTTATTTCAGGCTTAATTATACTTTTCGAAAGACCCATTAAAGTGGGCGATAGAATTGAAGTGGGGCAAGTGACTGGCGATATCGTCAGAATATCTTCTAGGGCCACTACGGTGAGTACCAATGACAATATTTCAATCATTATCCCTAATGCTGAGTTTATTAGTAAATCAGTAATCAACTGGAGCCACAGTGGAAGAAACATTCGCTTTCATGTTCCTGTTGGAGTGGCCTATAAGGAAGACCCTGCCCATATAAAATCCATTTTGATTGAGGTTGCTAAAAAGCATCCCGATGTGCTAAAAGATCCTGAACCCGATGTGCTATTTAAAGAATACGGAGACAACTCTCTCAATTTTGACTTATTGGTATGGACAAGCACTTTTATCAACAGACCTACGGTACTGAAAAGTCAATTGTATTACTTGATATTCGAGAAGTTCAAGGAACACAATGTTGAAATCCCTTTTCCTCAAAGGGACCTTCATATAAAGTCGGGTAATATGGCTCCTCAGAAATGATAGAAATACTTTTTGGCATATTGTTAAAAGGACTTACTTGCACTCCTAGTATTTAGGCTATCTTGGACGGTTTTTATATAACACAATGAGAGTAATAATTGCAGGTGTGGGGAATGTGGGATTTCATTTAGCTAAACTCCTATGTGCTGAGGGCCAGAAGATTGTATTGATTGACCAAGTGGCAGATAAGCTAAAGGCTGCATCAAACTATGTCGATGCGTCCACTATTAAGGGGAACTCTACTTCGTATAGTGTTTTGGAAGAAGCTGGGGTTTCAGAAGCAGACCTGCTTATCGC